>Ga0209417_1000644_pt1 | contig 77877 bp, 75 predicted proteins | sample RifGroF2_FD_184002 | JGI IMG/M metagenome (GOLD analysis project Ga0209417, IMG submission 184002) | Groundwater microbial communities from Rifle, Colorado, USA - Groundwater F2 (SPAdes) (version 2) | ecosystem: Environmental > Aquatic > Deep subsurface > Groundwater | place: Rifle, Colorado... | reverse complement strand
AGCAAAACCGGATATTTTTAACAGTCGGTTATGCGTACCCTCAGCGACTGCATACTTCAAATTCGCGATTTGATCGGTAGTTTCCCACATCCTGTGCATAACTACCGACTATTTTATGGAAGCTTCCTGCATAAAAGAAGCCGCAGCTCACGTTCTTTCATAAATCGTTTTGCTACAGCGCCTTGTACAAATTCTATTTAGAAACAGTATTATATGTCTATATATTTATACTTCAGATTTCCAAAGCCTATGAAGGTTGCAATATGCAAATGCTGCGACAGCTCTGTCATCAGCAAGTGAGAAGGTTGCTTTTGGAGCATCGCCGGGGTTAAGCTTCTTACGCTGACCGCCACCTTCAGTCTGAAGATAAATCCATTCGATAAAGTGTGTATCTATCATCGGGTGCGAAACAGAACCGATTTCAACTGTGACTGTATTTCCGTCGACGGTAATTATAGGTACATGCTTCTCTTTGCTTGCGTCAACTGTATTTACTGTGAGTTCGGTCATCTCTTCACCGCAGCATACTATCGGTACTCCTGAATCAAAAATCATACCAACCAGATTGCCGCAATGCTTACAAATAAAAAATTTCTGTTCCATAAAAATAACCTTCTTTCTGTTACTTTATAATTTTTGTCCGAATCATTTGTGAATATTTTATAGTAATTACTATTTTTATTCTGTAATTCAGTTACAAAACTAAAATAGTTTGATGCCAGATTTTTAAATTTTTTTATAATTGGTGACTTGCTCACGGTATTGTGTTATAACTAGTGTATAATATAAACATGATAAATAATATATTTTCGAAAGGAATTAATAGTATGGCATTACAAATTACAAAAGATAATTTTCAAAAAGAAGTTATGGGATCGGATAAACCGGTACTCATCGATTTTTGGGCAACCTGGTGCGGTCCTTGCAGAATGATTGCTCCAACAATTGAAGAGCTTGCAAATGAAGTTACTACTGCAAAAATCGGCAAAATCAATGTTGACGAGGAACCTGAGCTTGCAAGCGCATTCAAGGTCATGAGCATCCCGACAGTCGTCGTTATAAAGAACGGCAAGGTTGTCAGCACTGCAGTCGGTGTCAAAACCAAAGCAGCATTGTTGAAAATGTTAGAAGCATAAAGTCGAAATACGGTTAGCAGGGAACGGCCTGAGCAATGTAATGTTGCGATTGAGTCGTTCCTTTTTTTATTTTACTATGTCAGGCTTCTTAACTTTTTCTTATCTATAACCTTTATGCTGCCTCTCGACAGCTCCACAATACGATCATCCGCAAAGCACTTCAGCATTCTGGTTACAACCTCGCGTGCACTTCCCATATATTTTGCGATCTGCTCATGTGTCAGCTTTATTGTATCATCTTCGGATTTTGACAGCTCGTCGGTCAGGAAGGTTGCAAGCCGCTTGTCGAAGCTCATAAACAGAATCTGTTGCATTGCCCACATTACATCCGAAAACCTGTCGGTTGCTGTCTTGTATACAAAGCATTCGACATAGATATTATTTTGCGTCATTTTTGTAAACATAGAGACCGAAATGGCAACGATCTCACATTCCTCGTCAGCTTCAATATGAACATCAAAGGTTATACTTCTGATTATACATGACGCAGAAAGAATACAGACATCACCCTTATACAGCCTATATAGTGTTATATCTCTTCCTTCTTCGGACAGTATATAGGTTCTGAGTACTCCGCTTTTTACTAAAATTACACCGACACAGTCATTCTCTCCGTTTTGAATGATTGTGCCTTTTTGATATTTAATTAACGATGAGTTATTATTAAAAAGGTCCTTTTCGCTTTGCGACAGCTTATCCCAGAACTCAAAATGTTCTGCAAAAACCGATGTAAAATCTTCTGCGTGTGCTGACATCTTTTCCTCCCGGATTTGTTGTTATTTTTTTAACCTTCTTACGAACTTAACTGCTTCGGTACCGGCCTTTGCACCTTCGTAAACAGCTTTTGCTACTTGAAGCATTCCGCCTGTACAATCGCCTGCTGCAAAAAGGCCGGATATATTTGTTGACATGCTTTCATCAACAAGTATTTTGTTGTTTTCGGTTTCTGCTCCGATTTTTCTTGCAAGATCAGCAGAGCCGGCAACACCGTAAGCAATGAATACTCCGTCAACTGCAAGAGTTTCACCGTTTTCGAATCTAACGGTCGTCAGCTTATCGTCACCCTCAAAAGCAGCAATTTTATTTGTATTTACATTATACTCATCCGGAACTTCTGCAATGAGAGTTTCGCTGTTTGTCAAAAATGTCACAGAATTTGCGACAGGTGAAAGCTCATTCGCTTCATGAAGTGCATAATCTGTGTAGCCGAGAACGGCAACATCTTTTTTACGGTAGAAGAAAGCATCACAAACAGCACAATAGCTGATACCTTTGCCCTCAAATTCAGTGATCCCCTTTATTCTTGGTGCAGAACGCTGCGAACCGGTTGCTATAATAACGCTGTCGGCTGCATATCCGTCCTTGTTAGTCTGGACAACAAATTTTTCACCATAATACAAAATTCCGACAACCTGTTCCTCTACATACTTAGCACCAACACTCATTGCCTGATTGATGCCTATTATTGCAAGATCCTTACCGGTAACAGGCTGTGAAAGACCGTAATAATTTTCGATTTTTTCAGCTTTATTCAACGAACCCAAATCTCTTCCGATTATTGTTGTTACTACTCCTGCACGTGCTGTATATAATGCAGCGGAAATACCTGCCGGTCCGTTTCCTATTATAATTACATCAGACATAAATATATATTCCTCCTTGGAAATTTTTATTACTCTTAAATTCATTTTAGCATAGATATTTTAATTTTTCCACTCTTTTTGTAGGTTTTTTATAGTTTAAGTTTTATTTTTTAATATTTATCAAGAATATTTTATATTGATTTTTTAAAAATAGATTGTTATAATATAAACTGGAGTAATAAATATAAAGGACAACATCATATGAATATAAAATTTACAAAAATGCAGGGTTGCGGCAATGACTATATTTACATCAACTGCTTTGACGGTGAACCTGCCGATCTCAATTCACTTGCAATAGCAATGTCTCCAAGACATTTTTCTGTTGGTGCTGACGGCGTTGTTCTTATCTGTCCTTCTGAAACATGTGATGTAAAAATGCGTATGTTCAATGCAGACGGCAGCGAAGGCAGGATGTGCGGTAACGCAATCCGCTGTATCGGAAAATACCTGTACGACAACAGGATAACAGAAAAAAAGCAGCTGGACATCGAAACGCTCAGCGGTGTAAAATATCTGACACTACACACCAAGGACGATAAAGTCACCAATGTTACTGTTGATATGGGATACGCAGAATTTGAGCCGAAAGCAATTCCTGTTATTTCTGAAAACAGGCTTATTGAATATCCGATTATTGTTGATGAAAACGAATATAAAATTACAGCTGTTTCAGTGGGCAATCCTCATGCAGTCTGTTTTCTTGATGAGATAAAATCACTTGAATTAACAAAGATAGGTCCAAAATTTGAATACAATCCGATGTTTCCCGAGCGTGTTAATACAGAATTTGCACGCATAATTGATAAAAACAACATCGAGATGCGCGTTTGGGAACGCGGAAGCGGTGAAACCTTCGCCTGCGGAACCGGAGCCTGTGCAACTGTTGCAGCTGCAGTCATAACCGGCAGATGTGACTTCGGCGAAGAGATAACAGTTCATCTGATTGGTGGCGACCTGACTATAAAATGCGATAAAGACTACAAAATATATATGAACGGCAATGCAGTGAAGGTTTATGACGGGACATACGAATTCAACTGACCAAAACCCAGACAAAATACCAAAGGAAAGGTACTTAATGAATATGAAAATTAAGGTTAATACAAATTTTTCAAAGCTAAAAGAAAGCTATTTGTTCTCTGAAATAGGCAAGAGAGAACGAGCATACCGTGCGGCGAATCCTGAGAAAAAAATCATCAAGCTCGGTATCGGCGATGTCACTCTCCCACTATGCGAAGCCGTAACGACTGCGATGCACAACGCTGTTGACGAGATGGCAAGTAAGGCTACCTTCAGAGGCTACGCTCCTGAATATGGATACGACTTTTTGCGTGTTGCAATCGCAAGTTATTATAAAAATAAATTGGGTGTCAGCCTTTCTGCTGATGAAATTTATGTCAGCGATGGCGCAAAAAGTGATGTCGGTAACATTCCCGATATCTTCGGCGACAACACTGTACTTATCCCCGATCCTGTTTATCCCGTATATCTTGACAGCAATACAATGGCAGGAAGAAGAATTGAGTTTCTCGACGGGAACAAGGAAAACGGTTTTCTACCGACTCCTGACGGCTTGAAGGGTGAAGGCTATATTATCTACATCTGTTCACCAAACAACCCGACCGGCGCAGTTTACACACGCGAAGGACTTAAAGAATGGATTGACTTTGCAGTAAAAAGCGGCTCTCTGATAATCTTCGATTCCGCATATGAAGCTTACATTAAGGGCGATTATCCACACTCAATATTTGAGCTTGAAGGTGCAAGAAGCTGTGCGATCGAGATAAGTTCATTCTCAAAAATCGCCGGCTTTACAGGAACCCGCTGTGCATGGACGATTATCCCCGATGAGCTTGAATCGGACGGTAAATTAATCGGCAAGCTCTGGAAACGCCGTCAGGCAACAAAGTTCAACGGTGTACCCTATGTTGTTCAACGAGGAGCGGAAGCAGCATTGTCTGATACCGGACTTGCACAGGTTATGGAGAGCGTTAAGTACTATACCGACAACGCAGCAGTCCTTGCAAAGCTGCTTTCCGATAAGGGCATCTTCTACACCGGCGGCACATCCTCGCCATATGTCTGGCTGGAATGTCGGAACAGCATGAAATCCTGGGACTTCTTCGACTTTCTGCTCGAAACCGCAAACATCGTCGGTACTCCCGGTGCAGGATTTGGCAGCAACGGTGAAGGCTTCTTCAGATTGTCCTCCTTCGGCAGCAGAGAATCAACCCTCGAAGCAGTCGAAAGATTGAATAAATTATTATAAACTCACATTATAATAATAGAATAACTCGATATGCTATAAATTTACCATTGTTTATTTTATACATATTATAATAGAATAATTTGGTTGTTTTCCCTATGGATTCTATCCTATATTTATTATATAATAAATTAACAGTATATTGTAACTTTGTGTATTATATTAAAATCATTTAGTAGAATAAATATAATGAGAAATTTTAAGAAATTTATTTTAGCAATATCCTTAGTACTAATTATTTCTATTACCGCATCAGCACAATGGACTGCAGTTATTAGTGGTCCTTCATTAACTCCACAAGAAAAGAAGTATTCATCTACTCATACTCTTACAGCTACCAGTGCAGCAACTGGTAATTTGACAACAATGCGGTTTTCAAGCATGGGGCAACTCAGCAGTAATTTGGCTTCTGACAGTACCAGAGTTTTATGGGTAGAATTATGGGAGGATGATTTATTTAACAGTGATGATAGAGTTAAAAATTATCGTGGTGAATTCTCCGGTCGATATTTTGTTAATATTTACGTAACCGTTACTTGGATTCCAGGCGAAATTGAAGATGGTGATAAAACAGTAGAATTATATTGTTCATTCCTTCTAATCAAAAATCCAGATGATGGTACATTTAGTTCTGGCAGCTTCTTTAATTACCAATTTGATGTTGAATAATTGACAACCAAGATATATAGGAGTAATTTAATGAATTACTCCTATAATTAATATATAAAAGGAATATAAATATTAATATGAATAGAATAATTGTATTATTAATTGTTATTGTTTTATTATTTACGTCGTGTAACAATACAATTAATTATGATAACAGTAATAGTGTTAATTATATTGCAAAAATTGCATTCGAACAAAAAGATGATGGTTGGATATATTATTTTAATATTGAAAAATCAAAAATCGATCCTGAATCAGATAATTTTTACGAGTTTAATGGGGTAAATCTTAAACATAAAATTTTACCTGGATACGGTATTAGTGTTATAGACGAGGAAACAAGCAAAGTGATTGATGTTATAATTCCAAATGTTATGGTATTGGTTAATGGTGAAGATACCCAAAAAGATATTTTAACAATAGGTGATTATTTTAATCAACACCAATTCAATGCTGAAATTGAATATTCTGACTTAGAAAGCCTAAACACAATTAATATAGATAAAAACGATGTTTTAGAATTATTTAATAAGACAATTACGAAAACGGAAATACCATTTGGCAAATACTATAACTATCCTATGAGCATGCTATTACAAGAAGAGTTATTTGTTAAATTATGGTGGCATTGAATTCGTAAATATCGAACTTTTATATGAAAGCGAAACATATTTATCAGATATATATGAAAGCGACTCTAAATTATCAGATTTATATTACTTTATAGAAGATTTAGAAGACTTAATTATTAAAAATCAAGAGTTTTCTTTAAACAGTATTGATACATCAAAATTCAATGATATAGATTTCAATAGATTAGCTTCATTATTAGATGAAATAGAAAACTATCCGAATCAGGAATAGTCAAAGAGGTCATATAAATGGAATTGAAAATAAAAGGCATATCAAAAAGTTATAGTGATACCTTAGCAGTTGATAATTTCAATACTAATTTTTCTCCCGGAGTTTACGGCTTTTTAGGTGCAAACGGAGCGGGAAAGACAACTGTAATAAAAATATTATGCAATATATTAAAGCCTACATCGGGTATAGTATCTTATAATGGTGAGAAAATTGAAAAACTAAGCAATAAATATCGTTCCCAAATCGGATATTTACCGCAGGATTTCGGTTATTATCCTCACTTTACAGCTTTTAGCTTTCTGTTGTACATATCAGCTTTAAAAGGAATAGACGACAAAGCTGCGAAAGTAAAAACAAACGAGCTTTTACCCTTAGTCGGTCTGGAAGAATACAGAAACCGGAAAATCAAAACCTTTTCCGGCGGTATGAAGCAAAGACTTGGTATTGCTCAGGCAATGTTGAACGACCCTAAAATACTAATCCTTGATGAACCGACAACAGGACTTGACCCGAAAGAGAGAATACATTTCCGTAATCTTATAAGCTCATTTTCAAAGGATAAAATTGTACTGCTTTCGACACATATCGTTTCCGATATTGCTTCAATCGCAAATGAAATTCTAATAATGAAGAAGGGGAAGCTGATTGTCCGCGGAACAATAAATGAATTATTGACAACGATAGAAAACAAGGTATGGCAATGCTCGATTGACCGGGTAACAGCAGAAAAAATAAAGTCTGATTATATTGTTATAAACATGACTTTATCAGATGATCTGGTAAATCTGAGAATTATATCAGATACCTGTCCATTCTACGGTTCAATACTTGAAAACGCGAATCTTGAAGATCTTTATTTGTATTATTTTCGGGAGGTTGAACACATAGATGCTAAAATTTGAGATAAAAAAACTATTATACAATAAAATATTATGGATCAGTCTGATTGCAGTACTAATTTACAGTTTTTCAATGTTTTATGGCTCTGTTTTAAAAAAAGAGGTTTATTACAATCAAAACACTGTCAATACTGATAACCCAGAAATTATATACAATAACAGAATGGAAAAAATCAAGCTTGAAAAAGAATTAGTAGCACCTTATATCGGCAAAGAATTAGACGATGATTTAGTCACAGAGTTATTGATTCTATATTATGATTTACGAGAAGAAGGTAAAGAATGCATAAATACTGCTCCACATACAATGATATGGATGAATTTTTTTCCTATCGCGTATAATGAGAATGCAGAAATAAGTGAAGGTTATCGAATTATAACTATTAACAACGAAAAATATAAAGTTGAAACAGTTGAACAATTTTATAAAACAGTGAATGCAAATAAACCTATTGTATTTGAATATGGCGAGGGCTGGATAGCTCTGACCGAACGGCTTGGCTGGTCATTGATTGTCGGACTTGCCGTCATTGTTATATCACTTGCGGCTGTTTTCTCGGGCGAACATAAATATAGAATGTTCGGGCAAATCACATCAACAAAGAATGGCAAGAACAAGAATGTAAAGTCAAAGGTTCTTGCTTCTTTGATTATAACATCCGCAATGTTTTTTATAATTACAGCCGTTAACATGCTGATGTATTTATCAGTTTACGGGCTATCCGGCGGAGATACTGATTTATTATTGTCAGTTTTAGCAAATACTGCTTTTCTTAACTTAAATATTGCCGGAATAACAGTAATGAATGTTTTCATTTCAACAATTGTTTGTGGTTTTATTGCTTATATAGCTGTTGCAATGTTAACTCTTTTTATTTCATCACTATTAAATAACGACTATATCAGTGTTGTTGTTTCATCTGTATTATACTTTTTCCCGATGATTTTAACGAAAATGTTCAGGTTTGATAATTCAGAAGTACTGGTTAATACATTGAATCTTATGCCGATTAACATTTTTCCTCTTAGGCTTGAAACAGGAAATTGGCACTGGCAGGTTTCTGATATATCACTCTTCAATTTTAACTTACCAAGTATTTATATTATATCTTTCTCATATTTAATAATCAGCATTATTAGCTTTTTATTGATTCGAATACATATAAAAAAGATGCAAGATATATAAAAAAACTCCCCCGAATTCTAAGATTCGGGGGATCTTATTATTATATAAACAGTGTCGTTCCGGCGTTTTCGTTTTGTGAGATATAGGTTGCGACACCGCCGTATTCGATGCCATCGATCAGCTCTTCCTGCTTGATGCCCATCAGGTCCATGCTCATGGTGCAGGCTATGAATTTTACGCCGGCAGCCATAGCGTTCCGTATCATGGTTTCGATATCGTCGACATTTTTCTTCTTCATAATGCCTTTTATCATCTTCGGTCCCATGCCGAGCATATTCATACTGGAAAGCGGCAGCTTCGCTGCTCCTCTCGGCATCATACCGCCGAACATTTTCTCGATGAAATTCTTTCTAACCTTAACCTTGTTGTTTTTCCGCAATGCATTCAACCCCCAGAAGGTAAAGAACAGCGTAACCTTTTTCCCGTTTGCCGCCGCTCCCTGAGCGATTATCATTGATGCTATCGCCTTATCCAACGCACCGCTGAACACAACAATGGTTGCGTTCTCCTGACTCACGGCCGGTACGGCTGTTTCAGACGAGGTACGACCTTTTTCGATTTCAGCAATATAGCTGCCGTTCTCGTTCCTTATTGAATCGAGCTTATGCCCGTTGATTTTGCACCAGCTTTCAACATCCTTTACAAAACCGAAATCTGTAGCTGTAACCTTAATGATTGAGCCTTCGGCAGCAGCCTTCACTGCCTTGTAGGTCGCCATCAGCGGTCCCGGACATTGCAATCCTCTTGCGTCAACCTCAGTTATTGATTTTGGAGCAACAACCTGGTTGTCGATATCAACGGTTGCGGCAGGCTGTGTTGTAACAATGTTCGAAAGCGGTTTATACTTAGCTGTACTATATGTCAGATAACCTCCTGACAGGTTGTATATATTGCTGAATCCAGCCACTTTAAGCTGCATAATAGCGACATGCGCTCTCAGCCCTGCCTGGCAGGTAACATACATCGGTTTTTCCATCGCCAATGTAATTTCACTCATTCTTGAACGCAGATCATCGAGCGGTATATTGACAGAGCCATTGATATGTCCTGCTTCAAACTCAAGCTCAGTTCTGACATCCAGTAAATAGCCGCCGTTTTTTACTATATCGTCAATTTCATTATAATGAACAAATTTATATTCACCGTCAAGCGTATTCGATGCTATATACCCCAGTATATTAACGGGGTCCTTTGCCGATGAATACGGCGGTGCATAGCAAAGCTCAAGGTCGGGTAATTCTCTGACTGTTCCGTCCAGCCTTATTACAGTTGATATTACATCGATACGCTTTTCAGTGCCATCTCTTCCGACCGCCTGTGCACCAAGAATCCTGCCATCTTCGGGTGAAAACAGCAGTTTTAGAGCAATGTTTGTTGCACCAGGATAATAGGATGCATGGTTCGCACGATGCGCATGGATTGCGAGGTATGGAATTTTTTTCGCTTTTAACTGTGATTCATTGTTGCCTGTCGATGCGATTGTCAGGTCAAACACCTTTGCAACCGCTGTTCCCAATGACCCGCCATAACTGATCGGTCTGCCGCTGATATGGTCAGCAACCAGTCTGCCCTGTCTGTTTGCAGGCCATGCAAGCGGAATCGCTGTGGGGCTACCGTCAATACGGTCAACCACCTCGATTGCGTCGCCGATTGCGTATATATCCTCAACAACGCCGCCTGTTTCAGCGTCAAGCGTTTGCAGCTTATCGTTCGTTTTTATGTGCCCTCTCGGTCCGAGCGCCAGAGCCGCGCTCTTTGCAAGCGTATTTTCAGGAACAACACCGATTGCGAGTATTACAAGGTCGTTTGCGACAGTCTTTCCACTTTCGAGTACGACCGTTCTGCCGTTGTCTTTAAATTCCGAGATTCCATCACCGAGTATAAGGTCAACACCGTGTGTATTCAGCTCCTGATGCACAAACTGCGCCATCTCAAAATCAATCGGGCGTAATACCTGCGGCAGCTTTTCAACCAACGTAACCTTAATGCCAAGATCGCAAAGATTCTCCGCCATCTCAATACCGATGAATCCGCCGCCGATTACAACTGCGGTTCCGGGTTTATTTTCAGCAACAACAGCTTTAATTTTATCTGTATCGGGGATATTTCTAAGAACCAATACCCTTTCAGCATCCTGAATACCATTTATCGGAGGTTTTATTGGTTTTGCACCGGGCGAAAGAATCAAAACATCAAATGATTCCTCATAGGTGTGTTGTTTTTGCTTGTCATAGACAGTAACCGTCTTTTTGTTGCGGTCAACTGCAACAACCTCGGTCAGGTTGCGGATGTCGAGATTGAACCGCTTTGTCATTCCTTCGACCGTTTGGACAAGCAAGCTGTCTCTTTCCTTAATAACACCGCCGATATAATAAGGAAGTCCGCAGTTTGCGAATGAGATATACTCATCCCTCTCGAACATAATAATATTTGCATCTTCGTTGAGTCTTCTTAACCTTGCAGCAGCGGTTGCACCACCGGCAACACCGCCGACAATAACAATCTTTTTATTCATATATAACACCGACCTTTCAAACCAGTAATTCTGTTTACTCTATATAAATATTATATAATAACAAAATTTGAAAGTCAATAAAAACTACATTTGTTCATATATACAATACAATTATTCAATCGGGTTTACTGATTTATCGTTAAAAATAGTAAAACTTAGGCGGTTATTAATTTGCTGTATTTTCTTGTTTGAGCTCCGCATATAATCATCGCTACAAAGGGCAGCAATGAAATTATAAATTCAAAGATTCGAATTATACGAGCGTAATCGAAATAAATATTCCATGCAAACATAGGAATAAATACACTCAGAAGAACCAGCGGTAAATAGACTGATAATATAATAATCGATACTCTGCTTTTAATGTATTTTGCTGTGACAAAAACACATGCAAGTACAGCAAAAACAATCTGCGGATTATTACTGAAACCTTTTTCAGATAACAACTGAACTGCTGAGGTCAACAATAGAATAAAACCTGTTGAATTGAAAAGCATTTTATCAGCAGGGGTTGATTTAATAATGCTGTTTTTAAATATCGCAAATAGTATTACTACAACCGCAAAGCTCAATATCCGCCAGCTCCAATTGGCATATGAAAGGTTGAGGAGTGGTGTCATTATTATTTCCGCTGTGTATACTAATTTATATGAAATAAAGATATATCCGCTGAAAACTATTTGAATTGCAAGCAAAACTGCTGCTGTGAAAATGAAGAAGCTGCCGAACTTCAGAATGAAGGATTTTTCATGATCAATTTGCTTTGAAAAGTCATTTTTATCTGACTTCAGAAAAATGCCTGTCGCAATAATTATAACCAAAGGCACCCAGGCTTCAATGATGTTCAGATAATAGTTTATGAAATCATGCAGTAATGCCAGTATAACAGTTATCCCTGCTCCGATTGCTGAAACAAGCCTTATGCTTTTGATATTGTAATACGAGTTTAACAAGAAGGCTGTAAAGCAAGCTGAAATGGATATGAGTAAGTTATGCTGAAACATAACAGAAAAAACATAGGCAACAATCAACGAAAAACCAATCGTATCTATCAGTTGGCTTTCGTTTGGTGTAGCAATTACATTCATCCTTTTTCTAAGTATAATAAATACTGTAACAATAATTGCTATTACTATTGCTTCAAAGAGCAGATACCCATAATAATTCATCAAAAAATCCGCGACTGGTGCATATGTCAGCAAATCAAATTTATAAACATATGTTATATATAAATCAAAGATCAGATTCATAAAAAACCATATGGAATGAATTATAATCAGGAATCTACTTAATTCTGTTTTAAAGCTTGTGGATTTTGCTATGTTGCTCATATAAACTCTTCTTTTATTCAACCTTTATATCATCAAAATTAACTATGAATTTGGACTCAAGATATTCCACTAAACCTTTATAAAATGCAGTGCCTACATTTAATTTTGAAAAATCATAGCTAACTTTATTATTCTTTAGGTCAACAATTACAGAAAAACTTTTGATCTGATTAAAAATACCAGGTTTTATTTTTTTAAATGAATATACTTCATCATCTATATTTTTACCTACCATAATAATATAACAACAGCCTTGAGCATATTTCTTGTTAGCATATGATAAACAAGTTTTATAATATTCTTGCATTAATTCAAGCGTTACATTTTCTGAATAGGTGACATATGTAATAAATTTAAATTTATTCTTTATAATTTCTAATAACACTTTATTTCTTATTGGATTTAATGCTACAACGCCGCTTGTTTTAACTTCTACTCCCTGTGGAGATTCTTTCAAATCGGTAACATCAAAAGAACCAATTTTAATATATTCCTGTGCAAAGTATTTTGCGCTTAATTTCTCTAAATAAGCATTAAATTTGGGATCTTTCGGAGGTGCGCTGAGTCTGTTTCCACAATGTGTGCAAGTTTTCATACCATTAGGGACATTGTTGCCGCATTTGTTACAAAGCATAAAAATTTCTCCTTTAAATTTACTTAATTGTTATTTCAAATGTCATTTCAAAGGTTCTATACCAAGGAAGGCGGAATTTATCGAGGGATATTGTTCCGATTGCTTGTTGTTTATATCCATTCAGGTCGGATATTAAGTGCCCATTATTAAGATTATGCAATATTGATACCGTATTCAGATTATAATCCGTGCTCATCATCCAGCTTGTGATGTTTTTATTTACCGCAGCTTCGTTCGCAAGATAATAGCTCAGTGAACCCATATCGGCATATCTGCCGCGGCCGATGATGTAGGACATATCTTTAACATACGCAAAGGTCATTGATTTCAGGAAGCCTTCATGTGATTCGGAGGTTATTTCATCGCTGTACTTCAGATAGGTATAACGGGCGAAGCCCTGCCCGAGAGCTATACCGATTGCATTGCCGACAGTATTCCAGCTGCTGTAACCCAAAAGCATTCCCATATCAACCGAAGATATCAATTTAGGCTGCAGGTTACCGAGCTGACCGGATGCGTCGATAACGACCGTAGGCAGCTTTTCAGCGATATTTTCGTTCAACCTTGCTACAAGATTATCAACATAGGTTCCGATATATGCGGAATTGCTCGGCTTTGTCAGTACCAGCACTTCGATATCCGGTGTTACCGAGGTTATTATATCTGCGTTCAGACTTGTCAGATGCGCAGTTACATTGCCCTTAAGCGTACCGTTGTCAAAAGCATCGGCAGCTGTGTTCTCAAGAGCACCGAAATATTTAACAGCTACCTTGATTGCTTTATTGCATTTTTCTACGCTCAGCTTTGCAACTCCCATCATACCAAGCTCATCTGTACCGGCAAAGATTGTTCCAGTCGAACCGAGCTTCTGTTTGATGTAGTTGATTTCGTTTGTCTGGATTGTGTTTTCAGGGCTGGAATCATCTATCCCGATAAAATAATATGTATTCAGTTGCTTCCCCAGAGTTAAAAGGTAATCAATCAATTTTAGTTTTCTTGCTCTTGCTTTCAGATAATTATCAATAACAGTATTCGAAAGCGAACTATTAATCGGTTTCCCATCGGTTCCATTTTTATATCCGCTGATAATATTTTCAACAGTAAGCTCCGAACCGCTGAGCAGCTTTCTTGCAACTTTGCCATACGATCTTAATGCGTTGTACTCAGTAATTGTATATCCGTTAAAATCTACAGTAGATGCAAGACGCATTACAGTATCAAAAAAATAAACTTTATTGTTTTTGCTTAGTTTTATCAGATAGTCTATAATACCGTACTCAAACATCATATCCTCGTTGTTCATTGATCGCGAGGTTACAAGACCGCCTGAAAGCATCTGGTCGAGTGATATAACAAAATAATCGCATTCATCATCGACCGATTTCAGCCAGTTCAACAGAGCCTGTCTGTCGCCGTATTTAGTGCCGTTCAAATTGGTTTTTCTGTTGTCAAGCTGAGTTGCAAATAAATCCTCTTCAGGTATAATCAACTCAAGACCGCCGGATTTTGCCTGATAAATTACTCTGTCGACATTGACCGGCCTGTTGTCAAGCGGTATATACGCAACCTTGTTGTTGGGTGCTTCGACAATATCGGGCTGTGAGGTTTCGTCGGGGGTGGATGTCTCCGGAACAGAAGTATCCGAAGGTTTTGATGTTTCGTTCGGTTTTGATGTGTCTGAAGGTTTCGAAGTGTCAGATTGTGATTCTGTTTCACTTTCAACCTGTGATACGTCCGGCACATCGGACTCATCTATATTACTTTCTGCATCAGATGCTGCATTGCTTTCAGCAACCGATTCCATAATGTTTTCCATTATCGATTCAACGCTTTCATTCATGGAATCATTACCGGCAGATGATATATTACCGCTCCCGCCAGAACAGCTTGATAATAACAGTGTTATTGTTATAATCATAATTAGTACCTTTTTAAGTTTCATTAATATATGCCCTTCAACAACTTGATTTTTATTCATTGTAACATATTCATGTATCCATTGCAATAATATTTTTCATCATTTTACCCAATGTGTTGACAGCATATGGATAGGGTGTTATAATATGTATACATTTTATCGAGGAGGTGTTTTTTTGAGAAGGTTGAAGAATAAATTGTTCTTGGTATCTGTATTAAGTTTTTTTGCTTTTACACTTTTTTTCGATAATTCACCTATTTACGTGCCAACAATGAAATATATCAAACCTGAAAGTTTAACTATAACAGTACAAGATTCTGACTCAGAATATATTATTTTTGATTCAAAATCAACTCTTGAATCCGCATGTTTTAAATTTGATACAACCCAAACATACATACTCGAAAATAATACCCGTTCTGATGCAGAATTAAATATATATATTTATACGAATACGTTAAGTATAAATTATGAAGACAAATATTACGAATACATAAAAGTTAATTCGGATAGTATTTGTTTTAATATAAGCTCCGACTCATCAATGCAATTTGAAATTTCACCTGATTCCACTGACTTATCATACTCAGGATATTCGGTAGTTTATACAAATCGAAGTTATTATTTCATAAACGATATGCAGCAACTGAATATAGCGGTTAATAATAGTTCGACCACCGCTGTTGTTCTGCATTCAGATATAGATATTAACAGTGATTTTATTATAAGTCATCCATTGAAGCTTGTGTTGAATAATCATAAACTTAATATAGCCGGGAATCTAATATTTCAGACAACCGAAACAGGTATACTTGAAATTGATAACAGCAGCGGTGAAATCACTGTCGGCGGTTTTTTCAGCGAATCGTCTGACTGTTGTATAAAAGTCGCCAAAGACTTTTTCACATTTCAAGAAAACCATAGTTATTATCTGAATGCTAAGAAATATAACGAAATAGAAATTGAACACGAATACAAGGTTGTAAGAACAACGATTGAACTGCTGCGTCTTGTTGATGAATCATATTATCCCAAGCTACACAGTGGCGACATAATAATTATTGATGACGATATTATTATTGATGGACTTATAAACTTCACCTTTCCTGTTTCACTTGAATTAAAAGGTAAAATATCAGGTGAAGGTCAATTTCTCTTTGAATTTGATGAGGTCGGCACAATCAATATAAACGAAACAAAAGCTGATTTGATTTCTGCCAATTATATCAGCATCGATGCTCCCAGTTGCGAGCTTATATGGTCGGGCAGCAGTATGCCTGACATCAAGAATGTATCGCTGCTTATGAATGTTATGAGTTATAACGGTACAAAGATATCAGAATTCGGGCTGGGTGGCAACGGAAAAGGTAAAATTCAATATCTGTTGATGAGAAAGGATGAAAATGAAGGTCTGGAGTCAAATATTGAGTGGAATATTGATGGCAATCTATTGTATGTTAAAGCCCCGTTTCTAATAAGTGATTCTATTTTAGAAAATGCAAGGCTTGATATAATGCTGTCAGAGGGATATGCAAAGTTCAATTCCGACGCGATCAATGAAGATGGGACAATTGACTTGCTTGCAGATTGCTTTTGTACTGTAACAGACTTACACGGCAAAACTCGCATATATTCGGTTATTACCGAACGGTCAAAATATAATATTCCTGTTGTATCTGTTTATACCGATGGCGGAAAGGATATAACTTCAATTGATGAATACATTTCAGCAACAATTCAAATCGAATGCGAAAATAAAGTTATCTTTCCTGAGTTGGAAGAAACGATTGTCAACATTAAAGGCAGAGGGCATTCGACCTGGAAATGGGACAAGAAGCCTTACAAGCTGAAGTTTAATAAAAAGGTCTCTGTTCTCGGGCTGACCGAAGCAAAGGACTGGGTTTTGCTTGCAAATTACAGCGATAAATCTCTTATTCGAAATCATCTTGCGATGGATATGAGCAGAGTTCTGAACAATTTACCCTTTACATTGCATCAATATCCGGTCGATCTATTTCTCAACGGTGAGTACATGGGCGTTTATACACTTGGGGAGCAGATAGAAGTCAAGACAGGTAGGGTTGAAATCGACGAAAACTATACTGATCCGAACACCGGATACCTGCTTGAAATAGGCGGGACAGAGAGCGGTATTGATATCAAGGATATTGACTACTTCCATACCGAAACATTGAAATTCATCAGAATTAAAAGCCCTGACACAAAAACAATGTCAAAAGTACACTTTGAATTTATATACAATTATTTTAAAAAAGCAGACACTGCTGTCAGGAACCTGACAAACTACGAGGATTACATCGATATAGATTCGGTTATTGACTGGTTTATAATGTATGAAATTTCATATAATATCGACGGCTGCTTTCGCAGAAGCTGTTATCTGACAAAAGAAAAAGACGGTAAGCTGATGATGGGTCCCATATGGGATTTTGATCCAGCATTCGGCAATTATTCTCAGGACAAAGGCAGATATGATATCTGGGCATCGGTCGGATGGAAGGACGGATATGTCGGCGTTACATGGATGAACTATCTTATACAAGATAACAGATTCCGAACCAAGCTGAAAGCTCGCTGGGACGAGGTCAAAGAAGAGCTTCTGTCAACTGCTATGGAAACCATCGATGAAGCTGAACAAACACTGAAGCAATCACAGGCAGCGAACTTTACAGTCTGGAAGATACTTGATATAAAAGCTGGTTATGAACCGTTATTTATGACAAACTACAATACTTTCGAGCTGCAGCTTCAATACTTGCGGGATTTTATCAACAACAGATATAAATGGATGGATGAGAATATAAAAGGATGAGGAGCAACCCTCATCCTTTGTTTTAATAATATCGTTTTAAATCAAATTAGTATAAATCAACTCTTTCGAGATCGGTTTTCAGCTGTAACAGCTCATTGATTATCTTCTGTCTCAGTTCATCGTTGCATCTGTAAGCCGGCATATAAACACCTGCTGAGCAAACAATTCTGGTGCCGTCGCTCGTAAGTATAACCGAAACACCGAAGGTCTCAAGCTCATCGTTATGCTGTAATGCTGTATAATACAACTCTTTTTGTTTTTTCGCAAGCATTGCCTTAAGCTCTTCAATATTGCATATTCCCTGAGGGTAACCGTATGCTTCGATTATCTTCTGAAGCTCCTCGTCATCGGCATATACTGCAAGCGAAATGCCTGTTACAACCGAATATATACTACTGTTGTTCTTTTCGGCAACAGCTTTAACGGGTTTATCAGCTTCAAGCGAAAAAATCCCGTATCTCTTGCCATTTGACAGAACAGCAAAAGTCACATTTTCATCGATCGCTTTTCTTAGAACCTTCAACCTTGGCAGCAACACATCATAAAGAAGCTTTTGAGATATCAGCTTGTTTACCATACTAATTTTTGCACATTTTAATCCTGCAGCATATTTCCCTTCAGAATTCTGAACAACATACCCGCATTTTATCATTGACTTAAGTATATTATGCAAGGTATTCGGTTTTATTCCGACCTGCTTTGATAGCTCAACAAGACCTATTCCCTTGCGCTCAAGGTCTTCAAAAATAAAGATATCCAATAGCCCGAATGCTTTAATTATGGATTTAACCGGATTATCCTTAGCTGTGTTTTCCTTTGTATTTGTATTTGTATTCATTTTCTCTTACTCCCGGATATTTATTATCAAGATACCTGTCTCTGAACTGGTTTACGCCTTCTTCGACTTCTTCCGGTTCGTTTGTCATCATCCACGAGGGTTTACGATAGAATTTATTATGGAATAGATTCTCGATTCGCTTCGATTTCTCAAGGCTGTCCATGCAGGCTCTTATACAGCCTCTTGCACCGCAGACAGCAAAATAACCGACCTGCTTCATAATATATCCGTAATATTCGATTATATTATCGGTAACAGCATCGTCATATGTCATCCATTTTGCCGTTGCCATAGGATAGCAAAGTCTATAGGCTTCCTCCTCGGTCATTACCGAGTTGTCAACATCAAACTTCATATTCGGAAATGCTTTTTTATGGAAGGGTGAAATTTTATTATTAAAGCCGTGATGTGTAAGAGTGCATCTGCCCATCTGAACATCGCCCCAGTATATATCCTTACCACCGACAGTGACGTGCAGCTTCTTATCCTGATCTTTGAATGCTGGGATTGCGTTACCCGGACATTCCTTTGCACATCTGCCACAGCCGTTACAAATGGTGCCTGTCGAATATATTTCATCCGGTTCAAGCTCTGCATCAGTTAAAATCAGACCCAGACGAACTCTCGGGCCATATTTACGGCTGAGAAATACCTTTGAATGGCCTATTTCACCGACACCTGAACCTGCTGCCATTACACGGATATTTATTACAATGTCAGGCGACAGTTTTCCTTCGGCAACCGGCTCCTTGATACCGTTTCTTTCAGGAACTGCCGGGAAACAAGGGCATGCTTCCCAACCGTGGTCTTCTATAAAGGTTGAAAGCTGATATGTAAGTCTTGGACGAAAAATTGTATTCAATTTGTTATATGAGTAATATGTATAGTTATGCCAGTGTGTGCCTTCTTCGATACCGCGGTAGCTTCCGCGCGGAATACGCATTACAATTACAATTACGGATTTCGCTTCGGGAAAGTAACTTTTCGGTGCCATCAATATCGGAGCGCCGTCAAATGCATCAATAGATGCTATACCGACATCATCGATACCAAGCTCCTTCGCCCGAGCTTTTATCATTTGTGATGTTATTTTTGTTATTGCAGACATAATTCTACTCCTTTACCTGTACTGGTTTGGAGAGAATATCAAAACCCCATGCTTCACGTTTTCTGAAATTATTTGCAAATTTGTTACCGACAAGACCTTCTTCCTCAAGGTGGATCATACAGGTTCTATTACAAATTGCAGGAATCATATCAGGCTTTGCTTTCGCAATATGTCTGTTCTGTCTGCAGCCGTTCTTACAGCTTCTGCAAAGGTTATAATCAATCTTTGCTACACGCATTGTCTTGCTGCATATTGTTACATCCTCAAATTCTGTCTTTGAAATAGCACCGAGCGGGCAGATATCTGCGCACTTGCCGCATCTGTCACAAATATTACCTTCAAGTATCGGATCCGGCTCAAGCTTTGCATCGGTAATTACCATCTGGAACAACTGGCGTGAACCATACTCTTTTGTAAACTTGAGTCCGGAATACGATATTTCACCAAGTCCGCAAGCAACAAAGGCATAATCGAAGTCAGGTGCTACATTTGGAGCAATCTTATCTTTTGAAACCGGAACACCCATTCCGTAGCTTTCCGGCGGGTTGTTGTATACAGGCACAGCTTCCCAGCCTTCGTCCTCAAGCTGGCGTGTCATGTCGTAACAGGCGATAGCGAGAAACTCATCGTCAAGCCATGCCGAGCCAAAGAATCCATAATCACCGAAGTTGCTTCCCTCCTCAACGCCTCTTAGAGAACCGCGACAGATTCTTTTACCAACCAGGATTACTGTTTCGCCTTCCGGAAAAATCGAAAAAGGATTATAACGCGGATCAAGTCCTTCAAATCTGTCCTTTGATGCAAATCCGATAAGGTCAATATCACTTTTTTTCGCAAAATTAATCAGCTTATTTTTAAGCTCAGTATTGTACATTTTAATTTACTCCGTTCTTTTATTTCATTATTAATGAATTGTGTTTCACTATTGTTGATTACATATGCATTTTATCAATATATATTTACTTTGTCAAGAGTTTTTTAAAAAATAGAAAAAATGCTCATGAAAATCATGAGCATTAATAAATTATATTAACAAATTATCTCTTTACCTCTTTACCGAACATATAAATTACCTGAGCAATAAAGCATAACACCATATACCATACCGAAACGCAGCCGGTTATAGCGAATATAACCTTTGCCCACATCGGAATCAGGGTTGCGATTATCGAAAGTGATACCAAGACAACAACAATTGCGGAAATAAAAACACACTGAGAAAATCGGGTTGCACACAGCTTCATTGTTTCAATTCTTGTTTCCTCAATACATTTCCTTTTTGCAGCAACAATAATAAATGTGTTTGTTACTAAAATAACTATCAGCGAAAGACAGGATGCAAACATAACCATCAATCTTGTATAAGGCGCATAACCGTTATACCATACCGCAGCACTCAAAAAACCGAGCAGCAAGGCGAAGACAAAAAGCACAGCACAGATTATCGAATCTCTTTTATTCGTCGAATTCAACATATTAATTCCTCCCTCAATAAAAATACTTTTTATTCAGTATATGATAGATATAGCCATTTTGATTAATAAAAAGATAATATATAATTCTTTTATCCTAAACTATTGATTATGAACTTGTAACATGATAAAATTGATTGTAAATCGATGTAATTAGGGATGGACTAATATGAATTGCATAATGTGTGATGAATTTAAAAAAGCAGAAAACAACCCCTTTCTTGTTTATAAGCTTGAAACAGGAATAGTAGAAATGGCATGGTATCAGAGATTTAAAGGTACAGCATTATTTATCTGCAGTAAACACGTAACAGAGCTGTATCAATTGCCTCATGATTTTATGATGAAATATCTTGAGGAAATGGCTTTGATATCTGAAGCAGTCAGTAAAGCTTTTAATTCAGATAAAATGAATTATGAGTTACTGAGTAATGGAGTACCTCATCTGCATTGGCACCTGATACCAAGACACGACGGTGATTCACCGCAAAAAGGCCCGATATGGTGGGTGCCGAGAGAAGAAATGTATTCTGACGCAGTAAAACCAACTGAAGCTGAGTTAAATGAAATGGTTAATAAACTCAGACATGAACTTACCATTATCGTTAATAAACCGGAGAGTATCTAATGAAATCTTTTTCAGAATTTCATCCGGTTGTTCTTTTTACATATTTCATATCTCTGCTTGTGATTGCTATGTTTACCTCTCATCCGGTAATTCAGCTTATTGCATTTGTTGGGTTTATTCTGTTTGCATCAATAAACGAAGGTAATGCAAATATAAAAGAACTGATAATATCATTACTGATTATTTTAATTATTACTCTTATTAATCCACTCTTTTCGAAAAGTGGAGAAACGGTTTTGATATTTATAAACAATAAACCTATTACACTCGAATCGCTTATGAATGGTTTATCAACCGGAACAATGATTATATCAGTAATATACTTGATGAAAAGTTACTCAAAGGTTATGACCAGCGACAAATTTCTGTTCCTGTTCGGAAGCGTTATACCAAAGCTTGCAATTGTGATTTCGATTACCCTGCGGTTCATTCCGTTGTTTTCCGAGCAGATAAAACGAGTGTCAGCAGCACAGAAAACTATGGGTTTATACAGTGGAAACAAGCTCTCTGACAAGCTCAGAAACGGAATTAGGGTATTTTCATCTGTTATAACCTGGTCGCTCGAAAACGCTGTTCTAACAGCCGAATCAATGCAGGCAAGGGGATATGGATTGAAACAAAGATCGAATTACTCATTATTCAGATTTAATGCTTCAGATGCAATACTTCTGACAATGATCCTCACATTCTCAGGAATTGTACTTTCGGGATTTCCTACACAAGTTACAACATATTCGTTTTATCCGTTTATGACTGATATAAGCATACAGCCTTATGCGTTTACAATATATTCATTCTTCGCAATCCTCGTCTTTTTACCCTCAATAATCGAAATCAGGGAGAATATCCGGTGGAAATACTTCAAATCAAAAATCTAAGCTTCAGATATCCCGAAATGCAGGAATATGCACTCAAGGATATAACATTGAATATAAAAAGCGGTGAGTTCGTTCTTCTCTGCGGTGAAACAGGCTGCGGTAAAACGACTTTGCTGCGTATGCTGAAAAGAGAATTGTCACCATATGGCATAAAAGAAGGCAATATCCTGTTCGGAGATGTAGAACAGGATGAGCTTGACAGCGTTTCAGCAACCTCCGATATAGGTTTTATTTTTCAAAACCCGGAAGGTCAGATAATAACCGATAAAGTATGGCACGAGCTTGCATTCGGGCTTGAAAGCCTTGGACTGCCTTCCCAGGTTATCCGCCGCCGAGTCGGCGAGATGTCAAGCTATTTCGGAATCAGCGACTGGTTTCATGAAAAGACAAGCAGTCTTTCGGGCGGTCAGAAGCAGATACTTAGCCTTGCATCTATTCTTGTAATGCAACCAAAGCTGTTATTGCTTGATGAGCCGACCGGGCAACTTGATCCTATTGCTGCATCGGATTTCATAACCACTGTTCAAAAGCTGAACAAGGAAACCGGAATAACCGTTATTATGGTTGAGCATAGACTTGAGGAAATTTTCCCGATAGCTGACAGAGTAATTGTTATGGATAAGGGCAGTATTACTGTTGATTCGTCACCGCGTGAAGCTGCAAAAATTCTGAGCAGCAGAAACCATCCGATGATATATGGTCTTCCGAGTGCAGTAAGAATTTATAATATGTTGTCAGAATCATTAACTAATAATATGGGATGCCCGCTCACTGTCAGAGAAGGCAGAAACTTTCTCAGCGATAATTTTACAAATGAGATAAATGCAATAAAAATTGAAAAACCTTTACTTAATTCACAAAAAATCATAGAAATGACTGATGTCTGCTTCAGATATGAACGTCAGTCACCGGATATACTCAAAAGCTTTGAATTATCAGTATGCAAAGGCGAAATTCTCAGCATACTCGGCGCAAACGGTAGTGGCAAGACAACCGCTTTAAATGTTATTGCAGGACTTCTCAAACCGTATAGAGGAACCGTAAAAATCAACAATACAAAACTTAAAGAATACAGAAACAATTCATTGTACAAGAACAACCTTGCCTTGCTGCCGCAGAATCCCCAAACGGTTTTTGTTAAAGATACTGTATGCGAAGATTTAGAGGAAATTTGCCTTGCTTCAGGGTTAAAAAAAGATGATATAAAAGAAGCAGTTGATGCTGTTGCTGAGAAAACCGGAATCGCTCATCTGCTCAGTAAACATCCTTATGACCTTAGTGGTGGCGAACAGCAAAAAGCAGCACTTGCTAAGATGTTGCTTCTAAACCCGAAAATTATATTGCTGGACGAGCCAACAAAAGGAATTGATGCCCGTTCAAAGAAGAGTATCGGTGATACTCTGACCGCTTTGAAAAAAGACGGTATAACTATAGTCATGGTAACACATGACATTGAATTCGCGGCGAATATATCCGATAGATGCGCTCTGTTCTTCGACGGAGAAATAACCTCCTGCGACACACCATCGGTATTCTTTGCAGATAACAGCTTCTACACCACTGCTGCAAACCGTATTTCAAGGCATATATATAAAAATGCGGTAACATGTGAGGATGTAGTTTCGTTGTGCCATAAAAACAAAAAGCAGGATAACCGACATGACTAAACGAATTATAAGATATATAATATTATTCGCTGTTATCCCCGCCAGTGTTATCTTAGGTGCGGTTTTTTTCAGCGGCAAGCAGACTGCATACATATCGTTGGCTGTTACGATTTTTGCGATTGCAGCATTTCTGTTGTCGTTTGAACATAAAAAAAACTCGTCACGTGAGCTGACGGTTATCGCTGTTATGACAGCTCTGTCGGTTGTAGGACGAATGATATTTGCCTTGCTTCCGGGGTTTAAACCTGTAACCGCAATTGTTGTAATCACTGCAATGTATTTCGGCGTTGAAGCGGGTTTCCTGACAGGTGCATTGTCGGCTGTAATCTCGAACTTAACCTTCGGTCAAGGTGCATGGACACCTTTCCAGATGCTCTCCTGGGGCATAATAGGATTATTAGCCGGATTCCTTTCACCCATTCTTAAGAAAAGTAAAATAATGTTGTCTGTTTATGCCGTTATTTCCGGTATCTTGTTTTCGTTTATCATGGATTTCTGGTCGGTTCTTTGGATCGACAATAATATAAACTGGGCAAGGCTCGGTGCTTTTGCAGTCACAGCACTTCCTGTTACAATAGAATATGCTGTATCGAATGTAATCTTTCTGCTCCTGCTTGCAAAACCAATTGGAAAAAAGCTGGATCGAGTAAAAATAAAATTCGGACTTTTTAAAAAGGAGTTGCCTAAAATTGAAAAACAATGAGCTTCAATATCATATAAAATGTAAAGCCGGTGATGTCGGAAGGTATTGTATTTTACCCGGTGATCCCGGTCGTTGTGAGAAAATCGCAGCTTATTTTGATAACCCCATTTTTATTGTATCCAACCGTGAATATACTGTGTACACCGGTACCTTGAGCGACGAAAAGGTTTCTGTCTGCTCAACGGGCATCGGTGGACCCTCTGCGGCAATTGCTATCGAAGAGCTTACAGCAATCGGAGCCGACACTTTTATACGGGTAGGCACCTGTGGTGGTATAAATATGAAGGTCAAGGCAGGCGACTGTGTAATCGCAACCGCTTCAACAAGGCAGGATGGCACAAGCAAGGAATATTCACCACTCGAATACCCTGCTGTTTCAGATTTCGATGTTGCAGCTGTGTTGATTGAAGCAGCAACAAAACTTGCCTATCCATATCACAAGGGTGTAGTACAGAGCAAGGATTCGTTTTACGGACAGCATGATCCGCAAAGGATGCCGACTGCTCCCGAGCTGTTATACAAATGGGAAGCATGGAAAAAGCTCGGTGTGCTTGCCAGCGAAATGGAATCATCAACGCTGTTTGTTGTCGGAGCAACACTCGGAGTAAGATGCGGTGCTATTTTCTACACTGTCTGGAATCAGGAAAGAGTGAATGCCGGTATTGTTGATGAAAATGACGGTGACAATTCGAAATCGATAAAAATTGCAATCGAAGCGATGAAAATACTTATAAAAAAAGATAAACTCATAGGAGAATAATTTTGCGATCTGTTAATATACTTTTATTTATTTTAACGCTATCAGTCATTTTACCCGCTTGTGCTTATAATAAAGTACCCACACCATATGAATCGAATATATCCGTTGAAAACAGCAACGAAATTTCTGATTTAGAGAGCAATACTGAAATTAATGCTTCTGAAGAAGATAATACTTCAGATGAAAGTATTATTGACGAATCCATAGATGAATCAAGTATTGTTGATATTACCAGGTTTAATTTACTCAGCCAATTCACAGATTCGCTTGATGAATTTACAAGAGCTCGTATATCGGAGAACTTTATCAATTGGATTTCTGAAAATTGCGGACCAGAGGTTATTGATGAAATTTTATCAGCTTTAGAAAATAATATTTATGATAAAGAACAATGGTATAAGCTTACTGGGAACACAATAACGGTTTTATATGACAAGTTCAACGCTACAAATGAAAATATAATTCAAAAACAGGATAATGGCGACGGTATTACATCAATGATTTTCACCGGCGACATATCGCTGGCTGACAACTGGTATAATATTAAGGACATGGTTGAAAAGAATAAAACTATATCCGATTATATTGACAGTACATACATTAATGAAATGGTCGGTTCAGATATAACGCTTGTAAACAATGAGTTTACGATAAGCGAACAAGGTGAACCGCTTACAGGGAAAAAATATGTTCTTAGAGCCAGTCCTGAGAGGCTGAAAATGTACAAAGCACTTGGAGTTGATATAGTATCTCTTGCAAACAATCATGTATATGATTATGGGAAAGCTGCTTTCCTTGATACTTTGAATTATTTGAAATCTGCCGGTATACCATACATCGGTGCAGGAATAAATTTATCACAAGCAATGCAGCCACAGTATTATATAATCAACGGCAGAAAAATCGCATTTGTCGCAGCTAACCGTTCGGAAAAATACATTTACACCCCGGCAGCAACAGATAACAGTCCCGGAGTTCTCAGATGCTATGATACTGCGCTCTTGAAATATGTTATCCAAGAAGCAAGACAGAACGCAGATTATTTATTTGTATATGTTCACTGGGGAACCGAATTTTCACACAACTTCGATGAGATTCAGCAGGTGCAGGGATATGAATATATTGATGCCGGTGCCGATGCTGTTATTGGCTCACATTCGCACTGTCTGCAGGGCGTCGAGTTTTATAAAGGTAAGCCGATTATCTACGGGCTGGGTAATTTCTGGTTCAGCGGTAACTCAGAAGAGCTTGGTGTATTAAAAATCGTTATTGATGATACAGGGAAAATAAGTTTTCAGATGCTTATCGGCAAAGAAGACAAGTTCAAAACTGTATATTCAACCGTGACATCAAAAGCTAATCTTCTTGATTTCCTAAAAAATATCTCAAAGAATGTATATATCGATGAAGCCGGAATGCTGACACCGCTTGAAAATCATTATTCATTCTCATCCAATATCACAGACGATTCTATGTTAAATAAACTGCAACAGTTATCCGATTATACAAAACAGTATAGTGGTATCAGCATTTATTATAAAAATGCTGATGGTTTATACTACTCCTATAATGCAGATGTTAAATATATAACTGCAAGCACAATCAAAGGTCCGTTTTCACTGTATATTTTAATGAAAGCCGATGAAGGTAAAGTTAGTCTTGATACTATGATTGAGTTGAAAGCTTTTCAAATATGGCGGGGCGGCGGAGTAATTAAGAACAGTCCTGTCGGCACTGAATATTCAATCAGGCAGCTTATTGAATATGCTATAATTGAAAGCGATAATACTGCTTATAAAATGTTGGTTGATTATTTTGGAGTAACCGAATTCAATCAGTATGTTACCGAAAAAGGTTTGAGCTTGCAACTTATAGAAGGTAATGGTTACGGTTATTGCACAGCCAGTGAAATGGCTGAGTTATATCTTGATATTTATAATTATAAAGGGAAAAATGCAGATTTCCTTATTGATTGTTTGCTCAAGACAAAATACAGTGTACAAATACAACAAGGTATAACCGAATATCCGGTTGCAGAGAAATATGGCTGCCAGGGTGGTATAAAAGGATATCATGATGTAGCTATTGTATATTCACCAACTACCTTTGTACTGTCGATTTTCACTTTGATTGATGCTGAAAGTGAAAACAGCGCAGGACCATTTATATATATTTCCGAAGTAATAAATGACATTAATACGGCACTTTCATGAGTGCTGTGTTTTTTATTTAATATTACCCAAAATATATGCATATATAAATAAAATTTCGCGTATTATTACGAAATTATTTCTATTGATATTTAAAAAAAACAAGCGTATACTGTAGCAGGAAACAGGAATATTACTTAAAATAATTGTCTGAAAAACTGATGTTTTTTCAGGCGATTTTTGCGCAATACAATATGCTTCCTTAACACATCTTTGAGAAAGGATTTTGTGGTATAAACCATGGAAGAACAAACAAAACCTGACCCCTATCCCGGTATAAAAATCGGACTGACCTATAATCTTAAGAAAGAAAATCATTCAGGAACTCATGATGAAGAAGCAGAGTATGACAATATCGAAACAATATTCGCACTTAAAAATGCATTTGAAAAAGCAGGTTATCATGTTGAACTGATGGAAGCCGATGATGACCTCCCCCTAAGACTAAAGAATACAAAGGTTGATATTGTTTTCAACATTGCTGAGGGAAGAGGCGGAAGAGGCAGAGAAGCTCAGGTTCCCTCATTGCTTAATATGATGGGTATAAAATTCGCAGGCTCCGACGAAACCACTCTTTGTATTGCGCTTGATAAAGCACTTACCAAAAGAGTATTATCGACCTATAAGATTAAAACTCCAAAATTCAAAGTAGTATCCGATATCAAAAAAATGGGTAGCTTTAAAGGCTTCCTTTTTCCTGTTATCGTAAAGCCGAATGCCGAAGGCTCAAGCAAGGGTATTTCGGATGTTTGTATTGCCGAAGATATTACCTCTTTGAAAAATCTCCTTACAGATAACATTACGAGCTACAAACAATCTATGCTTGTCGAAGAATACATCGACGGCCGCGAATTCACAGTTGGCATTCTAGGCAACGGAAGAGATACAAAGGTCTTCCGCCCGATGGAGATTGTTTATCTTGATCAAAACCGTAATTACAGTGTTTACAGCTTCAATGTGAAACAAAATTATAAAAAACTGATTCGTTATGACTGCCCCGCAGCATTAGATCAACAGATTGAAGATAAAATGATTAAAACAGCAAGAAAAATCTATGATACGCTTGAATGCAAGGATTTTTCACGCATGGACTTCAGACTGTCAAACGATAATGAAATTTATTTCATAGAAATAAATCCGCTGCCCGGGCTTGCACCCGGCTACAGCGATTATCCCATGCTTGCCGATTTCAACGGCACCGATTATGACACACTTGTTCAAAGCATAATATACTGTGCTTTGAAACGTTATAATATTCGGAAGGGATGAGTGAATTGAACACTGAGGTTTCACAACTTATCAATTCCAACGAGAGACCTTCATACTGGTATGACTGGAAATGGCAATATAAGAACAGAATTACAACAGTTGAAGAGCTTCGGAGAATAATCACTCTTTCAGAAAAAGAAAAAAGTGATATAGAATTTTGCCTTACCAACTTTAGGATGGCAATAACCCCTTATTATGCATCTTTGATGCAAAAAGACAACGTAAATTGCCCTATTAGGATGCAGGCCGTACCGACAATAAACGAAACTGTCAAGCTTGATTGCGAAATGGCTGATCCGCTCAACGAAGAAGGAGAAAGCCCGGTTCCGAATATTGTGCATCGTTATCCCGACAGAGTCTTGTTCCTCGTAACTCACAGATGCTCAATGTACTGCAGACATTGTACAAGACGTCGCGTTGTAGGCGAAGAAGACAATATCATAACCGAAGCGGAGATAAAAACCGCTGTTGATTATATTTCTCAAAATACGAAGATACGTGATGTTCTGATTTCAGGCGGCGACCCGTTTGTTATGAGCGACGAAAGACTCGAGAGAATTATCTCTGCACTTCGTGCAATTGAACACGTTGAAATAATAAGAATCGGTACCCGAGTTCCGGTTGTAATGCCAATGAGAGTTACTGAAGGTCTCGTTAACATGCTGAGAAAGTATCATCCTATCTGGATAAATACTCATTTTAACCATCCGAGTGAGCTTACCCCAGATGCAATAGCTGCCTGCGCCAGAATAGTTGATGCAGGCATCCCTCTCGGTAACCAGAGTGTTTTGTTGCGTGGTATAAACGACAATGTTGATACAATGAAAACACTACTGCTCAAGTTGGTTAAATCCAGAGTCAGACCGTATTATCTGTATCAATGTGATCTGAGCCAGGGGCTCGGACATTTCCGCACAAGAGTTGAAAAAGGTGTTGAAATTATACAAGCACTGACTGGCAATATATCAGGTTATGCTGTACCGAAATTTGTTATAGATGCACCCGGCGGTGGCGGCAAAATTCCTGTTAATCCCGAATATATCATATCCGGAGATAATAAGAAATACATTCTCCGCAACTATAAAGGTGATATTTACAAATATCCGCAGCCGCCTGATCTTGCAGACGAATACAAATAAAACAAAATAAGATGTCGGTTTTTCCGGCATTTTTATTATTGCGAAGAAAAAATCAGGCAGAATCAATCTGCCTGATTAATTTTAATTAAATTTAACTTAGCGAGCTTTTTTAACTACAACTGCAAGACCGAATAAGCTTATAACTGCGATAACAGCAACAACAGCTATACCATCGCCTGTAGGAATTGTTGAACTTTCAGATTCTGTCGTAGATTCAACAGGTTCAACATATTCGCCCTTAAGGGTTACAACAGGAGTCTTTGACCAGTCGTTCGAACCAAAGATACCGCCGCCGTCACGAAGACGAACAACTCTCTGTTTTGTATCGTATGTGTTTATAGTGAAGGAAACGCCGATTATATTATTATCAGCAACACTGAGTTCGTAACCTTCAATTGCGAAATTAGCTATAGGAAGTTTTACTTCATATACAGTTTTGCCTGCATCATCATCACGAGTAGCTTTGCCTTCCCATGTGCCGGATGCATTAATCCAGTTAGTTTGTTTTGTAACGCCGTCATCATTTACGCCAAGACCGATTTGGTACATATAAGTTGTTGCACCGGCGCCATCGAGCCAGTTAAGAGCATGATCAAGGTTTTCCATTGTGTTGGGGTTGATTGTAGAGATGTTAATCTGTACGCAGTCAACTGCCCACATTCCGCTGTCTGCTGTAGCAACAGGATAATAGTGATTTTCTGATGATATATCCCAGCCGAGATAGATATATTCATCATCATATGTAGCATAGAAATAACCGGTTGCATACTGGTCATTAGCCTCGAACCATCTGTAATCGCAGAACTGGCTTTCGCCGTTGATTTCCATTATAGCATCGCCATATTCGCTAGCGCCAATGATACCATCAAGTGTAGGAGCGGAGGTTGTCTTATAGAAATCCCATTGAATACTTGCAACAGGAAGTCCTTGGACAGCAACAGCATCACCAACTGCATATAAAGCAATGTTTGTTGCATTACTTACGCTTGTTGTCTGCCAAGCTGCAGCGATTGTATTATCAGGATCAAGAGCTGCTTCCCATTTGTGAGCAAGAAGAACGAAACCGTCTTCCGGAACTTCGATAGCACTCTTGTCAACACCGTCGCATGGTAATACTTGAGTAACTTCATATTTATATGAAGTTCTGCTGTACTCAACAACAACGCCAGGCCACCAACCGAATGAGCCTGCGTCACCTACTGTGTCACAAACATCGCCTGTAAGAATAACACAGTCAGCAAGTCCACCTGCTTTGTTCATCTTGTTAATATAAACTGCCTGAGGTGCTGCGCCGGCAGCAGGATGACCATCGTTGCCCTTCATCATATAAGCTGATCCGTCAAGATCAACACCGGCTGTACGATCGAAAGTTTCAGCTGAACCAAGAATCAATGTCATTGAAACCAATAACATTGCAACGAGAAAAATCGAGATAATTTTTTTCATTTAATTAATTTGCCCCTTTCAAAATTTGTTATCTTGATTGTACCACCAAATTTTAGTTATGTCAATAGTATTTTTTAAAAAATTCATATTTTGATTAAAGTGTGTGAGCAAAATATATTTATTAACTACATATTTCTTGCGTATATTAAATATTTGTGAACAAAAAATACGATGAATTCTGTTATCCACCGTATTTAAAATAATATTCAATTATCTGATCTGCTTTTCGGCAATTGCAAGTTTAGCGCAACAACACATAATCGGCAATGCTTTATTCAATTCTGCAAGTGACGGATAGGTCGGAGCAACACGGATATTCCTGTCTTCCGGGTCCACGCCGTAAGGATATGTGGCGCCTGCAGGAGTAAGTGTAACACCTGCTTCCTTTGCAAGCTGAACCACCCTCTTTGCCGTACCATTCGGCAAATTCAAACTTATGAAATAACCCCCGTTAGGATTGGTCCAATTAATATCCTCAACTCCGCTGAGATTTTTTTCAAATGCTTCAAGTACTGCAACAAATTTCGGTTTTACTATTTTTAGATGCTTCTGCATTTGTTCAAGAACAGATTCAAAGGTTGGAAACATTCTGCAATGTCTGAGCTGGTTTATTTTATCGTAACCAATTGTCTGAACCTTTAGGCCTTCAAGCACCGCATTGATATTGTTCTTAGAACAAGCGAGAGCGGCAATGCCAGCACCTGCATATGATATCTTTGAGGTTGAGGTAAATATATAGAATAAATCCTCATTGCCGACCTTCTTTGCCGCTTCAAGCACATTGAGAAGCTTATCGGCTTTATCATTGATATCATGGAGTGCATATGCATTATCCCAGAATACTCTGAAATCATCTGCCTTTGGTTTCAGATTTGCAAATCTCATTACTGTTTCATCAGAATATGTTATTCCTGTCGGATTCGAATATTTCGGGACGCACCAGATACCTTTTATTGTATCGTCGTTTTTAATATACATTTCGACAACATCCATATCAGGTCCTTCGGCTATCATCGGAACGTTAATCATATTTATGTTATTATATTCGCAGATTGCGAAATGACGGTCATATCCGGGCACCGGACAAAGAAAGGATATTTTGTCGTATTTCGACCAGGGTTTACTTCCTTTTTTTACACCGTGTGACATTGCTCTCGCAACTGTATCATACATCAGATTAAGGCTGGAGTTGCCGCCGGCAATAACCTCGTCGGGTGATACCCCGAGAATATTTGAAAACAACTCTCTGACCTCAGGAATACCTGTCAGATTGCCGTAGTTGCGGCAGTCGATTCCGTCTCTCGAGAAGCAGTCTGCATTTGTTTGTATAACAGTCAGGATTCTTTCAGCAGTATCCAACTGATTTTCAGCAGGCTTGCCTCTTGACATATCAAGCTTCAGCTCTTGTTGCTTGTAACCATTGTATTCATTTAATAAAGCATTGTAATCAAATTTTGATTGCATTAATTTGTCCCTCTCAAGTTTAACAGTTTAAAATTCCGCATTCCCTGCAGTACGCGGGAACGCTTCGACATCGCGGATGTTGGATATACCGGTTAAATACATAATAAGTCTTTCAAAGCCCAAGCCAAATCCTGCATGCCTGACACCGCCGTATTTACGCAGTTCAAGATACCACCAGTAGTCTTCTTTAGCTAAACCAAGCTCATCAAGCCGAGATTCAAGAAGCTCTAAACGTTCTTCTCTCTGTGAGCCGCCTATAAGCTCACCGACACCCGGAACAAGCATATCCATTGCTGCAACGGTTTTTCCGTCATCGTTCATGCGCATATAAAAAGCTTTGATCTCCTTCGGATAATCGGTTACAAATACAGGTTTTTCAAAGATTTTTTCTGTCAGATAACGTTCATGTTCAGTCTGGAGATCAATACCCCATGATACAGGATATTCAAATGTTGCTCCGCTGTTTTTCAGAAGCTCTACCGCTTCAGTGTAGGTTACATGAGCAAACTCTGCATTGGCAAGGTAATTCAGTCTTTCGAGTATAGTATTGTCTACAAATTTATTAAAAAATGCCATATCAGCTTTGCAGGTATCAAGCACATATGAGATAACATATTTTATCATTGCTTCGGCAAGTGCCATGTCATCTGCAAGTTCAGCAAATGCAATTTCAGGCTCAATCATCCAGAACTCAGCAGCATGTCTCGGAGTGTTGGAGTTTTCAGCTCTGAAGGTCGGTCCGAAGGTGTAAACACTGCCATACGCAAGAGCAAAGCATTCGGCTTCAAGCTGTCCCGAAACTGTCAGTCCGGCAGGCTTCGAAAAGAAATCCTTCGAAAAGTCTACTTTCCCATCCTTGTCTCTCGGAGGCTTCTCAATATCAAAGGTTGTAACCTTGAACATCTCACCCGCTCCTTCGCAGTCACTTGCGGTTATTATCGGGGTATTTACATATACAAATCCTCTTTCCTGGAAGAACTTATGGATTGCATATGCCGCAGCTGATCTGACTCTAAACACTGCATTAAAGGTATTTGAACGCGGTCTCAGATGTGCTATCGAACGTAAAAATTCCATTGAATGGCGTTTAGGCTGCAATGGATATTTGGGTGTCGAGGTTCCTTCAATAATTACTTTGCTCGCTTTTAATTCAAAAGGTTGTTTTACGTTAGGTGTAAGAGTAAGTATACCGGTTATTCTGAGAGCTGCACCGATATTCTGACCGGTTATTTCTTTATAATTATCTAATTTATTATCTTCAAGTACAATTTGCAGGTTTGAAAAGTACGAGCCGTCATTTATTTCTGCAAATCCAAATGCATTGGATGAGCGGATTGTTCTTATCCAGCCGCAAACGGTTATCTCTTTCCCATCAAAATAGTTTGTATCACTGAATATACGGGAAATCAGAGTTCTGCTGTTTGTATTAAGCATTTATATGACCATGCCTTTCTTGATGAAGTGTTTAAAAGATTTAACTTTCAAACTTAACCCTCACAATCATTATATTCAATAGCAAGAATATTATAAACTTTTGTGTTGCATTTTTCAATAGCAAAATAGCACATTTTTAAGTTATTTTCAGTTTCTTATTAGTTGTTATCGTAAAAAATGAATAATAGCAAAAATTATATTGCATTTATAACGCTTTTATGCTAATATGGATGATGTAAAAAATATATTATAGCAGCAAATTGAAAGGTCTTGTGCAATGCAATTTAATAAGAATAAAAATTATATGGACGGAAAAAAAGGTTTTATTTTCGATCTTGACGGGACATTGGTAGATTCAATGCATTGTTGGCGCAGCTTTGACTGGAACATACAAACTGTTGAAGATGCATACAAGATTATGATCCCATTATATCAATCGGAAATTATGGACAAGGTTGATTCGGTCGAAAGTCTTGAGAAGTTTAATCAGATGGGAATAAAATGCTGTGTTGCGACCGCAACCCGTACAACAATTTGCAAGCCTTGTATTGAAAGAGTCGGTATCATGCCGCTTATAGAATTTATACTCTGCAGCGAGGATGTCAAATGTAATAAAACCCGTCCCGACATATATTTTGAAGCCGCTAAACGCATGGGGCTTGAGCCTTCTGAAACAATTGTATTCGAGGACCAACTTTACACTACAGAAACCGCAAAAAATGCCGGGTTCACTGTGGTTGCGATACATGATAAACAAAGCGAAATAAACGCTGATGCAATAAAAGCAATTGCAGATGATTATATTTATACATATTCGGAGCTTTTCGAAGCATGAAATATACACATATTATCTGGGATTTCAACGGAACAATATTGAATGATGTCGATGCCGGTATAAAAAGCATAAATACCCTTCTTGCACGCAGACAGTTACCGCTTCTGGAATCGGTCGATGCTTATAAAAACATCTTTACCTTCCCCATTTTGGATGATATATCGGATTTGTATTTCTAATGTTAAATTGCCTCACGGTTTTTCGTGAAGCTTTTTCGTATAAAAAAGGAGCACCCCGGACGAAACTGATTATCAGTACCCGTTCGGGGTGCTCGGAATATGGAAATGGACATACGTTATAGAGATAAGCTAATTAAAATGTTTACTGAGCGTTATTAGCATCAGTTTGAACTTCTGCGGATTCACTCGGTACATCACTTATTTTTTTACCGAGGATATCAGGAAGCTGCATTCCTGCAAGTGAGAATACTTCGCCGAGCGGAGGGACAGACTTCATAAGGTTAGATATGAAATTAGCTGTTGAGCTTGTTCCATCTTTACCCGAATTGCCGCCATCCCAAACAGTGATCTTATCGATCTTAATATTCTTGATAGCGTCAACCTGTACACGCATAAGTTCTTCAAGTTTATCACCGATCATAAGCATAATAGCATCCTTGGGGTCTCCACCGGCAGACTTAACCATTTCAGAAAAACCGGCAGCTTGTTTCTTAAGTATTTCCTGCATACCTCTTGCTTCTGCTTCCATCTTAGCAAAGATAGCATCAGCATCGCCTCTTGCTTTACGGCGAACCTGCTCAGCTTCCGCTTCTGCTTGTAATTCCATCTGGCGTTTTTTAATTTCTGCCTGAACGATGACATCAGCTTCAAGGGTAGCTTTTTCTCTTGCAAAACGCGCCTGCTCTGCTGTTTGTTCTGCAGCGTATGATTCTTCGAGTGCTTTCGCAGACTGAATTTTTTCTGCTGTTATTGCAATTTTCAAAGCTTCAGCTTCTTTTTCACGAAGCATAGCGTTTGACAACGCGATATTTCTTTTTGCTTCATTTTCTCCCTGTATTGCTGTAGAGTTGGCTTTCGCAACCTGGATACGTTGATCCATATAAGCATTAGCCTGACCGATTGAACCATCGCGTTCTTTCTCAGCAACGCTTTTTTTTGCATCGTTGATAGCCTTTGCTGCTGCTTCTTTACCAAGTGCTTCAATATAACCCGATTCATCACTGATATCAGTTACATTTACATTGATAAGTCTTAAGCCGATTTTTTTAAGTTCGGTTTCAACATTACGACTTACCGATTCAAGGAATTTGTCACGGTCTGTGTTAATCTCTTCGATATCCATCGTAGCGATGATAAGACGAAGCTGACCGAAGATAATATCCTTTGCAAGCTCCTGAACCTCGCTAAGCTTCAAGCCGAGAAGTCTTTCAGCTGCGTTTTGCATTATGCCGGGTTCGGTTGAAATACCAACTGTAAAGCGGGAAGGTACATCAATTCTGATGTTCTGTCTTGAAAGTGCACTTTTCAAATCAACCGATATCGACAAGGGTGTCAAATCCATAAATTCATATCCCTGAAATACCGGCCAGATAAATGTTGCACCGCCGTGAATACAACGAGCGCTTTTCGCAGTACCGTCTTTGTTGTGACTTACTCTACCATAGATAACCATGATCTTGTCTGAAGGGCATTTCTTGTATCTGCCCAGAATGGTTAGAAGAAGCATAAATGCTACAAGGGCAAGGACTACAATTAAAATTAAATCTTCCATAATATCCTCCTATTTTTTATATTAAGCTTTTGCTTAATTACTCATTTAAAATGTTTAAAATAATAATCTTAAACCCGCATTATTTAATCCTGCTTCAATTCCTGATTTTGTACTGTCGATAAATTCACTTGCATTATAATCAGGCTAGTAAAAATCTGTCTTGGTAAAAATCAAACGAAGCTCTTCGATTATAATATTTTTTGCAATTTCGTGAATCTCATCCACTTTTAAACCAAGCAATCTTTCAGCTGCATTTTGCATAACACCCGGTTCAGTTGAAATACCAGCAGAATAGACTTCCGGTAATCCTAAATCCAAATCATTAATTAAGAATTTTTTTCATAATCAATCGATATTTGTATAGGTGAAAGATCAAGAAATTCATATGCCTGCACAAATGGAATTATAAATGCTGCGCCGCCATGAATACAAACTGTATTTTTCTTTGTGCCATCCTTACTTTGACCTACCATGCCATATATAACCATGACTTTGTCTGAAGGGCATTTTTTATACCTATATTAAACTAATAAATGAATTACCTTAGCGATTTTGAAAAAGCCTTTTCTGTACGGCTTTTTCAAAATCAATAATATCCTGATTCATTTGTTAGTTTAATATAGACATAATCAATGCGAACATTCCACATATGACTACAAAGATAATTATGACAAATATTATATCTTCCATCTTTTATCCTTCATTTCTTTTCTTTGCAAGCTCTTCATATAGGCTGGCCTTTTCATTGATCCTTTTCTTAGCACCAATAGCGGAACCTTTTTTTCTTGCAAAGTACATTACTGTGTTCCAAATAAACATAATAAGCATCATGCACAACGGTATCAACCAAAAAGCGAAGGCTTTGATATATGAACCATAAATACTGTCTTCAATGAATACTTCCTCCAACGGAGTCTTGACATCAACAAACCCAAAGATATATGAAACTATATACGCAAGCGGATTAACAATATATGGCATCGCTCCCCTGTTCAAGAATGACATAAACCAGATTATCAGTATAGCGGCACTTACAATTATCTGCTCGGTAATCAGTGCGGATTTCTTAACTTCCGCCCTGAACATATATGCTCTTTTCTCTTCGATTAACCTGGAAGCAAAGAATAATATCACCCCTGTAACCAGAAGTTGAATGACAAGGTAAATCGGATAGTATTCCGTATAATACTGTATATAGCCATTTTTCAACTCTAAAATACTATGCGGAATCAAGGCTCCTATGACCATTGAAATCAAATTACCTACCGTATCAACAAGATATAGTATAATTAAATATGCAGCAACAAACTTGAAGTCGACACCTAATCGCTTTGTGTTTTCGGAATCCATATAAAATCCTTTCTTTAATCTATATGAAACTATCAAATGTATTACCTTGGCAATTTTAAAAAAGCCTACACTGCATGGCTTTTTTAAAATTAATAATATCTCAATTCATTTGTTAGTTTAATATATATTCAGCAAAATATTATTTTCTCTTAACAACAAGCGTATTGTTGCCAGAAAGACCGATAACAACCACCTCTTCGCCATATTTGATCGGTGTTTCTTCGTCTGTTACAGCATCGATTTCCATATAAGCACCCTGAAGTAAAGTGTTGATTTTACCTTTATCACTTCTTGCCGGAGGAATTGTGATATATACGGTTGCCGACAGACCGAGTGCGTTCTTGTAATCAACACTGCCGTCGCTTTGTAGCTTCATCATCCATTTGAAGATGAATGCTATAACAAATAATGCAATGGCACCTGCAACAATCGCACCAAATACTGAAAGAGCTACACCACCATTGTTTCTGGATATCATAATTCCGGTCCAGCCGAAAATCGAGAAGAATGCAATAATTCCTCTGAGTGTGAACAAATGAAGCCCGGGGTCTGATGCTGCATCAAAGTGACCATCATGAACGCCACTGCCATCTTGTGAACCATCAAATCCGTCATGACCGGATGCATCGAAATCTGAACCATCTTGTCCGACATCAGCATCACTGTGACCGCTTATTCCGATAGCAGTAAGTATAACCTGAACCAACAACAATACTGTTGAAGGGACTGCAATGTATGCGAAGATACGTTCAAGCTGTGTGAGGGATTCCCACCATTCAAACATAATAAACTCTCCTTTTTAACTAAATTTTTAAATCAAGCTCGCCAATCAGCAGTTCGGTCTTTTTGCTGAGCAAGGCAGAAAGGTGAGCGTTGACCATGATAACCAGAACTTTCTGAAGCCGTTTTTTTGCTCCCGTGAAAGGTTCCTTGTAGTCATGCAGCATATTTATAACCGATTCGCAAAGCTTATTGTTATCGATATAACTCACTTCATGACCGCGTTTGTTAAGCTGGACAATCAGGTTAACATAATAATTATATAACTGATTATCATCGATTGCATCGTCACTTTCATCTGAGAGTACTCCGTTAATATAAGAAAGCATACCAGTTATTTTGTCCAGTCTGAGTGTGTCCTTTAACATATTTATGATGACTATCCTGCAAAACTGCCTTTTTGAATATCTTTTATTTACCGGTGATGATAGAAAACCTCTTTTAACCCAGTTTTGGATTACATACGATTCCAGATTTGTGAGTTGCGAAACTTGCGAGAGTACCAGTCCGCCGGCAGCAAAAATATTATCGAATATCTGCTTTGATATATCCTGCTTGTCGAGGCCGGTCTGTATCGTTGTTCCGGGTAATACAGCTATCAAATCTCATCTCCTCCTTTCGAGGTTGTCTAATTATATCACATGGTCAAGTGATTGTCAATAGGGTTTTTAAGATTTTTATTGTCTATTTTTCAATATTTTTAAATAAAACGATAATATCAACCCTTTCGGGCTGATATTTCAGAGCTTGATTCAATTTTTAAAGTCCCATCTGTTTGCAAGCTTCTCAATTTGAGATGCAAATTTTGATATTTCTTTGTTTGCAGCTTGTTTGTGTTTCTCGACAACAGAAATTAAATGCTTCATCGCAGCTTCAAGTGTAGCATATGCAGAAGATATATATCTTCTCTGCTCTCCATCGGGCTTCTTGCGCGGCAGCTCACCCGAATCAAGTACTTTATTATTAACAAGATCAATTATTGTTTTAGGGTTTGGTATATAAGTTTCAAAAGAATTCGAATCAAGCAGTTCTTTGAAAGAAATTGTTGCTTCTTCTTCGCCGTGAACAAGGAAAACATTTTCGGGATTCTCTTCAAATGCTGATATCCACTTATAAAGTCCGTTTCTATCTGCATGTGCACTGAGTCCGCTGAAATTATAAATCTCAGCTTTTACGGCAATTTCCTCGCCAAACAGCTTAACCTTCTTTACACCGTTAAGAATTATTCTGCCAAGAGTACCATTCGCCTGATATCCGACAAAAACAATTGAACATTCACCACGCCACAAATTATGCTTCAGATGATGACGGATACGACCTGCTTCACACATACCGCTTGATGATATAATAACCTTTGGTTCAAGATCAGAGTTGATCAACTTTGATTCATCCGAGGTTTCAGTCATATGCAGATTGTTGAACCGGAGCGGATTTTGACCTTTTGCTATAATTGCATCGGTCAGTTTGTCAGCATAACCGGTAAGATCGCCGCTGTATATATTTGTCGCTGCAATTGAGAGCGGGCTGTCAACATATACAGGGAAATCGGGTATGCTTTTAACCAGCTTACGTTCCTTCATTTCACGAATGAAATAAAGAAGCTCCTGGGTTCTTCCGACTGAGAACGACGGAATTACAATATTGCCGCCTTTTATAAAGGTGGATTCAAATATTTGCGCAAGTTCTGCAGCGTAATCCCCGATTTCATCATGGTTGCGGTTGCCGTATGTTGATTCCATTACAACATAGTCAGCTTTTTTCAAATAAATAGGATCTCTGATTATTGGTTGATCCAGGTTTCCTATATCACCGGAGAATGCGATAATTTTCTGTACGCCGTTTTCATCAAGATACAATGTGATCGAAGCCGAACCAAGAAGATGCCCACCGTCAATGAACTCTGCACTGACGCCCTCACAGATTTTTATTCTCTCATTATATTTATGTGGTTCAAGCTGGAGAAGAGTTTTTTCGGTATCCTCCATCGTATAAAGAGGCTCGATAAATTCGTGCCCCGCACGTTTGCCCTTCTGATTTTCCCATTTTGCATCCATCTCCTGAATTTTTGCTGAATCACGCAGCATTATCTCAAGGAGCGAACAGGTTGCGCCGGTTGCTATTATCTGCCCTGTGTAGCCGTATTTAACAATCAGCGGAAGCCTGCCGCTGTGATCTATATGAGCATGTGTAACTAAAACATAGTCGATTTCCGATTGTACAAAATCCATTGTCTTGTTGTCGCAGTCACTGCAGCCCTGCTTCATTCCGCAGTCAATCATTATCTTTTTTTCGTTCACTGTCAGCATAAAACAGCTGCCGGTTACATTCTTTGCTGCTCCGTAAAATGTAAGATTCATAAATATTTTCATCCTTTCATTCAAGTAATCCTAAAATCCTCTGTCTTTTAATTTGTTGATTATATTAACATAAAAATTACGAACATCAAAAGTAGCAATATTTTCACGGTTTGCATCAATCATATCTGCTCGAGCATGTATTTAGTTTGTATACTGTAGTGTAAGTGTATCGGTAGTTTATTTATTATGATTTTCTTTTTTCATATTAATCCTGTGTTGTGTTCCTTCATACATTTTATTATCCCGTCAAGTGTTGATGAAAAGCTGATACCAGCAGCATTAAGCTTTGTCTGGTCGAGTGACAGATTGCTGAAGTAGTCGGTACGATTTATTAATTTATTGGTAAGCTCAGCTTTCCCAAGATATTCGAAGATTTTCGTTGCAAGCATATAAGGTGGATAATCGTGCGGACTGCCGAAGTTGTAGACCCCGCCCGGAGCAGTAAACAACTTTTCGATATTTTCGACAACCTCTCTGACATAGGTTATCCCTCTGTATTCGTTGTTCGAAAGCGTCAGCTGTCTGCCGTTATTTACCGAATCAAGGAGCATGGTTGCAAAATTTGTTTTTGTAACAAGCTTATCAATCGGAAGATCAAACATCCAAGTCAGCCTGAGTGAGATTGCATCAGGCAATATCTCGTTTAGCATCTTTTCTGCAGATAGCTTGTCTTGTCCATATTTATTTTTTGGGTTAACAATATCATTTTCTTTATTCTTTTTGACATGAACGACCGCGGAATAAACCTGATCCGAACTCATCGAAATTAACCTGCTGCCTGTCGTTTTACAAGCCTTTGCAAGGTTGACAGGGCCATTAACATTTACCCTGAAGGATTCGTCCGGATGAGCTTCGCAATAGCCTGTATCTGCAATTGCAGCAGTATGTATAATATAATCAGGGTTGTTTTCCGACACAAAGTGCATACAATCTACTTCGTCTGTTATATCAAGCTCGCTGTGTGAAGGTGCGATAATATTGTAGCTGCTGTCGTAATATTCATATATTCTTGCGCCGAGAAATCCGCTTTTCCCGGTCAGAAGTATTGTTTTCATAATATCAATCCCCTGACTTCCATCATTGGTTTTATTATACTTTATCTGAAATCAATAGTCAAGGATATTCAAACTCAAATCGGATTTTATTGGGAAAATCAACTGTTTAAGATTGACAAAGGAATTTTTTATGGTATGATAAAAATGTATATTAAAACACAGTTATTTGAAAATAGCAAAATAACGAATGATAATATCAAAATTATTGAGATGTAAAATATATTTCTTACTAACCAAACTGTTTTTCTACCGACTATATATTTGTACAAACGAAAGCATTCATGAATGAGATTGAAAGAGCGGAATTAAATGGTTGACAAAGATACGGTTATCGGCAAGTATTTAGATAAGGATTTTCTGGACTCGATTTACGGGTTCGCATACAAACGCTGCAATAATTCCTGCGAAGCGGAAGACTTGTGTTCTGAAATAGTTGTTGCGATATTACAGTCGGTGCGCAATTGCGACAGCATAGACAATTTTTACGCCTTCACTTGGACAATTACACACCGCAAATATGCGGACTATTGTGAAAAACGAAGGATATCATCAGAAAATATCATTCCAGTCGATTTAAATGACGGCATTATAAGCATTAAAACCGATCCTATCGGTGCATATATTGAAAACGAACAGGAAAAATCTCAGATAAAAAGGATCAAAAAAGAAATTTCTTTTCTGGCGAGAATGTATCGCGATGTTATGATTATGTACTATATCGATGGAATGAAAATTTCAAATATCGCAAAGAAGCTTCATACTTCTGAAACTGTTATCAAGCAACGTTTGTTTTCTGCAAGAAACATCATCAGAAAAGAGGTAGATAAAATGGATACAAAAAACATTAGTTTAAAACCTATTCGTATGATTTGGCACGGCGACGGTGATCCGGTAAAAAGTCATCCGTACGAAAAAGCTGAACGAACCTTTTCACAAAATGTATTATACATGTGCAAGGATACTCCCAGAACTGCAAAGGAGATTTCGGAGCTGCTTAATATTCCGATGCTGTTTGTCGAGGAAGAACTTGAGATACAATGCAACGGATCAAACGGCTCTGACGGTCTTTTGAAAAAGCTTGATAATGGCAAATACATTTCTACATTTATAATGCTCGATTATAATGATTATGATGTAATTCATTCAGCTGTCAACAGATATCTTGATAGGTTTGTAGACAAGATATCAAATTATATCGACGAAAAGAAAGATAAAATCCTATCATTCTCCTATCTGAACAAACATGAAGATCTCAGGTTTATACTCTGGTCGCTTGTCAACCGCATGTGCTGGTCGATGGGCTGGCAGTTGTCGGATAAAATTATTGCAGAATATTATTCGGATATAAAGCTTGCAAAGAAAGATTACTACCCTTTCGGCTTCAAATTAGAATCAGGTAAGTGCTATTCGGTTGACAGCTATGGTTGCGACGGGATTGATGCTGACAATGTTTGCGGATATTCACATATTCATATGTGCAACATTTATGGTAAACGCAAGGAGCCTCATTTCCACTGCGGCTTGAATATTTCACTCTCTGCGCCAATTCAAATGACAATCAGAGCGATTGGTGGACTTGATATTGAATCTTTATCAGAAAATGAGAAAGAAATCGCGGCAAAAGCAATAGAAACTGGATATCTTAAAAAAGAAGGCGACAGACTATATCCGAAAATTCTTGTAATACCTTTTGAAAACTCAAGCGAGTTCTATAGCTTTGCATCTCATTTTAATCCTCAGGTTGCAGAGTTTGCAGACGAGTTCGCTGATGAATTTAATAAATACATTAAAAAATACCTGCCCTCACATTTATATGATCAAGTTGATAAGTTTATCAGCCATACAATGGTAGGCTTTGACAGTGATGTGATAGAGAAATGTATTGACAGAGGTATTCTGTATGCACCCGAAAACAGTGTCTGTGCTGAAGGAACCTTTATGGTTGTAAGAAAGTAAATTTACTGCTACACTCTCTGCAAATTTTGCAGGGAGTGTTTCTTTGTTAATACTCCGTTAATGAAACTGTCGATTGAAAACTATTGTAATCAATTTGTATTTATGTTATTATAATATCCTGTTAAAAGGATTAATATGAGGATAGGGTTTTGTGCCTTTTTTTCGTATGCGATAGCAAAAGTTTTGCTTCGCAAAACACGCCACAATTCCCCACTACGAAGAAAGGAGTAGTTATTATTATGAGTATTTTCAACAACAAAAAAATCAAGCAATTAGTTGCTTTTTTTATGCTCGCAGTCATGCTGGTGCCGTTTACGGCATGTGGTGACGGCGACAAAGATAACAGCACTGATTCAACAGGGGAGGCAAGTAATGTGACATCAGAAGCGGAAAGCGCAAAAGAACTGATTCCGAACGAAAAAGCTGCGGCTGTCTGGGACAGCACATGGGCAGATGAAATAAACGGATTCGCTAATGCATCAACTATATACGGTTTTGACTTCTACAAAAACCGTCAGCTAAGCAATGACGACGCAAAGGATCTTGCAGAGGATGATTATAAATATATCTTCTTCGGTGAAAACAACTCGCGTGTCGTTAACCTTACAGACGGTTATGCAATAACCCTACCGACAACAGAATTTACAACAGACTACTCACTCAGCGCACTTCGCAGCCGTTACTACGGTGACAACTTTGCACTGACAATAACAAAAGAAAATAAAAGTCCTTACGGAAACACTCCCGAAGGATGGAATATATACCTTACTGAATGGGTAATAAGATATATTGACAGTATAGACTTCCTTGGCGCAAACAACCTTCGCCGTATACGCAAAAAGCAGGAACTTACAGACATGATTGAAGGCTATACGGTTATCATATATAACATGGAATTCCAACTTCCGACCTCATATGAATATCAGAACTACGATATTGCAATTGTCCGCAAGGATGACGAATATGTTGAGTTCTACCTATTCGTTATGAAGTCTACAGAAAGACAATACGAAAAACTCGACGAAATACTGAAGTCCTTCACAGAATTGGATGAGGTCGGTGTTGCAAAGAATGATGAAACTCCGTTCGAGTTGAAAATACCCGAATACTGGAACGACGAAACAAAAGCATATTTTGATAAGCTTCAAAATCAGACAAATGTAAGCTGGGGTGCGTTCAGTGCATCAATGCCTGATGATAAAGACGGCACATATAATATGAGACGCAATCAGATAATAGCCGATCAGGCAAGACTTGAAGCTACATTCGATTACAACTTTGATATTCTCCCAACTTATACTGCGTTAAAATGGGGAGATACCTTATTTGACTTTCCAAGCGGACTTGCAAGTGAGCTTGCAGGTGGAAACGGCTTTAACGGAAAACCTGTTCTTCAATTCACATATCAATTCACAACACTTAATAATACCAACCTTTATGGCTATAATCCCATGTTCGATATTGCCTGCGGCAAATATGATGAGCAGTTTAATAAAATCGCTCAGCAAATAAAAGAATATGACAAACCGGTATTATTCCGTTTGAATAATGAGATGAACTCAGACTGGACCAGCTACGCCGGTATTCTGTCACTGCTCGATCCCGATGTTTTTGTTTTAACATGGCAGCGTCTTTATGATATCTTCCGCGAAGAGGGTGTTGACAATTGTATATGGATTTTCAACCCGATTGCGAAAAGCTGCCCGTTTAGTAGCTGGGGTGAATATCTCTGCTATATGCCTGGTGTTGATTATATGCAGCTCCTTGGACTAACAAGCTATGAAATGAACAATAATACAAGTGTTGAATCTTTCAAGGATATGTATACCTATGTTTATGAGAAAAATACTCCCTATTTTGAAAACTACTCATGGATAATCAGCGAGTTTGGCTGTGGCTCCGGCGGTGAAGTATATTATGATTGGGGACAGGGTAAATATTTTGAGAAGCAGCTTGGGCGCAATGAAACACTGCAGGCAAACTGGGTCAAGGAAATGTTCAAATACTTTAACAACAATCAAACAAATGAAAATGCTTTCTGCAAGAACATTAAAGCTGCAATATGGTTCTCTGTCAACGATTATGTTGATCTTGACGGTGAAAGCCGTATTGTAAACTTTCTGAAGCTTGATTCTTCACTCACAAAGACACTTGAAGAATTCAGAAAAGGTTTAAACCCCGAAGAATAATAAACAAGACCATTTATCTAATATGGATAAATGGTCTCTTGCTTTTATATTAAGTTTAAAAATGAAAAATAGTATTATAATTCGTAATCTACTGCTATGCTGCTTTCTGCTACTGCATGCATATGCTTCTTAACGACATCAACATGAAATGTGTCGTTCTGATATTCATCAAGCACTTCCCTGCTTTCAAGCGTAACCTGCAGAATTAAGTCATAGGAACGCTGCGAATGCAGAAAATCTATACCCACAGAAATATCCTTTACTGTCGGTACATTCCCTTGCATTGACATCAGAACATCCTTCGCTTTCTGACAATTCTCAATGCTGTTATCTTTAAGTTTAAAGCAAACTATATGTTTTATCATAATAATTTCCATCCATCTATTATTCCCGATAATTAATAATATCACGATTACAAAAAAATAGCAATGAAAAATATATACAGAGACGAAAATTATGTTATTATATTAATATCAGAATATTTTTAAATATAATTACACAAAAGCATTATTTTTATAGTCATATATAATGAGAGGGGAGTCATACATCTTGACAAATAAAGAAATAGAGACTTGTGTGCACAATATTTCTATTGGAGATCAAAAAAGTTTAGAAACTTTATATTATGGATTAAAAGAACCAATTTTTAAATTTGCATTATCAATATTATTTGATTATTATTATGCTGAGGATATACTTCAAGAAACTTTTTTAACAATAATTAAAAAAGCAAATCAATGCAGATATGAAAATACTAGATCCTGGATTTTTACTATAACAAGAAACTTATGTATGGATGTAATGAAAATCAATAAAAATGTTAATGTTGAACCCGATGAAAATTTTGAAAATATTGCTGCAATAAATTCCGATAAATTAGTTACAGATAAACTTATTGTATCCGAAGTCTTGAATCAATTATCTACTGTTGAAAGACAAATAATAACCCTTTACATATTTGGTGAAATGAAACAGACTGAAATTGCCGAGTGTTTAGATATGCCATATCAAAAAATCAGGTCTTTATATAGAAAATCAGTAAAGACAATTAAACAATATTATGAGATACAAAAAATAAATAACTGAAAGGAAAATCATTATGAGAAAAAAACAACTGTTTGATTTTTTTAAACAAGAATTTAATGTACCGGTTCCTGATAATTGGGTAAATCTACAAAATATTAAACTTGATAAAAGGAGCAATAGTCTAAAGTATAAAGCTCCTTCATGGCGTCCAATATCAATTTTTGCGGCATGTTTTTTAATATGTGTAGTATTAATTGTTCCCATTGCTATGAATTTTAATAATATTAACCCTCCGATCTCAACCGAAAGTGAAACATTAAGCAGTGATGATACATCAACAACTGATATATCATACAACAATAACACATCAAAAAATAGTGATGAATCTATAGTTGATAATACCTCAAGTACAACTACAAGCGAAAATAATGTTTCTATACCTGAACTACCAATCGGAGTAACAGAAATAGACGGTAAATATTATCTCAATCTTGAAGGAGGTAATGATATTGATACTTCACAACCATATGGTGATATCGACCAAGCAAATTTAGAATATAATAATTTTGAGACATTTAAAGCAAAAATGAAATCACTCGATTTCACAGAAGATGAACTACAAATAATACGCAAGAACTTTAAAAAAGATGAATATGGTATTATATTTTGCAATACTGAAAAATTTTATGAGCCTATATGGGTACCCGAAGATTATTCTTTACATGGAATCGGATATTTTGGTGGAGAAGGATATACATTTTTATATACTGGAATACAAGAACAAACACTATTGATTGAATATACTAATATTGAACGATTTTATAACTCAAAAGATAATATTTTGAAAAACAAAGGAGATTATGAAAGCTTAAAAAATAGTGGATTATATAAAAATATACAAGACTCAATAGAAATAGTCGATGGAATTGAGCAACATATATTATCCTATACTTCATTAACCGGTTACGAACGCTTAAAAAAGAGATGGGATTTCACATTCGATAACATCTCTTATACCATATTTGAAAGTTATTCGCAAGAACAAAATAGTAATGATTTTAACCTTGAATATCCAGAATATTATTATATTTTTGCCAATAATGGCAGTAAGTCATTTATTATTAATGGCACAAACATGGGAATAAAGATAACAAAAGAATATGTTTTAAAATTTGGATTGAAATAATTTTTAGTAAATATCCACATCATGTTTTATATACTTGTTGTGGATATTTTTTATTATTTTCTATTTATTTGTTGACAATTATATATTTAAAGTATATAATTGTTAAAAAGTGAGGTGTATAATAATGTTAAAGAAGTTTTTTCCAATAGTAATTACAATTTTAATTATGTTTTCATGCTTTAATGTATCAGCAATTAATTATGTCACAGAAAATAATACTATTATTCCTGATGCTATATCATTATATTGTGATAATATCAACACTCATACCAAACGTCTTACTAACGAAGAGACTGACTTGAATACCATTGTTTTTCAAAATAGTGATAACACAAATTCAATGTACATTTTTGAACAACCAGTTAAGTATGTTGATGAAAATGGTATAATACAAGACAAAAGTACAGAATTAATTGATATTACCAATAAAAACAATGGATATAGATACTCTAATTATAAGAATGATGTGAAGTTATTATTCCCTGATATAATAGATAAATCAAAAGGTATAGTATTAGAGTATAATAATATAAAATTAGAATTAATGCCGGTTAGTGATTTACATGGAAATGCAAAAATAAACAGTGTTGACAGAAAAGATAATAAAAATAATGCTGTGAATTATTCAGATGTATTTTGTGATAATATCTCTTTAAGATATACTGCTACATTTAATGGTGTTAAGGAAGACATAATTCTAAATGAATATACTGGTCAAAATATTTTTAATTTTATTATACATACTAATGGTTTAGCTTTATCAGATAAAACAAGCAATATAACAATAAATGATCCAGTTACAAATGATATTAAAGCTAACTTAGGCGAAATTTTAGTAATTGATAGTAATGGTAAGAATATAATGGGAGAATTATCTTACAAGACTGTCAAAGAAAATCAAGAATATTTATTGACAATTATAGTTGACGACAACTATTTAACAGATTCTAACACTACATTTCCTGTATATATTGATCCAAATTTATCTATACCGACAGCAGGTGGAATCAGTGCACCTAAAACTATTGTTGATACACCGTTATATTCAAATTGGCCAACATTAGCAGCCGGTGGTAGTTATTATAATAATGTTGGTAATATGAATAATTCAAATTATGGTTATAGTCGTTCTATAACAAAATTTCCCGCATTGATGAGTAATGTAAGTTTTTTGATGATGCCTTCTGAAATTATAAACAGTGTTACATATCAGACACGTGCTATAGTAAAAGGTTCCAATGCTTATGTATATGCATGTTCATACACTGGAAATGCGTGGGATGAAAACACGGTAACCAGTGCAAATGGTATGGGATATAGTACAACATGGTCATATGCATATGTCGACGACACTACATCATATAATAATTTTAATATTACATCATGGGCTATTGGATGTAAAGCAGGTACTCAAGACCCAGTAAAGGGTATACTTTTAAGAGTAAATCCCACATATGAATCAAATCCGGATTATCTTTTTAGATTTGCATCAACTGAATACGGTAGTTCCCTTCCTTGGGTTGTTATAAATTATGACAGAACATATACATATAGTTTAGTTAGTAAATATTCCGACAGGTTTGAAGCAGCGTATTCAAGCGCTAATTCCGGAATATCGGCAGCTCATTCATTTGCTAATACTGTATTTGATGAATATGGAGTAACACTTGTTAATGATAGCATATCTAATCAAGCTATGGCCATTGATAATTGCCCGTATGGATATTATAGTAGTTGTACATCAACCTGTGGGACAAATTGTTACGCAAATCATCATCGAAATATATATCGATTATCCGATGAAATATATAACGGCACAAGAGAAACAAATCATATTTATACAAGTTGGTATTATATGGGGAGAACTACATTGTGTTCTGGTACCGGTGCAACTCATGTATCATATGAAGCTATGGCAAATGTTATCCAAGCTAATGATTCTGCATCAAGAAATATAGTTGATCCCGGAGAGGATTATATTGACTGCCGACCAGTTATAGCAGTATATACGCCATCAACTCTTTCAAATGTTGCTTATGATTCAATGAAATTGATACTTGCACATGAATTAGCTCATGTTTTTGGGTTATATGATCAATACGATGATGATGGCCATGATAATGGAACAACATGGACATGTATAATGAATAACTTTAGTAGTTATTATACAAATAGAGTTGATTTTATTCAAGATATTAAAGATGGAAGTGCTCCATTTTGTGCAAGTTGCGATAGTTTATTAGAGAAATACATTATCACGAGATACTTCCTAGCGAATTAATTACTTAGTAAATATGAAATGGCATTTGAAAATATCGATATACGATAAATAACCACCCTTGAACTTCTCAAGGGTGGTTATCATTTAGAACATTGTTTTATCGATGATTTCTTCGGTCAGGATGTTTTTTGAGAAAAGATATGTGTTATCATATATTGCTCTGACAAGCGGGTCTTCTGACAAGTATGCGTTGTAGAAGACACCGGGTGCGCCGTCCTGATAATACATCTTGATGCCATCCTTCATATATCCGGTTTTTACACCTCCACGAAGGTATGCGATATATCTTGCGCGCCACTCAGCTTGAGTAATCGAACGGTAATCTATCTCCATCTCAACGCACATTCCAAGCATTTTTGCAAGGTCTGCACATTCATATACACGGCTTTCGCTTGCTGTTTTATTGAACATATAATTAGGCTGCAAGCAAGCCGAATCAAATCCAAACTGTACCCATTGGTTGAAGCCCTGCGCTTGATAATACGGAATCCAGATGCTCTTATATCCTAATTCGCGGATATAATCGGTTGTATATCTGAGCAGCTCCATTTCCTCGTCATCATCACCATCGATGCTTTCCTCATACCAATAGAAGCCCCAAAGCTTCATGTTTTTGAAGTTGCTTTCGTTGAATCTACGCAGTTGCTCATCAATCAACCACTTGACAGCTTTTTTTCGATGCTCGAGTATTCCGAAGTCAAGGCTGACACCGCTGCCGTCAATGTCGCCAAAATCATGTTGACCTGTCATCGGGCGAAGTATCGAGAGGAATACATTGACCTTGTAATCGTTAATACTAAGTCCGGTCTTTACCTGTTCAACGGCTTCCTCAAGTGCCGAAATATTCGAGTCTGGATAGTATTGATCATCAATATAATACTGCCAGTCTGAGAAAATGAGGTTACCGGCTTGCATTGATTGTCCTGATGGTGCTTTGCTTGTGCAGGGCAGGAACAGAAAGCTGTCGAAATATGTGTCTTTCAAAGCTTTATTCTTGTCATAATAACCGACAAATGGCAATAAATCCTCAACCGAATGTCTGCCACGGCGCACCTCAGGATATGAGCAAGTGTAGGTCAAAATAATATTGCTGATACCGCCAAGCTCCTCCGGAGCTGCAAATTTATTCGGTATTGCTTTTTTCTCAACCGTTGTCGGGACAATATCAACAGCATCAGCTGATATAAATTTCGTACCAAATACCGATATTTCATCTATGTAAGCATGCGGACCGATTGGATAATATATTCTGACAAAGCGTGCTTTACGTGGTTTATCAAAAACAACATTAACCTCGACACGACTGTCTTTTTCTGGTATATATTTTGTTATTGATTTATCAAGTAATTCCCATTCGATGCCGTTCTCCGATGCTTCAAAGCGTACACTCTTAGGTGGTTTAATCCACAAACTCGGTGAATATAGAAATCCTATTGAATAACCGACGATAGTTGATGTATGCATAAGATCATAATAAATTGTTCTTGCAAGACCGCCAAAAGCGTGATGCCATGCAGGGTCAAGATAGTCCAGTGTACCTGTCTTTCCATCAGTCAATCGGGTGAAGGTGCAGGGAGTGTTGAAATACTCCGTCTGCAATGAGTCGGGAATTGGAAACTCAGATTCGATGCGTTGTGGCATGCCGAAAACAAGATTCTGGTTCTTATTGTAATCAATGCTATCCGCTAACCAGTATGTAGGATTTACAACTGTCGGCAGCGGAGAACACATATAATAGCTGGGGTTCATATCAATTCTCCTTTTTTCAATAGGTATCGAATATCGATAACCTTCATGAATTCCTAACAATTATATAGTTAACAATTGTATTTGTCAATGAAAAACAGATATTTTTTTATGTAATTATTAATAATACATATTATGCAAAAGAAAAACGCTCACAGAAGGACCGGTTATAAAAAGTCAAGGGGTAAAAAAAGAAAAAATAAAATTATGATAAATGCTTTCTTGTGTATGGGCAAACCGCAACACAAATACCACAAGTACCACTTGTCCTACCATACTCTTTGCCCCTTGATAGAGTGACTTTTCTGCACGCTGAAAAATCAATTAAATCATCCCGGTCAACAGCGACATCCCATATTCGGTTCTTTATAACATTGCCAGGGCATGCATCAATGCAAAGGGTGCATTCGCCACATTTGCATTGATAATCCGTTTTTACTACATCCAAAGGCATGTCTGTTAAAACAGAGGTTAAACGCAATGCACTGCCATATTGAGGTGTAATCAGCAAAGAACTCTTAGAAATCCAACCAATCCCAGAGATTGCCGCAACCGTTTTATGCGGCAATAAAGCCCGCCCCGGGATGTATTCGGTTCCATTTGTAGAACGTTGTACCTGCACAAAGCTTATAGTCTGGGGTAAAGCATGATAATTATTATCTTGAATAAACTCACTTACCAACACGCAAATCTGATCAAGCTTTGTATTTATGCTTTCATATTCATTACTGTATTCAAGAATGGCTGTTCCAGACGGTATCTTTTCAACAACGGAAGAGTTTAATGCAATTCCAATAGAAATTCCATATGGCAAGCTTGAACGGTAATCAGAAGGTATTGCTGAAAGATCGGCGTATCCAACAATATCGGCACCTAAACTCAATATGTATTCTTTTAAAATGTCCACTTTTCTGCCCCTTTCAAAATATAATTATTTCATAACGATTTACTCGATCGTGTTGGCTCATATCCATAATCCCTTATATTAAAATCTGAGCTTTTTGACTATATCAAAATTCAGTATGAACATGCATATTAACAATTGTAAAATGCTCCTAAATATGTTATTAATAATGCCATTATACAATATTACATTTACTAAATCAATACGGCTATGTAAAATTCTAAGCGACCTCATATGAAGTCGCTTAATCTCTGAACTGTTATTTAATTTTCCTAACAGGTCGTAAAACCTGATACCCATGTCCTTCCGGATAATGGCGTTGATAATCCTGGCATTCATCTTCATTCCATTCGTATCCGATTGTTGTTGGGTCGAAGTTCCATGCTAATTCATGCACTCTTCTCATCACTTCCTCGTTTTCTGCAAGGTAATAAAATGGTGGGTGGCTAAAAACAAGATAATAGCTTGCCGGAAAAGGTCCTCTCATTTCAAAGCCTTCAGGTATTTCACCATTATAATCAGGCTCGACACCAACACCATAAAAATAATTTCTCTTTCCGTCCTTCCATGTCCAACCTGCTGTATGTCCACTAATAATCGGGTGTACATCTTTGAAACTTGATACAATTCCGCACATAAGATCGCAGTCATGCTGCGGCCATACTTCACCGTTTTTTGTCATTGAACGCTTAATAGACACCGATATAATTATGCTCAGTAATGTATTCCGTATGATAGATAGGTAAAACAAGATTTCCCATTGTTATATCTCCTCGTATAATAGTTTTTATAATAGATTTTCTTCTCTTTTTCTTCTTCAAAAAAGAAGAGAAAAAGAAGAATGTCAACATAAGGTTGAGTCGCGCTTGCCGGATAATACGTTGCAGGGCGCTCAAATATATGCTATACTTGAAACAAATCAAGACAACCGGAGGATAATTATGAACGGTATCGGAGGTAAAATCAAAGAACTCAGAAATAAGAAGGGTATGACACAGGAAACTCTTGCAGAAGCTCTTGGAGTCACGGCTCAAGCGGTTTCAAAATGGGAAAAGGGTATAAACTCACCTGATATATCGGTTCTGCGAGATATTGCAAATATTCTCGGCATAAGTGTCGATATGCTACCCTCCCAATAGAGCCTGTGATATGTACGCCGCCCACCATGGAACGATACCGTTTTTTGAAAATCACGGGTTTCTGATTTATAAGGATTTAGGCAACGATGTCATCATGAGAAGGCATTTGGGGAAAAGGTAATTATTACTGTATCGAAAACAAACTTTAACGACTTTTTGTTTTTTGTGATTGAATAAAGCAAGGCACCCTATGTCATTTTTCGTAGAGCGCCTTGCTCATTTTCATCCTTATTCCTCCACATCCACCGTCACGCCGGACTTAAATTCCACGGTGAATTTGTCCGCGGCAACCGAAGTTGCCGTGTAGACGGTGACTTTTTCAATCAGCCACCGGACAAGCGGCTCGTCATATTCCGTGATGGTGGTGAGCTGTTCTCGCAGAAAAGTGCCCATATCGGCTATGCTGCTTTATGTTTATATGCCCTCATCGCAAAGATATAAGCCACAAGCATAATTCCGACGCACCACGCAAGAGCAACCCAAATATCATTTCCGACAGGTTGCCCAGACAGGAGCGCGCGGATGGCGTCCACTATCGAAGTAACCGGCTGATTTTCAGCAAAAGCGCGGACAGCCGACGGCATCGAATCGGTAGGCACAAACGCCGAACTGATAAACGGAAGAAAGATAAGCGGGTAGGAAAAGGCACATGCCCCCACAGCGCGGCCGAACGCGCAATCGGCATGGAGTGGAATCGTTCGAAGATACCGCTTTGCATATCCATAAACAGACGGTAAGCTGTGTAGGATATGCCGCTTGCAATTGCAATCAGTAGGATGCCGGGCAGCAGGTAATTCACATAGTTGTCCGTTCCGGTTTTGATTGCGCCGCCGAGCACATAAACGAACAGCAGCATCATCGCGATAGGCGTGATGGTGACCGTGATGATGGTGTCCAGGCTGCGGAAAATATGGCGCATGGAACGTCCGAGCATCACGCCCATATCGCTGAAAAAATGTTTCTTAGTCGTTTCCATTTACTTTTCCTCCTTGTTGCCGATGATTGCAAGGAATATATCCTCTAATGTTGGTTGTTTTTCAACATACTCCACCTTTGCGGGTGGGAACAGCTTTTTCAGTTCCGCGAGTGTACCGTTGGCGATAATCCTGCCCTCATGAAGAATGGCAATTTGATCGGCGAGTTGCTCGGCTTCATCCAGCATCTGCGTGGTCAGGAATACCGTAGTGCCACTATTAGCAAGTTCTTTGATTGTATTCCAAACCTCGATACGTCCTTCGGGGTCAAGCCCGGTGGTCGGCTCGTCGAGGAAAATGAGCTGCGGTTTTCCGATCAGGCTCATGGCGATGTCGAGCCTGCGGCGCATACCGCCAGAATAGGTGGAAACCCTACGGTCGGCGGCATCGGTCAGGCCGAAGCGTTTCAGTAGATCGTCCGCAACCTGACGCGGATTTGTGAGATGCCGCAGTTTGGCGATCATGATCAAATTCTCTCGCCCGGTTAAGATCTCGTCCACGGCGGCGAATTGCCCAGTCAGACTGATCGACTGCCGCACATTATCAGGCTTTGACGCAACATCGAAGCCGTTGACAGCGGCAGTTCCGCCATCTTGTTTGAGCAGCGTGGTGAGGATTTTGACAATCGTTGTCTTGCCCGCGCCGTTGGAGCCGAGTAGGGCGAATATACTACCTTTTTCCACCTCGAAATCCACGCCCTTTAGGACTTTCGTTGTCTTGAAGGATTTTTGTAAATCCTTTACTTGAATTGCTTTTTCCATTCCGATATCCCCCCTTTTACTTTGATTTATCTGTAACCTTTTTCATGGCTTTGTTAACTTTTTGGTCAGCAGATTCTTGATAGATGTCAGCGTAAGTTTTTGAATCTTTGATTAGATCGTCACAGAAAACCGCTACGTCACTGCCCGTCACTTCGAGCACGCCTTTCCCTACGGCCGCGCCCTCCTCAAAAAGATCGACAATTCCCGAGAACAAAACCATCCCGTCGGTTAGCTCGCCAGCGCCTCCCTTAAAAAGATATTTTTGAATCTCATTATAAACAATCTGATAATCTTGCGGGAGCGCTTTGACACGCGCCATGTGCGCTCGCCACTCTTTTTTGCCTTCGATGATATCTTGTATACTCATTTTATCCTCCTATTTACCTAATTTTTTAGCGATATTATTGTTGAGTTGCTCGCGCCACTTTTCGCGAAAAGACTTTGCCCCTTCTTCGCCGGCCAACGCTGAACAGAAGCCCTTGATATCGTCACCCAAAACCTCCCCGACACTCTGACCGTCCGACACCGCTTCTTCGAGCAGGCCAAGCACACCGTCAAGAATTGGCATGAGGTTGCGACCGGTGAAATCTGAGTGAGTCCAAAGATTGGCATTAATTTTCTCCCATGCCGCTTGATAATCAGTCGGCAGCTTTTTGACTCGCGATTCAAAAGTTTTAAATTCTTTAGTCATGTCGCTGCCCGTGATTTTTTCCCAAAAATTCATTATTTTCTCTCCTTTAGCTCGTTAATTTTTGATGATACGAACTCCCATTTTTCCCAGAACTTCCGCAGCTCCTTGCGCCCCGCGTCGTTGAGCGCGAAAAACTTTCGCGGCGGTCCCATATCGGATGGCTTTTTCGTAATTTCCACCAACTTGTTTTTCTCAAGCCGCACCAAGATGGTATAAACTGTCCCATCCACAACGTCTGAAAATCCGAGGGCGTTCAGCCGCCGCGTGATTTCGTAGCCGTAGGTTTCCCCTCTGCTGATGATTTCAAGGACGCAGCCTTCAAGCACCCCTTTGAGCATTTCTGTTAGATTTTCCAGTACAATCACCCCTTGCTATTCTGTACAACTGATATTACGTATTACTTACTACTGCTATATAGTAACACACAATAGTGTAGCTGTCAAGCAAAAAATAGACCTGTAAAAGTAAAACGGCTGGCGTCAGGGCTTTAGCGTAAATATGTGCATTAATAACACGATATCTATACTCATAGCTGCCTTCAATGATACATGCGGCAATCTTATTCAGATCATGCAAAAGTAACTTCATGAGCCAGTTCTAAACGCCTTTTTTATCTTCGATTCGAATACAAAATAAATCAAAGCACCCTATGCTAAAATTTTCATAGAGTTCCTCGTTTATTTTCAGGCTTATTCATGTACATCCACCGTTACGCCGGACCTGAATTCTACGGTGAATTTGTCCGCGGCAACAAAGTTGCCGTGTAGACGGTTACTTTTTCAATCAGCCGCCGGACAAGCGGCTCGTCGTATTCGGTGATGGCGGTTGACTGCTCCTACAGGAATGCGCTCATATCGGCTATCCGTTTGCGTAATTCATCCCGCCCGGCACTTTCCAGCTGAAGCTTCTGCTTTTCTTCACGCAGGTGGTAAATTTCCTCGGCGACATTCTTGAATATTGACTTGCTTCCGAGAACGGATGTATGCTATAATATGGATGTGTTTCCACGCACGGAAAATGCCTATATAAACGCTAAGAAACCCGACTTTGAAAATCCAATTTTTTTGTTCCGCGACAGAGCAGAATAGATGATTGGCTTTCGCGACAGAACGGATAGGATGTTTTTTTCGGCGAGAGAGCAGATTGGATGTCGGCATGAAACTGGCAGTTTATGCGAGCAATAAATCGGAATTTATTACGAAGATTATTTATATAACATTTAGGAGAATTCAGTCAGCATTATGAAAATCGACCGATTATATGCGATAACCGTATATTTACTGAATCACAGAAAAACACCCGCTGCGGAGCTTGCTAAAAAGTTTGAAGTTTCAATACGCACGGTACAACGTGATATTGACGCACTCTGTCAGGCAGGTATTCCGATTACCGCTGAAACCGGCGCATCCGGAGGTTATTACCTTACCGACACATTTCGCATGGACGGACATACGGCGACGCAGGAGGACTATTCTTTTATTCTCACTGCTCTGAAGGGTTTTTCATCCGCAATAAACGATCCAAAAATCAATGTAACGTTGGAAAAACTGTCGGCACTGACAAAAGATAAAAATGAGAGTATTATTTTGAATTTTTCAGTGCTGCGAGAAGGCGATGAAAAGCTTCTGCAAACGCTCCAGTCCGCAATACGGACAAGGCATCCGCTCAGATTCACCTATACGAATGCGGATAGTATAATGCGCATACATACTGTCGAACCGATCGCTGTCGTTTATCGCTGGTATGCCTGGTATCTGCTTGCTTACTCAACTGTTGAAGATGATTACCGAACATATAAACTCGTTCGCATGAGTAATGCGGAGGTTGTAAATGCTCCATTCATAAAAGAGCATGACACGGCGGAAACAATACTGAGAGAAAATGATAGAAAAAATACGCAGGTTTGCACGGCGGTAGCCGTTCGTTGCAAGCCGGATGCGAGAGCAAAAGCTATTGAATATCTAAACGGAAAAATTACCCGTGAATATGAAAACGGATGCGAAATGACGCTTTATGTTATCGAAAACGAGCATTTTTGGCTTGGAACTCTGCTCTCTCTCGGCGACGGAATTGAGATTATAGAACCAGAACATATAAGGGCGCGTGTTCTTGATGCCGCGAAAAAAAATCGTTTCTCTATACGATAAACTATGACATACTGCTGTCGTAGATGCTTTGCTATAATAGGGATACTAAACAATTAGGAGGTATTTACGATGATAAACAGGTATAATCTCGATAACGAATTTGCAAACGAATGTGCTTATTCTGAGGTTGTTGAGGCTGGCGATTTTGTTTTTGTTACATTTTGTGTAGGCAATGTGGGACAATCGATAGAAGCACAGGTGAATGGCGCTTTGGATAATTTGGAAAACCGCCTGAATTTAGTGAAATTATCTCTCAACGCTGTCGTCAAAGTCGACGTTATGATGCGTGACCCATGGAATATACCGATAATGGAACAGGTTTTCAAACAACGTTTTAAGGGAGGTTACCCAGCAAGAAAAACCATATCAACGGAATTCGCCCATAATGGCGGTGTAAACGGATTACAGGTACAAATAGACGCAATCGCATATAAAGGACTGGTGAACAAAGATGAAACTTGACATTCGGCGATTAACCCCGGATATGCTTGACGATTATCTCCATTTCTTTTTGGATATCGCCTTTACTGACCATCCGGAATGGTCCGGGTGTTGCTGTGTACATTTCCATTGGAACGAAAAATATGAAGCCGAATTTCACAGCGGTGAAAAAAGCGGTACGGACTGGGCTGTAGAAATGGTCAAAGGCGGTATCATACAGGGGTATCTTGCGTATATGAACGGTCAGGTTGTCGGATGGTGCAACGCAAACGACAAGCATAATTACGATGTTTTGAAAGTACGCAGTGAACTGTGGGACGAGAGCGACAAAACCAACCGGGTTAAATCTATAGTGTGTTTTCTTGTTGCGCCGGATATGCGAGGGAAAGGTATAGCGACAAAACTTCTTGAACGTGTCTGTGAAGACGCGGAAGCGGAGGGTTATAACTATATAGAGGGATATCCGCCTGCCGGTGAATGTGACATGTATACTGCTCACCACGGAACAATACCGTTCTTTGAAAAGCACGGATTTCAACTTTATAAAACTTTAGGGCAGGATGTTATGATGAGAAAGCCGCTCGGAGAAAATCTATGATTACTTTATCCAACCGGCAAGCGAGGCAACTTATGCTCCTTAAGCACGGACTGCTTGGCGAATATAAATTTGTTGGCAAACAGGGCGCACTTGATTTCATACATCAAGTGGGCTGCATTCAATTTGACCCTGTGGATTCCTGCGGAAAGAATGCAGAGCTTACCTTGCAGTCGCGGGTTAAAGGCTTTACCAAGCAAACGCTGAACGAGCTTTTGTATATAGACCGCAGGCTTGTGGATTATCCCGATAAAAATCTCTCGATTATTCCCGTCGAAAACTGGCCGTATTTCGCGCGGTACCGCCAATCGGCAAAAGAGAGCGGCTTGCGCTTTGATGGGCTTGCTGAATTAGAGGCACAAGCGATTGACTATCTTAAGACAAACAGTCCTGTCAACTCTGATGAGCTACCCATATCCGGCAGTATACATTGGCATTCATCAATCCACTGGAGCGGTGGTTGGAACGGAAACACCAACGCAGCGCGCGCGGTTTTAGAGCAGCTCTATTCCACCGGAGAGCTTGTTATCCACCACAAGAACGGCACACGAAAGTATTACGATCTTGCCAAAAAATACATACCAGCCGAATTACTGATCGCCGACGACCCCCTGCCAGATGAATTCGAGCATCAGAAGTGGCGCGTTCTGCGACGTATCGGAGCGGTTGGGCTTCTGTGGAATCGCCCGTCCGACGCGTGGCTGAATATATGGGGCTTGAAATCGCGGCAGAGAAACGAAGTGTTCAAAGAATTGCTTGATGAAGGGAAAATCCTTGAAATCAAGGTGGAGGATTTGAAGGATAATCTGTTCTGTCGTGCTGAGGATTTATCGCTTATTGAAACCGTTCTGCAAAAAGATAAATTCAAACCACGCTGCGAACTGATCGCACCGCTTGACTGCATGATGTGGGACAGAAAGCTCATTCGTGCCCTGTTCGGCTTTGATTACACATGGGAGATCTACACTCCAGCTGACAAGCGGAAGTATGGCTTTTATGTTTTGCCATTACTTTATTGTGATAACTTTATCGGTCGTTTGGAATCAGTTGCCAATAAAAAAACAAGCACGCTGACGGTTAAGAATATCTGGTATGAGGACAGCGTAAAGCAGAACAATATAATCCGAACGGCGATAGAAAAGTGTATAAAACGATTTGCGAAATTTAACGAATGCAATAAAATTAACACTAACGGGCCTGACTAAATAAATTTCTGATGTTTCAAACTCCATATAGTAAAGGCAACCTACGCCCAAAATCGTAGAGTACCATACTCGCTTTTTATGTATTATGCTTCCACATCCACCGTTACGCCGGACTTGAATTCCACGGTGAACCTGTCCTCAAAAACCGTAACCTTTTCAAACAACCGCCGGAACAAACTGCCCCCACTATCAAGTGGGGGTATATTTGTTGATTGCGGCGGGCTGCTCTTGCAGGAATGCGCTCATATAGGAAATCCGTTTTTGCAACATTATTGATTGATTTTTCCATAAATATATGATAAACTTAGTTCTGCCACTTGTATGTCATAGTCCGGAGACAGAGTAGGTTGGCACTTAACATGAAACCGATAGTTTATGTGAGCAATAAACCGGAACTATGAATACTTATATTTTGCACGGCTCAATTACGGAGGTACGAAAGTGTATTTAGATAAATTTATATTGCCCATAGAGGAAGAATCCTCATTGATAGAACAACAAGCTGAACGTAATGGTGGTGAATTCGGATATATCGACAATACTTACCCCTGCGGCATTTTCTCAAAAAAACGGTTTCCCGAGTTTAGTTTTTCAAAAATTACTATTCTATATGGAGGAAACGGCTCGGGTAAAAGCACACTTCTGAATCTCATAGCTAATAAGCTGGAACTATATAAAACTAATAAATGAATTACCTTAGCAATTTAAAAGAAGCCTATACTTTTTGGCTTTTTTAAATTAATAAAATCACAACTCATTTGTTAGTTTAATATAGATACTAATCCAGTCGACATAAAGCAATGGTGGGAATTGGAAAACACAAAAGTGTACTTTGATTTTTTTAATAAGCATAAAAGGCTGTTTCTCGACGAAAAAATAAGCTATAAATAAAGTAACTGCTGGTATTGTCATATGATATCTATTTTTTATAGGGAGCATTGATCATGAAAATCATTGAGACTGAAAGGTTGTATCTGAGGGAACTTCGAATTGATGACAAGAAGGAATTAATGAAGGTCTTATCCGATCCTGAATCCATGCAATTCTATCCACATCCGTTCACTGAGGAAGAGGTTGAAAAGTGGATTCAATGGAATATTGAAAATTATAAAAAATATAAACACGGATTATGGGCAGTAATACTAAAAGAAAGTGATATATTTGTTGGAGATTGTGGTATAACCATGCAAAACATCAGCGATAAAACCGTACCTGAAATTGGCTTTCATATTATTAAGAAATATTGCAACATGGGTTTTGCATCTGAAGCAGCTCTTGCGTGTAAAGAATACGCTTTAAAGGTTTTACAATATCCTGAAGTATTTTCGTATGCTACCTTAAATAATATTTCTTCGCAAAAAGTCGCAGAGAAGATTGGTATGCGGTTTTATGAATATTTTGAAAAGAATGGTGAGAAGCAAATTATCCAAGTAGCAAGTAAGGATTAAACCCCAAAATACAACTAAGGGATAATCAGCGTCAAGTGATATACTTTTTGTATACTCAAGGCATCAATTCAGTAAATCAGTATTGTCGAAATGCTGATTTCTTACATATGAATTAAGAATGCGCATATCTTTGCATTTCATTAATTTATTTATTAAATCATTCTTGTTAGATATCAATAAATCTGTTATAAAAACAGTCGTTTTTTCGCAATGTGTAATTCTTAATTTAGATATATTTATGCAATGAATGAATTTACGAATATTGAATCCTGCAAAATCGTTAAAATTTTTACTTAATAATTTAAGGAAAAAAGCAAATACTACTTGACATAACCGCATATTTAGATTAAAATATATATATATTATGGCTCTTTAGCGACGAGCTAAAATTATGAAGAAAAACACAAAAAGGAGAACTTATGATTATTAAGTATGATCAGATCTTAAAAGATCGAATGAGTAAAGAAAGCTATTCTAAACTTATAGCTTTAAAGAATGAAAAAGTCGTAGAATTTGTTGGATCATTTATCGAACATTGTGATCCTGCATCTGTCTATGTCTGCAATGACAGCGAAAATGATATCCAGTATGTTCGTGACCAGGCTCTGGCTAAAGGCGAAGAGCAATATCTTGCAAATTCAAAGCAAACTATCCACTGGGATGGTTACGGTGATCAGGGGCGTGATAAAAACGGCACTCGTTTTCTTGTTTATAAAGAAAACATGGAAAAGATGAAAACTCTCAACGCTATTGAATACGAAGAAGGCTGCAAAGAAATAATGGAGATTTCACGCGGCATTATGCGCGGTAAAGATGCCATTGTACAGTTCTTTGCAGAAGGTCCCACAGAAAGCCCGTTTACCATCCCATGTGTTCAGTTCACCGACAGTTGGTATGTTGCTCACTCTGAGTTCATTCTGTACCGCTCAGCATACAACCATTTTCTTAAAATGAAGGATTCCGAAAAAGACGATTTCTTCCGTTTCATTCATTCCGCTGGAGAACTCGATGAAAATAACAACACCAAAAACCTCGACAAACGCAGAATTTATATGGACACTCAGAATAACATTGTTTACTCCATGAATGCGCAGTATGCAGGTAACTCTGTCGGTCTCAAAAAGCACTCGATGCGTCTTGCAATCAGCAAGTCAGGCAAAGAAGGCTGGCTTTGCGAGCATATGTTTGTTATGGCCGCTCTTGATAAAGAAAAGAATCGTAAAACATATTTCTGTGGTGCTTATCCGTCAGCCTGCGGCAAAACATCAACAGCAATGATTCCCGGAGAAAAAATTGTCGGTGATGATATTGCTTATTTCCGTAATATCAACGGCGAATTCCGTGCCGTTAATGTTGAGTTCGGTATGTTCGGTATTATTCAGGATGTCAATGCTAAAGATGATCCTGTAATTTTTGATAACTTGATGATGAATCAAGAAGTTATCTTCTCAAATGTTCTTAAAGGTCCCGATGCTAAACCCTACTGGCTAGGTATGGGCGTTGATGCTCCCAAAGAAGGCCGTAACCATTTCGGCGAATGGTATGAAGGCGTTCAGGATGCAAAAGGTAAAACAGTACCTCTCGCACACGGTAATGCACGCTACACTATGCGTCTTGATTACCTCGACAATATTGATAAAGAAGGCTTTGAATCCAAAAACGGCGTAGCGGTTGAAGGTATTCTTTATGGTGGTCGTGACAGCGACACAACAGTTCCGGTTGAAGAATCACCCAACTGGAAGGACGGTATCCTTCTCAAGGCAGCTACCCTCGAATCGGAAACAACCAGCGCTACTTTAGGCGCTGAGGGCGTTCGTACACCCAGCCCGATGGCTAATATGGACTTCGTTTCATATCCGCTTGGCGAATATACAATGAACAATATCAAGTTTGGCGAAAATGTTAAGAAGACCCCAAAAATTTTCAGCAATAATTATTTCATGCGCGATGAAAATGGCAAATTTATGACCAGCAAGCTCGCGAAAAAAATCTGGCTGCACTGGGCAGACGGTCGTATTCATGATGAGTATGATGCTTATGACACACCGACCGGTAAGATTCCTAAATATGAGGATTTGGCAAAACTGTTTAAAAAATATCTTAACGAAGATTTCACCGAATCTGTCTATACCACATTGTTTACTTTCCGCTGCACAAAATGGATTGAAAAACTGGAAAGAGCAAAGACATATTATACAAAGATGGATTCAAACATACCTCAAGAAATTTTCGATTACTGGAATACTGTCATTGAACGAATTAAATCATCCAAAGAAAAATATGGCGATCTGATTAAACCCGGCGAATACAAAGGCTAATTTCTATATCATTCACACGAAAAAAACTGCTGTCAGTCATATATATGACTGACAGCAGTTTACTGATTTTTTATAAACACACGATAAGACGGAAAAAAAGAAAACTAAATCTTATCCTTCTGTAGGAGTGATTCTTTTGAATACTATAACATTGGGCAAAACAGAAATTATCGTAAATAAAAACGGTTTCGGAGCACTGCCAATCCAGAGGATCAACAAAAATGAAGCTCGTACTTTATTAAGGAAAGCATATGACAACGGCATAAACTTTTTTGATACCGCAAGATTCTATACAGACAGCGAAGAAAAAATAGGTTATGCCTTAAACGATGTCAGAGATAAAATCTGCATAGCATCTAAAACAATGACTACCAAGGTCATCGAATTTTGGGAACAATTGAACACATCCCTTCGCTTATTGAAAACTGATTATCTGGATATATATCAATTCCACAATCCTGCCTTTTGACCCACACCCGGGGACGGCGCCGGACTTTACGAAGGATGCTCGAAGCCAAAGCAAAGGGTATGATCCGTCACATCGGAATCACAAACCACCGCCTTAAGGTTGCAACAGATGCAGCTGAATCCGGCTTATATGAGACAATACAGTTTCCCTTCAGCTACTTAGCAACAGTCAAAGAAATAGAGCTTGTCAAACTCTGCAAAAAGAATGATATCGGATTTATAGCAATGAAAGCATTATCCGGCGGTCTGATAACAAATTTCACGGCTACTTACGCCTATCTTGCGCAATATGATAATGTACTGCCCATCTGGGGAATTCAACGGAAATCCGAGCTTGACGAATTTTTATCATATGACGATAATCCGCCAGCACTGAACGAGGAGTTAACTTCAATTATTGAGCAGGACAGAAATGCTTTGAGTGAGGATTTCTGCCGTGGTTGCGGGTATTGTATGCCCTGCCCGGTTGGTATTGAGATACCCACAGCTGCAAGAATGTCACTGATGCTTAAGCGTGCGCCACTGTCTGTGTGCCTGAGTGATGAGTGGAAAGCAAAGATGGAGAAGGTAAATAACTGTATTCATTGCAATCAATGCAAAGATCACTGCCCATATGGTCTTGATACACCTAAGCTTCTCAAAAAGAACTGGGAAGATTACAAGAGATACATGTAAGATTAAGAAAGGAACCCTATATGAACTACCAATATGAAACAAATAAAATATATGCAGATGATGATAAAGGTGAGCTGATGGCGGAAGCTGCTTTCAATAATGTCAGCGATGGCGTTATTGACATAACCCACATTTATGTCAGTTCTGTGCTCCGAGGACAAGGTGTTGCCGGGCAGCTTATGGAGCTTATGGTTGAATATATGAGAAAAAATAAGCTCAAATCCAAAGCTTCCTGTTCATATGCAAACTCCTGGTTGCAAAAGAACAAGGAGGCCTATGCTGATGTAATCGCTGACGGAATAGACGACCAGCCTATAGCCTGCAAAATAGACGGGAAACATTAAGTGTACCAACAAATAAAGCGTAAAGGAGTATGCTGTAACTATGATGAACCTTGTCCTATTTTTAGTTGTATTCGGCGTGTTATGGCTCTTAATTGAAATTCTGTCAATTCTATTGAAGATAACCGGACTTGAGTTAAGTAACAAATCATCTCTATTTTAACTCATACTGGCTTTACTACCCGGGAGCCTGAGCTTATTGTTCAGCATTCAACCAGACGCCGTATCGCTATATTAAACTAACAAATTAATTGTGATTTTATTAATTTGAAAAAAGCTAAAAAGTATAGGCATTTTTCAAATTGCTGTAGTAATTCATTTATTAGTTTTATATAGTATGCTTATGATTTAAGCTACATAGCACGGGTATCGTTAATCACCCTGCTATTCGATATGCTCAATGACGAGCAGCAAAACCTTTTAAGCATTCTGATAATTCTCTCGGTTGTGCTTGTTTTTATTATTATCGTTACTAAAAACAAATACATTCTGGATCGATTTGAAAGGCTCGCTGAAAAAATACTGTCAAAAAGCATCAGCAAGAATAAAGGCAGTCGGATTGACCGGATTCTTAATCTAAATTCTAATTTCAGTATATATGAAGTTGTCGTTGACAACGATAGCCCTATGTGTAAAAAAACATTAAGAGAAAATCGGCTGAGGGACAACTTTATTCAAGTATTGAAGATAGATCGTGGTTCTGAAATAATAGATTTCCCGACAGCAGATACCATCATCCTGCACGGAGACCGCTTGATTGTATACGGAAAAATAAAATCAATATCAAAACTGGTTATGAAACAGGAAGAGAAAAAATAATAATGTAACAGAGATTCCATACAACCCCGAAAAATATCTTGCCGAGACAGATCCGAAAATGAAAAGATATTATGTATGCCATTGTCCGTTCGCCAGAGAAGCAATACTGAGGGGCGAACTTTAAGGATATCAGGAAACTGGTGTTATTGCAGCGCAGGCTTTGTCAAGCATCCGTATGAGGTCATTTTTTAATTTAATAAGAAACTAAAAGTCGATATGCTGCAGTCAGTTCTCAAATGTAATCCTGTCTGCAGGTTTGCGATATATTTAGATTAAAACTCGGTTGAAAGGACCCATATAATGAGAATACCGAAAAGGCTTAAAAAAGAAAACGACAAGCTTGAATGGAGAAAAGTAGTCGGGTTATTTGTCCTACTCACTCTGATTACATCAATTATTTATGTTATTGTAATGATGATTATTTCACCTTCTGCTGACTCTGCCAACGACGATTTTGTTAAGCTGAAAAGCGATTATATTTTAACCTTATCGCAATGTGTACTTGGTATAATTGTTATGTTGGTGCCTTCTGTTATCGAAAAAAGGTTTTCACTTCATCTACCGAATTATATGTACATACTCTATTTTATATTTCTGTATTGTGCAATATATTTGGGTGAAGTACGGAGCTTCTACTACCATTTTAGCCAATGGGATACGGTGCTTCATGCTCTCAGCGCAGCAATGCTCGGTGCATTCGGATTTATAATAATTGAAGCCTTCAATAAAACATCATTATACGGATTTGTTCTCAGCTCAATATTCGTCTCATTATTTGCTTTTTGCTTCGCTCTTTCGATTGGAGCCGTCTGGGAAATATACGAATATACAATGGACGGAATCCTTGGGCTTAATATGCAGAAATTCGCACTCGAAAATGGTACAAATCTGATCGGCCGGCAAGCACTTGATAATACCATGAAGGATATAATAACCGATGCGATAAGCGCATTCATCATCTCTGCCATAGGTTACATATCATATAAAAACAAAGAAAAGCAAATTGAAGATAAACGAAAATAAATCTATCACACAGAAATTATTGAGCTGAATAAAGATGGTTTTGTATAGCCGGAAGCTGCAGCTTTTTTTTCATTTGCAAAAAAAGAGCAGCATATTCAATGAAGCATATGCTGAAGTATCAGTACAATATTAAGAAACGTTATCAGCATCAAAGCTGATTAATGATATCTCCAAAATTCTGTTCTGTTTCTTTCAATTTCCCCAGATATATTTTTGCTTCTTGTGCATAATAGGTTGTTCCGCCATGCTCAGCCGCAAAGCATAAAAAATGCTTTGTCTCATCAGTTCTATTTTCTCGAAGATATATTTTACTTAACACAAATTGCCATTTTACTTTTTCAAGCATAAATATACTCTTTTTCAATTTATCAAGATAAAATTCTTCTGCTCCTTCGTAATTATTTTTCTCTTCCATTTTCAATAATTGCTGTAATGAAAAATATGCTTCATTTGCTGAATTCTTTTCAGCTACTGCCTTAAGTGCCTTAATGTAATATTGCATTCTGTCTAAAGTTTTCCGAGCTTCATCAAACTGCTTTATTCTAATCAGATATGATGTTAAATTACTAACATAACTGATTTTGTTGTTTTTATCAAAATTCGTATTCTTAAAATCGATTATGGAATCAAGTACTTCTTTTGCCCGCTGCAAATCCTGCTTTTCAAGATAAGCTCCTGCAATATTTATAAGTAGAAAGTTTCGTATACTTCGGTTTCTATTCTTATTTAAAAGTTTTTCATTTTCAAAAATAAATTTATCGAGATTACATTCTTCCAGTCGAATTTTGCCGATTTTATAATATTTTTTCAAAGCGATAATATTGAAGATGAGAGCAATAACAAAAATACATATCATTGCAGAAATAAAATCGATAAATAAAATATAGTAAGGCTCCAGGCCTTGCACTATCCATGTCATAACACCGGTAACAACTACTACACATACAAAACAAACTGTATAATAAGCAATCATCAATTTTCTGAACACACGCAACATATGATTTATTCTCTTTATACATTATGAATTATATTGTAACTAAATGATGTTGATGAAACAGCTTGGTACTGTATGTATTTATTATGTCTTCAAATTATACTCTGGTTCCGCATTCGGGGCAGAACACTTCGCCGTCTTTCTTTACTCTCTTACACTTTGGGCATCTCTGAATAATCTGTTCGGTTTTAGGTGGTACGGGTATGGAATCTCTGATTATTTTCATACCGCATTCACCGCAGAACACAGCGTCTTTTGTCTGAACTTTTCCGCACTTTGGGCAGGTCAAAGGCTTATTCACAGATGCGGCTGCAGGCTCTGATTTTTTGACACTGTTCAAGTTTGTGCCGCATTCACCGCAGAACACAGCACCCGGCTTCTGTACTTTGCCGCATTTAGGACAAATCAACTGAGCTGGTGCGGCAGGAGCAGCAGGTTCAGGTTGTTTCGCAACAGTAAGATTTGTTCCGCAATATCCACAGAACATTACATCTGCAAGCTGCTTTTTACCGCATTTCGGGCAAATCGGTCCTTCGTGTTTGAGAGCAGGTTCTGCTTTTACAGTGTTCGGATTATATCCGCATTCGCCACAGAACGTAGCATCATCCTTCATTATTGCTCCGCATTTCTCGCACTTTTTACTTGTTTCGATTCTGACAATCTCAGCTTTGAATTCGAAAATTTTCGCATTGCGATTTTTAAGCTCGCCAACCTGAGCTGCAACAAAATCATTCGGTGCATCGCTCATATTCTTGAAGTACAGCTCGCCTATCTGGGTATATAAAAGCTTTATTTCCTGTTCTTCTGCGCTTATTTTTGTATTCAACTTTTCAATCTCCGCTGTATATTTATTTGCGCTGTTTTCGTTTGATAATGCCATATCCTATTCTCCCTTCAAACATTCTTATCAATTATAGAATATCATATAATATATTTGTTTGTCAATATAATATCCTTATTCTCCTGCTTTAAAATTATAAATCGGTTTGATTATATCAATAATTTCAGCTGTTTCTTCAATGTTCTTCACTATATCATCCATCTTTTTGTAAGCCATCGGGCATTCATCAATTGTACTTCTGTTGACTGAGGTTGTAAAAATGCCCTGCATTTGTTTTTTATATTCGCTTAGTGTAAACTCAGCTTTTGCTTTGGAGCGGCTCATTAATCTACCTGCACCGTGCGGAGCAGAGTAGTTCCAGTCCTCGTTACCTTTACCGATACATAGCAAGCTGCCATCTCTCATATTAATCGGTATCAGAAGCTTTTCGCCTTTCTGTGCGGAAACAGCACCTTTACGTAAAATCATGGCATCGGTGTCGATATAGTTGTGTATAGTGGTAAACTGTTCTACGATGTGAAGCTTCATGCCTCTGACTATCTCATCCATCATAGCTTTTCTGCTCAGCATAGCAAATCGCTGGACGATCTTCATATCATGGATATATTGCTCAAAAAGCTCACCCTCAATATATGCGAGTTGCTTCGGAATATTTGTTTTATACTGTTCAGCAAAATTTTTCATTTCCTGCGGGATTTCTTTTTCTCTACCCTCAGCCTTTAGTTCGACAATTAAAGCATTGAGTCTTTCCTTGCTCACTTTGTTAAGTCTATTATAACCCTCTGCCTGGTAATAATCTGCAACCTCAAGCCCTAAATGACGCGAGCCTGAATGGATAACAATATATATATCGCCTTCAGAATCTTTATTCGCTTCGATAAAATGGTTACCACCACCAAGCGAACCAAGACTTTTTTCGGCTTTTGCTATATTGCACTTTTTTACACAATACAGTGCAGACAGGTCTATTTCATTAAAAAACCTGTGTGTTGATTCTCTGATATTGAACCCCGAAGGGATTTTCTGATAAATCAGCTTGTCAAGCTTTTCAAACTCAATACGGTCTTCTTTTAGCTTTATTGTTTCCATTCCGCATCCGATATCAACACCGACCAGGTTAGGTACAACCTTGTCACTGATTGTCATTGTTGTTCCTACAGTACAGCCTACACCTGCATGAACATCAGGCATCATGCGTATTTTTGCTCCAATAGTGAACTCCTGGTTGCAAAGTTCGATGATCTGAGATGTTGACTCGCTGTCGATTATCTCTGTAAAAACTTTTGCTGAGTTATATTTTCCTTGCAATTCAATCATAATGTTAAACTCCCTATGTTTTATATTGACTTTGTGAAGCCAATTTGATATAATAATGCGGATGAAATATTTGCTGGTGTAGCACAGGGGTAGTGCAGCTGATTCGTAATCAGCAGGTCAAGAGTTCAAATCTCTTCACCAGCTCCATTGGAAAAGCAAAATTTGTCCGAAGGACAATTTTTGCTTTTTTCAGCTAAATTGGCTTTATTATCTTTAAAATTAATCAAATTCAGCTTTCAACATCTGAGGGGCCTTATCATGAACACAGAATCCTTTTATTTAGCTTATAATGCTTTTTGGGGTTCGGAAAGACAACAAAACAGTATCGGTACATATTCTGAAAAGACACTTCATGCGATACTAAAGCATAGTTACGAGCTTGATACCAGCTGTCACGAGATAAAATTCTGCAACTTTGTCGCTGATATAATGAACGATAACGGAATAACAGAAATTCAGACACGAAGTCTGAACAACCTTAGAAGAAAGCTTGATGCTTTTTTACCAGAGACTGTTGTAACCGTTGTTTATCCGATTGCATCAAGAAAATGGCTTTGTTGGATTGATGCAGAAACCGGAGAAACAACAAAAAAACGAAAAAGCCCGAAAATAGGTAATATTTATGATGCTGTTTCTGAACTTTATAAAATAAAAATGTACCTTGGTCACCCAAACTTCAAATTGAAGCTGGCTTTTCTTGAAATAGAAGAATATCGCCATCTTAATGGTTGGAGTAAAGATAAAAAACGCGGTTCTTCACGATATGAAAGAATTCCTGTTGCCTTTACTGATGAAATCAGCTTTAATTGCCCTGATGATTATAGACTGTTTCTCCCCGACAACCTTCCGGAAAACTTTACGTCACAAGATTTTAAAAAAGCAAGCGACCAAAATCTTAAGACATGTCAGACATTAATTAATGTTTTGAACTATCTCGGCGTTATCGAACAAATCGGAAAAAGCTCGAGAAAAAACCTATATAAAATCAATTAATTATACTTAAGCGTTGTTCTTCCTGTATAATTTCACCAATGAAAATTCGTGCAATATCAGGATCAAACTGTTTGCTTGCGTTCAGTCTTATTTCCTCAACTGCGTAATCGAATGTCATCGCCTTTCTATATACTCTGTCCTGAGTCATTGCATCAAAAGCATCTACGACGGCCAAAATTCTTGATAAAAGAGGAATATCTTCTCCTGCCAATCCCCTCGGATAGCCTGTACCATCCCATCTCTCATGATGATATAATATATATTCAGCAATTGATGCTGTTTCGGGTGTTGACATTGCAATCCTGTATCCTATTTCGGAATGCCTACGCATTTCTTTCCAATCATTCTCAGTCAGCGGTTCAGTTTTTTTCAATACCGAATCATCAATTCCGATTTTTCCCACATCGTGGAGTAAACACAATAGGTTAAGGTCATGGCATTCAATCGGTGAAAGCTTTAGCTTTTGAGTTATTTTTTCAGTATAATAGCTTAATCTCTCGGCATGCTTTTCGGTTTCCTGACTCTTTTCATATAATGTTGTTTTTATTGATGATAATATATAGCTATGCGAGCTTTTGTGTTCAAAAAGCTTCCTTTTATACATATATTCTTCGGCTTTTTTTATTACCGAAGCAATATCCTCATTAACAGTGGTTTTTGTATCTACACCTAATGAGATGCTGATGTTATAATTCCTTTTTAAAACAGAAATATTATAATTTTCGCATTCCTGCTTTATCTTTTTAAGTAAATCAAATGCTGTGTCGAAGCTTGTATTCGGCATTAAAAGACTGAATTCATCACCGCCTGTTCGCGCAAGTATGCAACCATCGGGGCAGTATTTCATCAGAATTTTTGATGTATTGTTTATCAGCTTATCTCCTTTATTATGACCATAAGCATCATTAACAAGTCTGAGACCGTTAATATTACCTATAATAATTGATAGAGGAAGGTATTCTTCATTATCAAAATACTTTTTTTGTTCTTCAAAGAATCTACGGTTATATAAACCGGTAAGTAAATCATGGTTATTTATATATAGAATTTCATCGTCTTTTCGCTTTTTATCTGTTATATCGAGGATTATCCCTTCGAGAGCTTCGACTTCCCCATCTGTTGTATAGACAGCTTGTCCTCTATCAAAAACACATTTAATATCCCCGGTTGCGGTTATTATCTCATATTGAATATCGAATTGAGTATGATTTTCAACTGCTTCAGCAAGTGTCTGCCAAACATGATTCCTATACTCAGGCATAATAATATCATTGAATTTAATATCACGGTTATTGATAAAGCTTTCGGATTTATATCCCGTGAGCTGATAACATCCCTGTGAAACAAATTCCATAGTCCAATCTCTATCATATTTACACCGATATGCAAGTCCGGGTAGATTATGTAGCAATACCTCCTTGCTACGTTCACTTTCTTTCAAAGCTTTAACCGATGATACATAATCAGTTACATCTTGAATAACAGACAGATGGTTAAATTGCTTATTGTTGCCCAATTTTAAGGGTTTTGAGGATATATTAACCCATACTTCATTGCCATCATCTTTTTTATAACACTTAACGAAATTTACACTTCCGATATCACCTTTTTCAAGAAGTCGATACTTCTCGATTTCTGCATATGGCAATTCCGGAAATGATACATCTGCCATGGTATAAGATAAAAGCTGTTCTCTTGTCCGACCAACAATACTCTCAAGTGTTTTATTGCACTCCAATATAAGGTTATTATTGTTACCGAAAGCAATTCCGACCGGAACCTGATCAAATACTGTTTTAAATAATTCGTCGCTGAAAAACAATTCCTGTTCAAGCCGCTTTTGTTCAGTAATATCTCTTCTTGTAAATACGAATTTATAATTTTTATTTGATCTTATATAATTCACAACTGCTTTATACCACTTGTTTTCATCCAGAATCAATGAACGGTAATAAAATATCTGCTTTGTTTTTTCTGCCATCGCTTTTTTTGCCGAAGATATTAGTTTTGTTGAAAAGTGTTCGGGATATATGTCATTTATCCCTTTATTTATCATCTTTGCTTTATCAATATATAAAGTAGAATCATCAGATGCAATAACCGATACAATATTAAAATCTGCATCTATTTCAACAATTACATCATCAATATATTCATCAAGCGAAGACCATTTTTCGCTGGCTTGTATAAAATCGGTTATTTCGAAAAAAACAACTGTCACATAATTTTTTTCTTTTGAAAAAGCATATACACGATACCACTCGTCTTTTGCTTCAAAATATTCATTATATATAGCTGAACCGCAGTTTATTGCAATATCACTGTAAATCTTTTTTCTGTTATATTCAGGTTTAAGTACCTCGGGCATAGTTTCCGATACGCATTTACCTATAAGATACTCTGCAGGTAACCCATAAATTTTTTCAAAAGCTATATTCACATTTCCAACAATAAAATCGCATGGCGAAGCATACAAGTCATAAACCACTTGAAAACTAATACATGGAAATGGCATATTATCAAAACAGTGATCCAACATTTGTTCTTGCATATTTTACCATCCTGATTATTATATATTCCTAAATTTGCACGATATTTTTATTTTACATCATCGCTTTCACATTGTCAACTTTGATTTTATAATTATATAAATATTTGTTTAAAATTTAACTGTATTTTCTTTTTATTTGTTTCAATTTTTTCTTCGAATCGTTATTTGAGCGAAATAATACCGGTGGTATAATCGAGCCTATTACTATAGCCAATGGTACTCCGAATCGTGTCAATGTGCTTCCTCCGTTACCCCCAAGTAAAGATATTATAAAAAGCAACAATGCTATTGAACCGCCTGCCATCAGCGAATATGTAAATATGCTCTGTGATATTTTTCTTGAGCAGACAATTCCACAAACAATTCCACTTGCAAGTGCTGACAGTATTGCTCCATATTCAATATACCTGACCGGATTGGTCAGCTTCGAAGTAATAAATGCAGCGATAACCGATGCGGCTAAAACCGCAACAACGCCATAACCAATACTCCATAACAAAGATATAGAATCATTTTGTTTCTTCTTCAATTTCAGAACCCTTCCTTTCGTCATTTCTATTCATATTTATATGTGGACGAACTCGTAATTATTATAATTTTGTTTAAAACAAGTTGACAAGCCTATGAATTAGTCCTATAATAATTATATAAATACTATAAAGGATGTTATCAGAATGCAAAAGACAGTAACTTTCGGTGAGATTATGCTTCGCCTTCAACCCCCGTCATATGAACGGATTTTGCAGGCAAAAAGCTTTGATGCCACCTTCGGCGGTGGAGAAGCAAATGTTGCGGTTTCCCTTGCGACATTGGATATGAATGCAGCATTTGTCACCAAGCTGCCTGACAATATGATTGGCATCTCCTGCCGCAACGAGCTGCGTAAATGGGGTGTTGATACCGGTAAAATCGTGTTTGGTGGCGACAGGCTGGGTATTTATTACTGTGAAAAAGGCGCTTCGCAGCGCGCTTCAAATGTTATATATGACCGTGCTGGCTCTTCTGTTGCTATGTCTTCAAGCGAGGATTACGATTGGAACAGCATATTCGAAGGTGTAGACTGGTTCCACTTCACCGGTATAACTCCGGCACTCGGTGGAAATATGCCGGAAATCTGTGAACAGGCTTGTAAAGCAGCAAAGCAAAAGGGCATCACAATCTCCTGCGACCTCAATTACAGAAAGAAGCTTTGGAGCCGTGAGGAAGCAAAAAAGAGCATGAGCAACTTATGTCAATATGTTGATGTGCTTATCGCAAACGAAGAGGACAGCGAGAGTGTATTCGGTATCAGCGCACCTAATAGCAACATTGAAGGCGGTGAGCTTTCAAAAGAAGGTTACATATCGGTTGCAAAACAGCTTTGCGACACATTTAAACTGAAAAAGGTTGCTATCACTCTGAGAAAATCTTATTCCGCAAGTATAAACGGCTGGTCTGGTATGCTCTTTGACGGAAAGAATGCGTTTTTCTCAAAAGAATACACGATCAACATAGTCGACCGTGTCGGTGGCGGTGATTCCTTCGGCGCAGGCTTGATTTACTCTCTGCTCAACGACAAAAGCAGCAGTGAAGCAATTGAATTTGCTGCTGCTGCATCCTGCATCAAGCATACAATCGAAGGCGACTTCAATATCTGTACAAAAGCTGAGGTCGAAGCTCTTGTCAAAGGCGGCGGCAACGGCAGAGTAAATAGGTAATACTATAATACATTATGCTTATCTCTTTAGAACAGCAAGATTGCAAGGTGAAGCAAAAACAGTTGCGGATAGAAGATGATTGAATATTTCAATTGATTTGAAACGTCGATTGAAACGATAACAAAACTCA
>Ga0209417_1000643_pt1 | contig 78169 bp, 51 predicted proteins | sample RifGroF2_FD_184002 | JGI IMG/M metagenome (GOLD analysis project Ga0209417, IMG submission 184002) | Groundwater microbial communities from Rifle, Colorado, USA - Groundwater F2 (SPAdes) (version 2) | ecosystem: Environmental > Aquatic > Deep subsurface > Groundwater | place: Rifle, Colorado... | reverse complement strand
ACAGGAAACAGTAATGAAACGCATTAATATTCTGATGATTAAAATAGGAAAACAACGCAAAATGGAAATATTTTCTAACTGCATATCATTCATTATTAAACAAATATGAAGTCCGAAACATTAGTTAGTTACCTGTAAATTCAAACTCATTAAAAAAACTCATGGATTAAAAAGTTCGTATAAATAAAAAAAGGCCACCTCTTAAGGCAGCCTTTTCGCAATTTTATCAGAAAACTATAAATCAATAATTTCTGTCCAACCAAATGTGTCTTCTACTTCACCGTGTTGTATTCCAACAAGCGTATCGTACAATTTTTTAGAAACAGGTCCGGGATTACCATCTTTACAGAAATAATAGGATGTACCAGTATCTAAATCTTTAATTTCTCCAATAGGAGATATTACTGCCGCGGTACCACAGGCACCAACTTCTTCAAAAGATTCAATTTCTTCCAAAGCAACGGGTCTGCGTTCAACTTTTAAGCCTAGCTGTTCAGCAAGCTGCAAAAGGCTCATGTTTGTTATTGATGGAAGGATTGAATCGGATTTAGGTGTGATATAGGTATTGTTTTTAACCCCAAAAAAGTTGGCAGCGCCAATTTCGTCAATATATTTTTTTTCTTTGGAATCCAGATACATTGGGGATGAATAACCCATTTCGTGACATTTAACAATTCCTTTTAAGCTGGAAGCATAATTCCCTCCCACTTTTATACTGCCGGTTCCGAGCGGTGCTGCACGATCGCTATCGCGTACAATCGCTATTTTAACAGGAGTCATGCCACCTTTAAAATAAGGACCTACCGGTGTTGCAAAAACCATGAACAAGTATTCTTTTGCAGGTTTAACGCCCACTTCTGCGCCCGAACCGAAAAGGAAAGGTCTGAGATAAAGCGCGGCACCTGTTCCATAAGGAGGAATAAAGCGGGCATTCATCTTTACAGCCTTCAAAATCATTTCATAAAAAATATTTTTAGGAACAACAGCCATTTTTGTTCCTTCAGCCGAACGTTCCATGCGTTTGCAATTTTCTTCCCATCTGAAAAGGCGAACTTTGCCATCTTTTCCCCGGTAAGCTTTTAGTCCTTCAAAAGCTTCCTGTCCATAATGCAACGCAGTTGCTGCAATATGAATGCTAAAGTATTCTGACGATGAAGTTTCAATTTCGCCCCATTTACCATCTCTGTAATAGCAACGAAAATTATAATCGGTTTTCTGGTAACCAAAAGGTAGGTTGCCCCAATCTAAATTAACCATAATAAATATTTTAAATTTAAAACTCTGTTTTCTTTATTAAAATATAGAATAATATACAAACTAAAGAAATCATTTTGGCAAAAAAAAAGTTTTTCAACATATTTTGAATATTATAGGTATATTTGGTAAGGAATCATGGTTTCATGCTGAAAATTGTTATTGCCACGAAATCGCAAAAGCACAAAATTTCACTAAAACTCAAGTTTACCTTTGTTGTTATTAAAACTAATTTTATTAACTGGTTTTTAGTAAAACAACGTATCTGTGAGGGCTTGCGCTGAAAGATGTAAAATGAAAAGTATTATGAAGGTTATAATCTTCACTTTGATTTTTTATTTGATTTATATAATTTATACGGATAAATCACACCCTACAAATCTAAATATTTTCTCAAACAAATAAATATTTATGTTTTTCTTCTCTTTAGGTAATTTTTTCAAGCCGTTCTTTTTTAGTTAAATATCCGACAACAAATAATTGCAAACAACTTTATACGAATACACTTATTTAAAAACCGGATAAGCTTTTGGGCTCAGCATACTTTTGCACTGTCAACGAAAATGAAACGTGACAAGATTGTTAAACTTTTAAAATTTATTATCATGGAAAATGTAGAAAAAAAATCAACAAACAGTGTGGAGTTAAAAGGTAACGCAGGTGTTAATCCTGAAATTACTAAAATAGGGGAAAATAACCGTATTGCGCGTTTCTCTCTTGCAACAACAAGAAATTATCAGAACAAAGCAGGCGAATGGATAAGTGAAACGACCTGGCATAAAATTGTAATGTGGAACAAGCTGGCAGATCAGGCGATGGTGCTTGTAAAAAAAGGCGCATGTATTAAACTTAATGGCAGAATTGTGAATCGCACGTATACAGATAAAACGGGCAATAAAAGAATGAGCAGTGAAGTATATGCAGAATCATTTGAAAACGTTGCTGTTAAAACTGAAAATAATGAAAACGCACAAAACGAAGCTAAAGCTTAATATTTACGAATCTTAAAAAAATAAAAAACTATGAGACGGGTTGATTTCAGCGCAGCAGCAAAGGCAGAAAAACAAATGATTGATTTGTCGGTGCAAATACTACAATTTACTAAAAATTTCTCGGAGACAAAGCCGGGAAATTATCTGAGAAAAAGACTTCTTGAATGTGGCGTAGCTCCGGTAATAAATCTGGGAGAAGCCATGGTAGCCAAAGAAGACAAAGAACACATGCTAAAAATCAGTCTTTGCATGAAAGACCTTAAAGAAACCATTGCATTGTTGAAAATGGCTGCCAGAGGAGCAGTGAACACTGAACCGGATGATTTAAAATCGGCTTCTGAAAAATGCAGAGATGTTATTGTGATACTGACACAGGCGTCGCAGGATTAAAAAAGGGGCTGAAAAAGCCATTTTTAAAGTAAAAGGGACATTGAGACTACGCTCAATGTCCCTTTTACTTTTGATAAATAACCCAAATTTACTATACTTGCGAAAAAAATAATCATGAAATCATTACAAATTTCATTACTTCTGATTGCCGGAATAACTTTATTTTCCTGCAGCGATTCTTATAAAACCCACGACACCGGGCTGAAATACAAAATTTTTGTTGAGAATAAAGATCGTGAAAAACCAGTAGACGGAGATATTCTTGTTTTAAAAATGACATATCGGACAGAAAAAGATTCCGTTCTTTTCAGTACAAAAGACATATCGGGTCCTTTTCGTATGCGCATGAAACAGCCTTCTCACAACGGGGGGAGTATTGAAGATGCTTTTGCTATGCTGCATGTTGGTGACAGCGGGAGATTTCTGATAGATGCCATCAATTTTTTTGAGCTTACAAAAAAAGTTCAAAGACCTTTATTTGTAAAAGAAGGTGATAAACTTATTTTTGATTTAAAACTGGAAAAAATACTGAAATCCGATCAGCTTGAGGAAGAAGTAAGAGCCTTGCACCATGCCAGCGAAGCAGAGGAATATAAATTGCTTGAAAATTATCTCAAGGTTACCAATATACAAACAAAACCCGAGCCAAGTGGTTTATATTATATTGAAGAACAAGCGGGAAAAGGAAAGCCGACAGCAAAAGGTAAAAAAGCTTATGTGCATTATATTGGCACCTTCATTGACGGAAAAGTTTTTGATACATCCTACGAAAGAAACGAGCCATTTTCATTTACAATTGGTGCTAATGAAGCTATTCAGGGAATGGAAGAAGGTGTGATGAAAATGAAAGCCGGAGGAAAAGCAAAACTTATTATTCCTTCTAAATTAGCTTATGGTGAAAAACAAAAAGGACCTGTTGCTCCGTTTTCAACTTTGGTTTTTGAAGTAGAATTGCTGGAGGTAAAATAGGGGTTAGGATTGAAGATAAAGCAATTTTATTTTTTTCATCATAACAGATGGGTTAACCCATCTGATACAAGTTTGATATTTGCTGGAACGGAAAATTATTTTTGAAATTATTCGATAATCATTTTTTTATATTTTGCTTCTTTATTTATTATCACATTTACAATATACATTCCTTTAGGAAAATTTCGGGCTTCCTCAATTTTTATATCCCCTGAAATAAAAGGAAGAGTTTGCTGACAATATTTTTTCCCATGTAAATCTGCTATTATGATAATAATTTCTTGTTCAGGACTTCCTGTCAAGCGTAAAAAGATTTCTCCATTACTTGGATTCGGATATAAAATAAAATCAAGCGCATTTGTTTTTTCGCAACTCAAAGAGATAACTTGTGAATAGCTATACTTTCCATCATAATCCGTTTGTTTTAAACGATAATAACAAACATCTTCATTTACTTCGGAATCGTTATACTCATACGAAATAAAACTATTGCTGTTGCCTGCTCCTGATATATGATTCAGTGCTTCGAATGTAATAGCATCATAACTTTTTTCTATCGTAAAATAATCATTATTTATTTCTGACGCAGTAGTCCATACAAGCTTTATGTTCTCTCCATCACAAAATGCATCAAAATAAAAAAGATGTATTGGAAGCGCAGATATCTTCAACTGCATTCCTTCACAATTACAAGAACTGCCACCGCCACTGCCGCCTTTGCTAAAAGTGTTGGTACCATATTCACTCTTTGAATAACCCTGTCCTTTATTGCCCTGAAAAATTACAGTTCCTGTTGATTGCATGTTATCCCCTTTTCCGCTACCGCCTTTATACTGCGTTTCGTTGCTGCTCATTTTGTGATATCCATTCCCTATGCCTCCATGAAACTGTGCTAAAGATTGTAGGCAGAGCATTGAAAACAACAATATAAACAAACAAAAGCGCATGGATAATTATTTTTAAACACCGGAGAATTCTTATTTCTGTAATTTTATTTTTTATTCCTCCGAATAACAAAGATACTATTATCGGATGATAGTAACAATACCTTGTATCGGTTTTATTCCTTTTTTAAGAGACACTATAAATATATACGAACCCGTTGGACAGTCTGAACCCTTAAATAAACCATCCCAGCGCGGATCAGAAATACCACCCTGATACATAAGATTACCCCATCTGTTGTACACCTCAATTTCAACTTCCGGGTAATAATGAAGATTTTTTATATTCCATCGGTCATTAATTCCGTCTGCATTTGGAGTGAAACAGGTAGGGATTTCAATACATGGAATCGGTTCGAAACCTATTTCTGTGACAATTTCTGTCTGGCAATTTTTTGAATCTTGAACTGTAATTATATACGACCCTGCCTGCAAATTCGAGACAACAGTATCTTCTTCCAAAAGTGTATCATTAAGCCAGATCGAATAGCCAGCATGCCCTCCCGATGCTGAGATAAAAAGCACTCCATCTTCCCCTTCTTCACAACTTGCGGATATTGTATTGATTGCGACATTAATTTTTGCTGGCTGACCGATACTGGCAGAATCTATAATCACACAGTTATTACTATCTGTTACGGTTAAAGTATAAACACCGGCTAATAGTCCCGATAATGTCGAATCTGTAGTAGTAGTGTTATTTCCTTCCCATTGACAAAGATAAGGAATCGTTCCTCCACTTATGGCTGCTGTGATTTTACCATCTGAAACGCCAAAACATGACAAACTATCTGCTTCTAATAGTAGGGATAATGCAAATTCGGGTTCTGTGATTGTAACAGATGCTGAGTCCATACAATTGTTTTCATCTGTGATTACAACAGTATAAATGTTGGCAGAAAGATTTTGTATATACTGGCTACTTGCTCCGTTATTCCATAAATAGGTGTACGGCGGAGTGCCTCCTGCAACTAGTAAATCAGCCGATCCATCATTAAATCCATGGCATGTTACATCCTCTTTATGTATTGTACTAATAATGGATTCTGGCGCAAACACAGTATCTGTATGATAGTAATTGCATAGCAAACTATCGGTTACTGTTATTGCATACACACCTGCGACAAGATTTGTCAGCGTCGCATTGGAAGAACCATTAGACCATGTAAATACAAAAGGAGGATACCCACCTGAAATAAGCGCAGAAACAGAACCATCACTTAAATTAGCGCAGGAAACATTAGTAACAGTTGTAATTAAAGTTCCTGCCGAAAAATTTTGTATTGTAACAGAATCGTGCACAGTGCAACCGTGCTGGTCGGTGACTGTTATGCTATACACTCCTGTAATTAACCCGTTTATTGTGTCCGATGATGAGCCGGTTGACCATTGATACTGATAAGGGCTTGTGCCCCCTGTAACACTGACTCCTGCCAAACCATTGGAATTGTTGCAGGTGGGATTTTCAGCATGAAGTGATAATTCGATAGGATCAGGCTGTGTAAGCAAAACACTATCTGTTACAAAACAAAATTGTGAATCTGTAATTGTTATTGAATGAAAAATATTTGCAGATATATTGACAAGAGTATCATTGGTGTTTGACTGTGTTGAACTCCACAAATACTGATAAGGAGGAGTGCCGCCGAATGCCTCTGCTGCAACTATTCCCGAACTGTCTTCGTGACATTGAATCTCTGATACAACCGTTATGTTTGATTCAAGCACGGGTGGCTGATTTAGCATTATGCTATCTGTTTGTACCATTCCTGTGGCATCTGTAACTGTAACATGATAATAAACATTAGCAGATAAATTACCCGCTACAGAATCGTGTGACACAGGAATATTATCCCATAAATAAATAAATGGTGCGATGCCTCCGATTACTGATATTTGGGCTGTTCCGTTATTTTGACCAAAGCATAAAACATTCGTACTGTCTGAAATAAAAATATCAAAATAATCAGGTTGAGATAACATTATACTATCTGTTTCTACGCAACCATTTGCATCTGTAACGGTAACATGATATATTATATTTGCAGACAAATTATCAGCAACCGTATCTGTTGATGCAGGAGTATTGTCCCATAAATAGGTGTAAGGAAAAGTTCCCCCGCCAGCAGTAATAATAGCAGAACCATTATTGCAACCAAAGCATGTAACATTTGTGCTATCTGTTATTTGCGCTATTAATTGTGAGGGTTGTGATAAAATAATACTATCTATTTGTACCATTCCTGCGGCATCTGTTACTGTAACATGATAATAAATATTAGCAGACAAATTACCCGCAACAGAGTCGTGTGAAACAGGACTATTATCCCATGTATAAATATACGGAGCAATTCCTCCTGAAACAACTATGTATGCAGAGCCATCGGTCATGTTATAACAACTTATATTTGCTTGTTGAAAAATTTGTACCTGCAAGGGTGGCGGTTGAGATAATATAACAGAAACAACCCCGCTGCAACCTTTCGAATCGCTTACTGTTACGAGAAAAGAAGTATTGGCGCTTAAGCCACTTGCTATCGAATCGGTTGAAGCAGGGTTGTTGTTCCATAAATAAGTATATGGGGGTGTACCTCCATTTACATGAACGGTAGCTGTACCGTTACTACAGCCATAACATGTTACATTTACACTATCTGAAATTAGTAATGTTAATGCTGGTGGTTCAGTAAAAATAATGCTGTCTGTTCTTACACAACTATGATTGTCTGTTATTGTAACATGATAATACACACCTGCCATTAATGCTGCTGCCGTGTCGGTTATAGAGGCTGAAATATTATCCCACAAATATGTATACGGAATTGTTCCTCCTTGTATATTTACTACGGCTGTTCCTACTTTGTCGCCATAACATGGAATACTGTCTAAAACATCAACATCAGACACTATCGCGGCTGGCTGTGTCAGCATAATGCTATCTGTTTTTATACAATTGTTATGGTCGAGAACTGTTACGGTATAATACTGATTTGCCAATAATCCGGTAGCGAGGCTGTCTGTGCCTGAAACAGAATTGTTCCAAATATACGAGTAAGGAGTTGTACCTCCTGACACATCTATTTCTGCATAACCTGTTGCATCTCCAAAACACAACGGATTTTGTACTGACACAAATGCCGACTGCAATGGTAAGGGCTGTGTTAATAAAACGCTGTCTGTGTATGCGCATCCAAAAACGTCAGAAACTGAGACATAATAATACGAACCTGCTTCCAAGCCTGTAACTGTTGGTGTATTTTGAGGCGGAGAAGTACTCCAATTAATATAATATGGTGCAGAGCCTGTAATAACATTTACTGTTGCACTGCCATCTGAAAAACCATTACATGATATATTGTTATTTATGCTTACATTTGCTTGTACATATAGATGAACAACAACTGGAATATGCGCAGATGTTGTATATCCTAAAAAATCCGTTGCTGTTATTTCTACTGTATAATTTCCGGAATTATTCCATGCTATGTTTATTGTTGATGTACCCTGTCCTGATAATATAACACCTCCGCTAGTTGTCCACTGTATTCCGCTTACAAGGGTTGTTGCTATGCCATAACTAACCATAGAACCCTGGCAAACACTTAAAGGACCCGTTATACTTATTTGCACTGGCAAGGGGTACGTTATCTGGTGACCCTCACAATTACAAACAGTTCCTGCACCTACACCTCCTAAGACAACACTATTCTCGCCTGTTCCAGATAGGTGATAGCCCTGACCTGAGCCACCCAAATACATAGTCGAATTGTTTAAAGACTGAATATAACCCTGACCCGTACCTCCTGTATATACAGACTCATAAAAATTGCCAGAAGTATAGCCCATTCCTATTCTTCCGTGGTACTGTGCAAAAGAAAAAGAACGAATCAAAAAGCCAGATACGAGTAGCAAAAAAAATAAATATCTTCTTTTAAAAAAAAACATTATTATTAATAAGATATTAATTATTGTGAAAAATATAGGGGTTTATTGAAATCAAAAAATATAGGGTATTGAAAGGATTTATTATTCAGAATCTCACTCTACTGTTATGAATTGAAAAATCCATAAATATTCTAAGGAACAGAACGAACACAGCGAAAACCATGCTGATAAGTGTCTGAACCTATTAAAAAAGAACTTGCAACACTCCTGTTTGAAACATATGCATAAATAGTCGTAAGCCACCAACTACCACCTCGTTGACCGGAGCCTGCTCCAGAGGTAACACCGGTTGTATAAGTACCATTTGCAATATTTGTATTTGAATTTCCATTTATTCCGGGCCAATAATTAACATCTGCCTGACCATTTGCATTCAAATTTCCATTTCCATTAAGTCCGGTAAAGCTTCTTCCTGCAATATTTCCTATGGTAACACATTGTTCCGATAAATTACCACTCATTTCCATTACACCATAATAAGTAGCACCAGCCCTAGCTCTTGTAGATGTTGGTGTTGCAAAAATCCCGGAACGTATTGTACGATTAAATCCATTATAAATATTGCTGTTGCACAGTGAGCCAATTGTTGGTATTTCTCCGGAGGTTCCATCTAATGCCGCATCTACGCTTGAAATGCTTACTTTAATGCTATTTCCCCATGCGTATTCATTCAAAACTGTAGAATTACTACCTCTGCAAGCTTTTTCATATTCAAGTTCTGTCATAGGGCGTAAACCTGCCCAATCTGCATAAGCGCATCCATCCATCCAGGTTAATCCACCAAGGGCTCTATAAGGGTTATTCGTAATAAATTCTCCAAACTGAGAACCGATATGGCTTCCATAATTATCAACAATAGATGTTGTTCTTGAAGCATATTCTGTAGAATTTAACTTATTAAGAAAATCACACCATTGTTGAGCCGTAATTTCGTATTTCATTATACAAAAAGACAAATATCCTGTAGGAAAACTTGCATTATCAATTGTTCCGTTATTATCCGTATCTATACCACCATCGCCATCAATTCCAACACCTGCACCGGTTATCTGTGCATCACCCCCAGAGGCATCTGTTTTAACTCCTGAAACTAATGTATTTGTTATTTGAACAGCTGTATTATCTGTAACGTGTAAAGCATAAGTTGATTCATTCGCTCCATTTCCATCTCCTAAATAAAAAGGACTCGCCGGGATATATACCATTTCAATTCCCAATACGCATACTTCGGGGTTTGTTGGCACCCCTGAATTTAAGGTATATTCCCAACGCAATTGTACATTTTGCCAACTTACATTTCCGCTTCCGTAGGTACTTCGATAAAGGAAAACACCTGTATTGTCATCGCAATAAATGGTACTTCCACTGGGTGCTGTATGATTAGAAAACGTTGTGTTTAACCATGCTCGCTTCCAGTCGCCACTGGTATTTTTAAATTTTACAAACAACCATGCTGCGTCAAAATTTGCAGGACCGCTCGAAACCATCCAAGAGTTTTCCCAACTAATATTAAACTGTATTGTATAATAATTAGGAGATCCGGTAACCAAAGTTGTTGTTACATTGCTTATTTGAATATTGTTTGCAGTAACACTATAGCCTAACAACAATAAAAGTGTCCATGCTGCATAAAAAATAAAAGTTTTCATAGGGTTAGGGTTTAAAAATTATTATGTAAAAATAAGCCTGTTTGAGACCTAAATCAATCAGAAAACTAATGATTTTAAATACAAGAAAATCACTAAGTAACTATACGTAGAAATATTTATAGAAGCAAAAGATAAGAAACTGTTTTGATTTTAAAATCATTATTGCTGCAAAGAAAAACTACTGTTTAAAATTTAGTAAAAACCGCCTCGTAGAGGCAAAATAGCGAAAATACAATGATAAAGTCTGTAAAAATGCGCTCCGTACCTGTCACGTTCTACGTGAGGATGCGCAATAGTTTAACCAAATATTATTCCGCTCTTACAGAGCGGTGCGAAAACCTATCTAACTCTTTTTATATCGCTATTTGCCTCCTACGGAGGCATTCCTATTATATAAAGGAAGGTAGTTGCATATTTAAATGGACAACAATGTTTTAAAAAATGGTTAATCAACAGCTTTCCTGTGTACATAATACTGTAACCAACAAGTAAAAGAAGAAAAATGAAAATTCAAAACAGTTTCTAAGTTTGTGCTTTTTAATGGCTTGTTTTTTTTAAGTTTTCGATTTCTTTTTGTTGCTTTTCTATTAATAATTGCTGTTCCTTTATTGCCTCAATAATTAATGCAACCATATTTTGATAGGCAACCGATTTTTTCCCATTGCTATCTGTCATTACAACTTCAGGTAGTATTTTTTCGAGCTCTTGAGCAATAAAGCCAATTTGTTTGTTTTTCAAAAAAGCATTAATACCAACAACGTCATCTTTAAAATTAAACTCCACACCTTGTATTTGAAGAACTTTCTTTAAACTATTTTTAATAGGAAAAATATTTTCTTTTGTCCTGATATCTGAAGTTTGAGTTACACCTAAAGCGGTTACCCAACCACTTCCTGAGACATTAAAATTCGTAGAAATAAAAGCATATTGACCAAAGGTTGCAGCACTAAAATCTATTCCTATGGGTATTGATAAAAAAGGTCCGGCAGTAGATATAAGACTCCCATTAACGGGTCTGCGCCCCCACCCCCCAAATACAATTCCATTGTCTGGTATTGCCTCGGTTGTATTGCTTTGAACTTGTATGTAATTTTGTGTTTTATGGTAGCCGGCAGATGCAAGCACTAAGCCATGGGCAATCCCTCCCGCTTGTATGGAACCAAAATTAATTTCAACACCAATAGCTGTTGCTGAATTTGCTCCTTGTGTTCCGGAATTATAATTCGCATACGCAACAAAATTACCGCCCCAGACTTTTGAGCCACTCCCGATTCCTTCTCCTTCACCAAAAACAGCTACCGAAGGTTTGGTACCCTGGCTTTGAACCCACGATGCAAAATGAAAATTATTTCCCCAGCCTGTACCTAAATTGTTTGTGTATTTTCCGGCAGTCCCAATCTCGTAAGCAACCTGATCCTGAAAAGGAATATTATCAGGGTGAATCCCACCAAAAGAATGAATTAATTTTCCGCCAAAGGTTATTGATGTATCTGTCAGCCTTATTCCTGTTGGGTTTGCAGACCATGGCCCGATAAATAAGTTACTATTTTCAGGAGCACCATTACCTACAATTAAACCGATATCGCTATTTTGAATTAATGGATTAACAACCCCTGCTCCTAAATTATTGCAGGTAAATAACCATTTTACACTATTCCCTACGGCAAAAGATGGGACATTCAGCCCTGTTTCTTCAACATGCAATTTTGCAAGAGGAGCAGTTGTTCCTATGCCAACCTGTCCCGTTCCGGTTATTCTCATTCTTTCAATTACACCCGTTGCAGCGTCGTTACTTGCTCCATTATTTCCAACACCAAAAATAAGTGTTTCATTACCCCATGCTCCTCCTGCAAATTTTGCCCTTATGGAAGCCGTGCGCCTGGGTGCCTGATCTGTTGATAAATTATCGAAAGTTGACCAAAAATCTAATACAGAGGGAAGGCTGGTAGTGGAACTCCCTCCCCCTACAGGTTGCAGCCGTAGTGCGATACTGGTTAGACTCGCAATATTCAATGTTGCTGTAGGTGTTATTGTACCTATGCCCACAAAGCCGGAATTGCTGTTGTAAATATTATTGCCATTTATTGTCCACGTATCACTGCTTCCTGTTGGTAATGTAATTGTATTTCCATTTGAAATGCTTAAACTATTACCTACAATACTAAGAGTTTGCAATTCATTTGTTATAGAACCATCTGCTTCGGTTGTTAAATATCCTGCTGTTGCATGATTTCCCCAGTTATAGGCAGAATTCCAATTTGTGATATTTGTACTCGTAATGCCATTTGCAGGATGCGATGTATTAATTGCATCGGCAATACCATAACCCATTAATGTTGTAGGTTTATTTATTAAATTATTAAAATGCAATTGAGATGCGCCTGATGTCTGCATATTTAGTTTTGTATAATAATTAAGAGACGCTGTATTCCAAATCGGATCAGTTTCTGTTATGCTTGTCGTTGGTAATGCAATTGTATTTCCATTTGAAATGCTTAAATTATTTCCGATAATGCTTAATGATTGAAGTTCGTTGGTAATTGAACCGTCAGTTTCTGAAGTTAAATATCCTGCTGTTGCATGATTTCCCCAACTATAGGCAGAATTCCAGTTCGTAATATTACTGTTTAAAATTCCACTGGATGGGCTTTGAGAAAAAATCGGATCGGTTTCAATGATATTTGTCGTAAGTGATTCTGCTGTTTTTGCGTGCAAAGCAAAGGGTACAGAAAGCAATTGTATTGTTCCCATTTCCTGAAAATTATTGCCGGCATTAATATCTAATTCTGTTTTTAAAAAGTAAGGTCCATCAGCCCAGTTGATATTTGAAAATTGACCGGCAACAGGCGTACCCACTCCAATTTCTAAAGAAACAAGTCCAAATTCATTCGTGCTTGTCAAATGAGTTTCTCCATAAACCTCTAAACCTGAAATCCCACCTTTTAAAACAGTAATCCTGAAATTGACTGCCTGATTTATCAAAGGAAGCCCCAGGTTATTTCGTACTACGGACTGGTATTTGAATGCTTCAGGTGTTTGAGAAAAAGAACAATTGAAATGTATGACAAGCAAAAATAACATCAAATTTTTACACATAATTTTCCTCCTTTAATAAATATTAAATAAAATAATAGCCATTGTTTTTTACTATCGTATTACTGTAACATATCCTGATTTTTGGTGTTGATTTTTATTCCTGTCGCGATATGTTGCCATCCACACATAGGTTCCAATTGTTGCAACTTTTTCTCCTTTAATTTTACCATCCCACCCATATTCCAATTTATCAGAAGTGAATATTAGTTCTCCCCAGCGATCATATATCATCAAAGAAAAATCGTCTTCATTTATTCCCGTACCAAAAACATTGAACATATCATTCCGTCCATCGTTATCGGGTGAGAATGCAGATGGAGCATAAAAAGTAAAATCTTCCTCCACAATAATCAAAACTTCTGCAGTATCCTTACACTGCTTGTCTGATGTAACTATAAGGGTTGTTGTAAATTCTCCATAATCGTAAAAACTATGCATAGGGTTTTGCGTCAACGATGAATCTCCATCACCAAAAGACCAGCAGTATTGCGCTGCTCCCACGGAATTATCGAAGTAAGAAACCAAAGGAGAATTTATTGAAACATGATTTTTATCGGTAGTAAAACGAGCCTCTGGTTTCGGATAAACTTCTATCATGTTTGGAATAATTAATTTTGCCCTACAACCAAATTTTGATGTTACTAAAAGAGAAATTGTATAAATTCCAAATTCATCAAAAACATGAATGGGATTTTGTGCAAGTGAAAGATTGTTTTCATCCCAATCATCAAAATGCCATATATAAGTTTCACCTGTAAAGGGTGTTGTTTCGTGAAAATGAACAGTAAGAGGCTGGCAACCTTTATAAATATCTGCTTCTATATTTATCTCAGGCAGTGGCATAACAACAATATGAATCGAATCCTGATCTGTCAGTCCGCAATCGTCTCTTACAGAAACAGTGAATGTTTGTGTAAATTCAGGAATAATGATAAATGGGGAAGGAACACCTCCATTGTTCAGTAAAACAGTAAAAGGCTCTTTCCCTCCTTGTATTTGTGGGAATATGCTTACAGTATCTCCCGGGCAAATAGAATCAAGTCTTTGTATAAGTGAAATATCAATATCAGGATAAACATTTACCGTTGTATAGGCAGAATTGCTGATACAATTATTTGCATCTGTTACATAAACGTTAAAATTGTGTACACTACTTGGTGTTAAAACAATTTGCTGACCCGTTGCTCCATTATTCCAATGAAACAGGTAAGGAGGTGTTCCTCCTATAGAAGTAGCAGTAATTGTTGTTACCAGATTTTTACAGGCTGTAAAACTGGAAGGTAGCGTTACTATTACAGGCTCCGGTTCATTCATTGAAGATGAAAGATACTGCCTGCAATTATTTGCATCAGTTATGGTCATACTGTACAAGCTTGACCAAAGCCCGGTGATATGCTCTGACTCAGAAAAAGTATTCCAAAAATAGGTATAAGGAGGAGTTCCACCACTTGCAGAAACAAAGGCTTCGCCATCGCTACCTCCATAACATTTTGGTTCGATAAATGAAATTTGTCCTGCTAGTTGTGTTGGCTGATTAATCGTTGCAGAATATGTATAAATACAATTTTCATCATCTTCAATATTCACAACATGAATACCTGCTGCCAAGCCTGTAGGATTTTGTACTGTTTGTCCATTACTCCATGCAAACGAAAAGGGAGGAGTTCCTCCATTCATAAAGACAGAAACAGAACCGGAATTATTTCCAAAGCATAACAAATCTGTTGGGTTTAAAACTGCGCTAAAAGCAGATGGTTGCGATATTATTGCAGAATCGGTTTTAATACAATTATTAAAATCATATACACTCACATAATACATTCCCTGAAAAAGGCTGTCTGCTGTTGTCGTTTGCTGTTGTTGTGCATCGCTCCATTGATACGTAAACGGAGGAGTTCCGCCACTTGCAATTATAGTTGCAGAACCATCCTGTCCACCATGGCATGAAACATTATCAACAGATATTGATGTTGAAATGGGTGCCGGAAATAGTACAGTATTAAAAGAAGAATCCGGCGCACAGGCATTCCCTAAAGTATCATAGTCTGTTACCGATAAAGCAACAACATAAGCCAAACTATCATGAGGAAATGAAAGTTCGAAAGGCCCTGCACCGGATCCATTCAGTACTGTTCCCTGTCCAAAATTCCAAATAAATTGAGCAGAAATTGTTGCACTTCCCTGAAATTGTACTAAAGCATTGGAGTTATGGCAAGGAGGTTGAATAATATCTATAGTGAATGGAGGCGTAAAACATGGACAAGCCGAAATATTTATTGTTTGAATTATTGTATCAATACAACCTCTGTCGGATGTTACGATAAGTGTCACCAAATGATCCCCCAGCGATGAAAATGAGTAATCAGGATTTGCAATTGCAGAAGTATCCCCATTTTCAAAAATCCAATGATGTGTAACAATATTACCGATTCCAATAATATACGAACTATCTGTAAAATGAATAATTTCATCAACACAAGCCTCCGTATGGTTAAATGAGGCAACAGGTACTGGTATCGAATCAATATAAACCGTAAGAATCTGCTCACAACCCTCTGCAGGTGTCATAAACACAGTAAGACTATCAAAGTTTTGTGGATTATTCAATGTAATTGTTTGACCTAATTGTCCGTTTATCCATTGATAAAATTGATAACCCGAAGGGGCGGTAAGTTGTGCGGTAGGATCTCCTGCGCAATAACTGGTTTCTATCTCCATTTGGTTGCAGTAGGCATCAATATAAGCATAACCAAAATGCTCTCCGGCGGTGCAATCTGCTGTTGTAAATTCAACTACAACGGAATCACCAATGTAGTCATACAAATTAACAGGCACACTTGTCCATTGTTTGTAAATTATACTGGCAGGTCCGGTTGGATAGTTTGCAATATTAACATAAGAAAAACCTGGAATTCCGGCATTGGCCTGCACGTTATAATCTCCACAAGGAACCGATTCTCCTAATGTTGTTTTAATAGAAATAGTAAACATGGGTCTTCCATCATGACCCGGATCATTAAGAACGACTGCATACTGATAAACAAAACTTGCATTATCGGGTGTAACAAGAAATCTGTAACTTAATCGTTCAGCTTCCGAGCCCACGCTTTCATTCCCTAACTTTACACTATGCAATCCTCCATTGGGAGCTACTTTGGGCAATGTAATACCAGCCAGAGACAATACCCAATCGTTTCCTCCACTTGTTATTGTATGACGACCATTAACGATTCCGGTATTTGTCATTACAGGATTATTAACAGGTCCCATAGGAGAAATTCCTGTTTGTCCGATCCAACCTGTAAAATCATCGGACTCAAATCCGGAATTGCCACAAGAATTTTGTGCACACACATTGTTTAAGATAAGTAATATCAATAAAATGGTAATGATAAAGGAGAACAAAAATTTATAGGTAAAATTTATTCTTTTAATTTTAATTTTTTTAATATCTGAAAAAAACGCATCAGAATGATTGTCTTTTTCATCTCCGTTTTTTAAATATTGAGTTTCCATAATTGTTAGCTTATTGATTGTTTTTTTTCAGGCTGTTTTGAATATAAAATTCAAAATCATTTCCCAAGGCGTCTTTTTCTTTCGAACTGGCTCCAGAAAGCATGAGCAAATCAGCAGCATCTGTTGAAAAATTGTAAAAACAGGCAAGCATTAGAGGCGTGCGACCCTTGTCATCTTTTTCATTAACATTTGCCTTGTAATTTAGAAGCAGTTTTATCATCTGGATATTTCCTTTTGTAGCAGCCCAATGCAAAACCGTTGTACCATGAATAATATGGAGATTTGCATCTGCGCCGTTCAGTAGTAAATATTCTGCAATCTCATAATCATTTCTAAGTACCGCCCAAAATAAAGCTGTACGATTTTCGCTGTGGTTGCAAGAATGATGATCATCGGCAGAGGAATGAGGATGATATAAAAAAAAATTTACATCATCGCCTCTTTCAATACATTTTTTTATAGTAGAAAAATCTCCAACTTCTGAAGCGGTCAGTAATTCGTTTTGCGCCTGTACTGATTTAATCGCGATTGTTAGAAAAAACAGTATCGCTATTGTAATAACTTTTTTCATCGTATCTTTTTTTATTCAAAGATACGGCTGAAAAGCAGGTGGAATCAATCGGGTATTGTTGGATTTTGGGTCAGTAGGAAATAGTAGGTGTTTTTACGTAGTGAATGCAAGAAAACAATTTGTTTGATAAGGTATTACTCAAACAATAAAAAAAATATCAGTCGGTTACGATTGATGAATAGTTAAATAACAGATGATAGATTAAAAATGATTCCTTTTTCAGGAAGTTCTTCTTATGTAATGAATGATAAGAACAGTCTATTGTACTGTGTAGTTTAATATTTGAAAGATATTTGTCAGTAATAATTGAAGTAGATTTTTTCAAATAACTGTTTATTTCAATGGCGACAAGATCATGGGACAATGTTGTGTTTTCAATAAATGCAATTTGCCCTACAAAAGGCAATCTTAAATTTGTATAATTTCGTTTGCAGAACTTGTCAATATCAGAAATATAAATATTTGAGTCGGACAATTGTTTTATTCTTTTACATTCGATTGCAAAATATACTTCCCCCTCATTACTCCAATACTTTTGCAAGCCGGCATCCCGAACATAAATATCAATTTTATCTTCCTGTTTAATTCCACTGTTATCTTCATAAATTTCCACTTCTTCTTTGCCGAAAAAAATGTCTTCCATTTGAAAACTCTGTAATAAACCTCTATTTTTCCGTAAATAATTATCTACAAATTTTGTTCTGAAATAATCTTCCGGTTTTATTTTGGTGGTATTTTTTATCTCCTTTAGTGAATATGTTATATTGTCGTTTAAAAAAATCCGATGGCATTCCAGAATATACCATAAAACATGCTTTATCCTATTATCTGTAATTGAGGTAATACTTTTTCTACCCCTTATAAATGTAGAAGCACTAAAACTCATCTGGCACTCCTTTTAAATGATTTATTTCAGCGATTTCTATGGCCTCTTTAATTTCAGCAACATCATACCAAGCCATTGCCCGATGCCAGCATTTATATTCGTTTGGCTTGATAATATAGAATGAATTTTTTTCAAATCCTTTTATATCTTTTTGTACAAATAAATTTTTACTAAAATCTTCAGAATTTGTAATCTGAGAAATACTCAAATTATTCGCTAATCGTTTAAGAATAGCTGTTTCATCTTTTTTGTCAGTAGGAAAAATAATGCTTTTATCAAGGTTCCGTTTCTCTTTATAAAAAACAAAATTCATGGCAATAAAATGCTCCAACGGATATACTTCAATTTGGATATATTCGTCTGTATATATTTTCGAAAATTCTTTTAAAAAGACATCCGCATATTTTTCAAGGAATGGTAAATCCTTATGTATGGCTCGGGTAAATTTTTCCTGCTTGCTCTCCTGAAATTGATAACGTGAAACATCTAGAACATAATCTATCAAATCTTTCTCGTAGTCTTTGACTCCGTATAGGTCATTGATAGCATCATTTATTTTCTTTAATATATTTTTATCCGCTTCTGGTTCGCCTAAAGTAAACTTTTTATAATAATCCTTAAATGGCTGTAAAAATTTATTAACTAAACCAATTAATTCTTTTTGTTTTTCAATCTTTGGCTCTATAAAAGGAAATGATAAATATTCTTCATTTAATCTTATTTGAGGTCTTGTTGATACTCCCCAAGAACAAGATGTCATAAATATATCATATGTATATACTTTTGAAATACAAATTGCGTACAATAATTTCAGCAGTTCTATTTTAGCTGTTATTCCCCATATTCCATTCTTAAACACGCAGTTTTTATCAATGAATGAAATAACTATTTCGCTTTCGTTACGAGCTTGTTCTTTTATTAATATTTTTCCACCAACAAACAGTTCCTTCTTCCTCCCACTTTCATAATAAACATCTTTTTTAGTTAAAGTCTTATGGTCTTTGCTCAAAAATGTATAATATTCTTGTATTTGTGAGTTCTCTATTAATGGCATTCCAATTAAAAAATCAGCATGATGATCTCCTATATTTGATTTAATTCCAGCTCCTGTATATCCTTCATCTTTATTAATCTGATCTTTAATTTTACACGGCAAATGTTTAAATTTTTTCAAAAAATGGAAATCCAATGTATTACCATATAATGCCACCTTAAACATCCAATCGTTTTCAATAAAATGGTGTTGTAAAATCTCTTTTTGATCGTATTTCTCAATCACTAACATTTTGTAGTGTTTCAAAAAAAGATTAGATTTTATTGATTGATGTTTTACTATATTATTCTGGTATTCCTTTTCTTTGGATAAGCGATAATATACAATACTTGCCGGACTATTTTTTTTTTCAAAAATTAATCTTCGAACAGGAGATAAGTCGAAAAATTTGTTAATACAAAAAGTAGTAAGAAATTCGTTTTTAAATTCTTTTGTTGTTTTTGCTACGTTATAAAAAATAGTACTTGTTACAATTAATGCAGATTGGGTATGTGTCAGCATAAAATCTTTTGAACGAAGTAAAAAAGATTGTGCAATTTCAAATCTTCCGGTTACTTTTTTATGCTTTTTGAGCCATTGTAAATGTTTTTCTTCTTTATCGCTTTTCCAAGGAGGATTACCCAAAATGAAATTCAAATTTTGCTTTTTTATTATTTCATTAAACGGTTTGTCTTCATCAAAAAAATCTGCTTCAAATAGGTTTTCACCTAAAAGATCAGGGAACTTGTATTTATCTATATCTTTGGGTTTCTGATAGTCTAATAATGCAATATATATTGAAAAGCAAGTTACTTTTAATGCCTGTAAATTTGTGTCTATTCCAAACAGATTATTTTTGGCAATTTCTCTGATTCGCTCACTAAACTGTTTTTTACTAAATTTTTTATTAAGAATAATTTCTTTATCAATCATCTTTCGTAATGATTGTACCAGAAAAATACCCGACCCTACTGAGGGATCAAAAATTTTACATTCCGAAGTGTTATTATCTTTTAAATATTTCTCTACTGTGTCATTAAGGATATACTCTACCAAAAAAGAAGGAGTATAAACAGCTGCATCCAACTTTCGGGCTTCTTTATCAATTAATGATTCATAAATGCCGGAAATTACCTCAACAGGTATAATTGAAAAATCGAATATTTCAAAATAAAACTCAGAGCCAAAGCCATAAAATAATGTGCCTTCCTCTGGAGTTTCGCCATTAAAGACCTTGGATAATGCCTTTGATTGAGTTATTGTAAGCGCAGTGTTGTTGTTTTTAAATAAAACGCCATTAAATTTTTCATTCAGTTTATCGAATAATTGATTCAATTTTAAAGGAATTTCTATCAATTTACAAAAACTCAATCGCCTTTCTATTGTACCCTTTCCACTAATATAATTCTCATCTATACAGACTCCTCTGTCAATCAGGTAGCGTATAAAAATCAACCGTAATATTAGAGTGTTTGCGTTATCCTCTGATAAACTATTTTTTGTTTTAGGATCTGATAAAGCCTCTCTTACTTGTTTTATATTTTCGAAGAGTTGTTGGTTGGCTCTTTTGCGAGTATTATTTTTTCTTGTATTTTCTAAATATTCTTGCTGAAACCAATTTTTCCAGGTAAAACCACTTTGTAAATTCCAAAATGAAAATTTCTTATTTCTTTCTTCTTCCGTTAGAAGAATCTCATCTAAGCATTGATTGTTTTTATTATAATGAAAAGCATTAAATATTTGTACTTCCTTTTGTTTAATTATAAAAATAACCGGCGCATTATCAAAAGACCAAACTTGTTTATGGATTTCTTTTTCAGTTTTTGTATTTTGTGTTAAATCGAAAAATAAAATAAACGGTTGGTGATTGAAAACAAAAAAAGCATCTGGTTTAATAATGTCTAATTTCTTTTGTAATTCTGATGAAAATCCATTAAAGACCTGTCCGTTTTTCTCTTCTCTGAAAAAAACGGCATTATGCTTAATCAGGTTTAATTGATTTAAAATATTTTCTAACGAATTACTCATTGAAAGAATTTTGTAGTTATTACGTAATAGTAATACGACAAAATTAAAAAAATATAACAAATAAATTTATTTTTTAATGCAAGTAATCTAAATAACTCTTTTGAGTTATCTATCGTCAATCGCTTAAACTCCTTTTCCTAAAACACAATTAATTTTTGGGCTAAATATTGTATTTCTTTTTTTCACAACTGTATTATTTTATTTTTTATCGCATACTTGATAAGATCCTGGAGAGAGTATAACTGTAGTTTATGCATAATATTATTGCGGTGTGTGTCAACAGTGCGAAAACTTAAAAATAATTTTGCTGCTATTTCTTTGCTGCTTAACCCTTCTGCTATCAATTTTAAAATTTCCAGCTCACGATTGGTAAGCCGGTTAACATCTTTTTCAATGAAGCGTTCGGCCATTCTGTCTTTTTTCATGTATTTAATCAGAATAGTATTGGGGATATTAAAACTCAAATATTCATTTCCCTTTGATACTTCATTAATTGCTTCTACAATTTCGTCGCCAATCGTATCTTTGGGTAAAAAAGATTTTGCACCAGCCCCAAGCGCATCAAAAATTGAATCTTCATCTGTTTTCCCGGAAAAAATTATTACTTTAATTTCAGGATGATTTTTTTGTAAAATCCGGGTTATTTCAATACCATCCATTTTGGGTAAGGAAATATCAAGTAAAACAATATCTGGCTTGTGCGATTCCAGTAATTTAAAAAGTTCCTCACCGTTTGATGCTTCAGCAAGAACTTTAATATTTTTGTGTGGTATCAGTACAGCTTTGGTTCCGCCACGCACAACCTGATGATCGTCTACAAGTATTATTTTTATTTGTTCGTTTTCCATATAATTTTTGGATGTATGTGTGTGTTTTTAGGTTGCAAGTTACAAGTTACAAGTTGAAGGTTGAAGATTGTTGTTTGCTGGTAACCATTTACCACTTTTGACCTAACGCTTTTATAAAATCATTTTTCTATGCCTTTTTTAAAGTAAAAATAACTTTTGTACCCTTCCCTTCTTCGCTTTCTACCCATATTTTTTCTCCATTTTTTTCAAGAAATTCTTTACAAAGAATCAAGCCCAAGCCTGTTCCTTTTTCTTTAGAAACTCCAATCGAAGAATTTTCAATATCAATTCTAAATAATTTTTCAATATCTGATTTACTAATCCCAATACCTGTATCTTCTACTGTTATGACAAATTTATCCCCTTGGCTTACCGCATAAATATTAATAGTGCCAGACTCTTCCGTAAATTTAATAGCATTATTTATCAGATTTCTCATCACAGTGTTTGCAACATTCTTATCTGCATGCACCAATGCTGTTTTATTTATATCAGTATTAACAATAATTTTTTTTTCAAGCGCAGAAGCATTAAATAACGATAAATTAGCATGTATTATAAATGATAAATTCAAAGATTCCGGATAGAAATTCAATGAGTTTGTCTGTGTCATTGCCCATTGTAACAAATTATGAAGTAAATTCTGTACGTGAATAGCAGAATCGTAAGAAAGCTTGGATAATGTATAAATATCTTCTTTTTCTAGTGTGTTAAAATGTGTGCTTATTGTTTCTGAAATATTTAAAAATGCGCCAAAAGGACCCTTCAAGTCATGAGCAATAATAGAAAAAAATTTATCTTTTTGTGCATTCAAAAGCTTAAGTCTTGTCTCTGATTGCCTTTTTAAAAGATAGCGACTATATAGAATAAAAGAGGAAATTGCAATTAACAAAAGAATAATCAAAATAAGATTTTTAATGTTTTTTTGTTTTGACATTTCCAATGCCTGAATTATTTTTTCATTTTTTAAAATTATTATTTCTTTTTCTTTTTTCTCTGTTCCATATTGCACCTGCAATTCTGAAATTTGTTTCAGTGCTTGTTCATTACTGATACTGTCTTTTATCTCTATATATTTTTCATAAAACGACAAAGCATCTTCAAGCTGACTCTGTTGTTTTTTCAGCAAATAAAGATTTCTATAATTTGCCCGAATAAGATTCCGTAATAAAGATTTTTTTGCAAGAATAATACTTTTTTTGTAAGCGTCTTCGGCTAATTTATAATTTTTCATTTTAAAATAAAGCTGCCCTAAAGCTTCATAATTTGTTGCAGTACCGGCAAGATCATTTTCCTTTTCAGTTATTTTTATTGATTGATTATAGTACTTAATTGCATTCTGGTACTCGTTTTTCCTAGAATATACAATTGCAATATTTCCCAGAGAGTGTGCAATCCCCTTTTGATCATTCAATTTCTTTTTAGCATCTATTGATTGAAAAAAAGATTCAAGAGCTTTGTCGTATTTATTCTGCTCAAGATAAATCCATCCAAGATTATTTTGTGCACGAGATATCCCAAGTATATCTCCCACTTTTTCAAAAAGAAGAATTGCTTCATTGTAATTACCCTGAGCAACATCCCATTTTTTCAGCTTTGTATGTGCTGCGCCAATATTCAGCAAAGCACTGGCTTTATCTTTAAACTCTCCCTGTTTTTCAGATAAGCGTAATGATTTGTATAAATAAAACAATGCTGTATCGTAATTACTTTTCATAAAATAGGAAGCACCCAGAAGTCTCAATGCATCGGCTTCTTCTTTTTTATTTTTAAATTTCAAAGCAAATTTCAATGCTTCTTTCGCATGAATAACGGATTGTGTAGGTGAAGAATTCAGCATTTGATTTCCTATGGCGAGATGAAATTTGCATTTTTCTTTTTCTGGAAGTTTATCTGCCAAAACGAACAAGCTATCTGTATTTCCAGAAAATAGCCGGAAATAACATCCAAATAAAAAATATAGTATTATTATTCCTTTCATAAGGCTGATTGGTTCTCAACCCTTCAAAATTAATAAAAAAATTAAGACAGGTATCAGTAATAACACCAATACCTGTCTTAAAAGTATTAATTATTTAATTATGAGTGCCTGATTGAACAATTCTTCTTTCGAATAAATGCTTAGCCTGTAAACTCCAGTTGATAATTCGGGAAGAGTAATACTGAGATCTCCGTTTGACAAATCTATATTTGTCTGAAAAACTTGTTTCCCTAAGTAATCTGATATTTTTAAGATGCCTTGAGATATTTTCTCTGAGGAAATCACAATATAATCGGAACAAGGGTTTGGATATACTAATACTTTTCCTGTTTTATCTGACTCTTCTTTCGCAGCAATAGACAATAGTGGATTATTATTAATTTCAAAATCATCAAATGCAAATCCTTCATTATTTGAATATGAATCAGTAGTTATTTTAACACGAAATTTCACATTAGGTGCATTCGCAACACTATACACCCACTTCACTGCTGTAAAATAACCCGATACTGGAGGGTTCCCAGTCCAATTTATTGATGAACCAGACCAGCCACTTGAAAATGAATACCACCATGAATCGCCATAACTATCCTGAATTGGAACTGAAAGCCATGTTGCACCTGAATTTGTGGAATATTCAACTAATATATAATCATTCGTTGCCATTGCTACTGCAATTTTCATACTAATTACAGGATAATCAACATCTGTCAAATCAAAGCAAGGGCTTTCAACCCAGGAATTCTGGCTTGAAGAATAATTTCCAACTAAACCGGTTGTCCATGCATGTGTGCCTGAAGGTGGTGGTAGGATTTCAGTTTTCATGGGAGAGCCTAAAACCCAATTTGAGACACCTGTTGAAGATCCTATTGTCCAGTACTCTGCTGAACTTGATTCAAAATCTTCAAAATACGGAAAAGAGGAGATGATTGGCTTATGAATAATAGTTCTGTAAACAGTATCATTTAACAAATTGCCATCTGTTGCTATGCTTGTAAGGGCAACGCAATGATACGTACCTACTGTAGAAAAATCAGCTGGTTGTGAGAAAAAAGTGTACAACAATTCTTCTCCCGGAGTTAATACATAATTAACAGTATCTCTCACAAAACTTGTTCCTCCATTTATACTATAAGCAATCGGTATTTTATTTGGTGAATCTGCAAGACCAAAATTTTTCAGCTTAATTTTAACGTATTCATGATTTGTCATTCCGCAACCAGTTGCAGGTGTTTCTATTTCCGTAACACTTATGTCTATTTGTGGCTGCTCATAAATCCGTATATTATCAAATAAAAATCCTTCCTCAGGGGAAATCCATGATGGATTAATTACATTTATTTTAAATCTGAATTTAACATTATTTTGATTTCCATACGTAGATAAACTATGCTTTGCATGTTTCCATTCTGAGCTTGAGCCATGCCAGCCTTCAGCTGCTGTGTACCAATTTTCCCCTGTGCCTGCTGCGCCAAGTGTCTGCCATGTTGTACCATAATTTGTTGATACCTGTAATACCATCCCACTAATCACACCATATGCAGAGGCCGTTGCTTCATACCAAACATCAAATTCTATCATTGGATTGCTTAAGCCTGAAAAATCGTAACAAGGGCTTAAAATATACGAATTCTCATTCATTAAATGATGTCCTGTTAAATTCGTTTTCCAAGCATTTTGTGAGCCGCTTGCCCCCCCAATAATTCCTGTTGAATTTGGATGCCCCCATTCCCATGAAGAATAACTTGTATCTAAAGGCGTGTACCAATAACCATTGTTGCTCTCAAAATCTTCTAAATAGGGATAAGTGGCTACTAATGGTTCACTCATGATATTTTGAGAAATCTGGTTGTTAAAACTTTGTTCATCACTTGCCCAATTCGTTCGAATCAACAAATGATGCGTTTCAATTACACTAAAATCTACTGGGGTTGAAAAGGTATGTAAAATAGTGTCCCCTGGAAGAATTGACGCCGTTGTGTTTTCAGAGGTCCAGTTGGCACCATTATCTGTAGAGTATTCAACAGGAATGCCAGATGGAATCGTAGCTGTTCCGAAATTTTTTATATTCACTATCAGATTTTCATTGCCAAGACCACAGCCACTAACAGGATTTGTAACAGATATCACTCCCGCATCGTTAGGCATTATTTCATGAATTGAAATATCATCAATAGCCCATCTTACATTTCCCATACCACCATAAATAATACGTGTAAAAAATCGTACCTTAAATTGATTTGCACTACCAATACTATCTGTAAGATTTATTATTTTTTGTTCGTTAATATCTACCAATGTGTCTAATTGCACCGGAGTTATTGAATCTACGGTACTCCAGCTAACGCCATTATTTATGCTTATTTGTACCTTAATGTCAACAATAGAGTATTCCGGAATAGAAATATGTTGATAAAAGGACAACTCTACAGGATCTGTTCCATTTCTTGTCAGCACAGGAGATATTATAAACATATCAGATGGCATTGAAGACAAACTTGTCCAGATGTAACCATTTGAATAGCTGGGAAAGGTTTCATTGACATTTGAAAAATACCAGTCCCATGAATTAGAAACAGTCCAACCTGAAGGAACAGCCATCTCTGAAAAGTCTTCTGTTATTGGCAAATTTACCTGAGCCTTAACAGCGATGCTACACATAAGCAGCAATCCGATGATTAATGATTTTAATGTTTTCATAATGGTATATTTTATTGTTTGAATAATTTTTTATATTGAACAGTACTTCCATCTTGAATTCTAATAAGGTAAACTCCTTTATTAAATTCATCCATACTTAATTCTGCACTTGGGGAGCTAAATTCTTCATTTTTTAATATCTGACCCTCCATGGATAAAATCTGAACTGAAAAAGAATTTCCGGAAAGGCAATTTACTGTAACTTTTCCATCGGTTGGGTTTGGAAAAATTTCTACATTGTTATTTTGAGACATATCATTAATATTTGTTGTACACGTTTCTCCTATTCCATCCCAGCTATTTGAAGCAGGTCCTCCTGCCCATGGGCGTTTTGCGCGCCAGCATGAATACAATGCTGTATCCATAATATTAAATTGATATGACATGGAGCCAAGAGTAAAATTGGCACCATCCAAACCATTATAAAGAACAAAATAAAAATATTGTGCAACCGGCAATACGGTTGTTGAATTAATAGTAGCATTATACCCGCCACTGGCTGGCGATAAATCACTATTGTAATAAAAAGTTCCAGTACTACTTCCACAAGTCGTTCCATCACCTGTTGACTGATTACAATACGTCCCTGGATCGGTGTTAAACGTTCTCATTACAGCACAATTTGGATAAGAACAAATCCAGTCATTAGACTCCATAAAAATGGTCGCTTGTTTTGTTCCCGGAGGCAAAAGAATTCGGAGTAACATAACTTGGCCTGAATACAAAGAAGGGACATACATTAAGTTGTGGTACTCTGTCATCCCATTCACAGCATAATTTATATACACTAATTTGGCTGCACCATAATAACCTTCTTGTAAATCGGCAGTAGGTTTAAAATACCAGGCAGCATCAGCAGTGTTTTGCGGAACAGTTAGATTAGATGAATAACTCAGTGCCTGAGAAAATAAATTGGATTGGATTATTAACCATCCAGCTATTAATTGTAAAATTTTCTTTTTCATAACGCACATTTATTAAGTTTAACATATTCCAAAAGTACAGTATTACGAAACCCGATTCAATACAGAAACATGAGTATATTTATTAAGTAGTATAGCTAAGTATTAATACGTAGTTTTTGCTATAATTTATTATCTTTGAAAATAAAAATGAGAGATTTCTGAAACATGCAGACTTAATAAATGAGGAGTGTTTTTTAAATATTTTTTCTTTTATGATCTTTTGCTTTCCTTCTGTTTGCAAAAGTATAGATACACTGCCATCCGTAAAACTATATCATCAGGCATCTAAATATCAACAAACAGGCAAGGACTCCTTTTTACTTTTGATTGAAAAAAGTATTCTGCTCGCAAAAAAAGAAAACAATAACAAACAACTAACAGATAATTACAGGTCAAAAGGAGTTTTTTTTTATTACTTGGGTAATTATGAACTGGCAATTGTAAATTACAATAAATCCCTCGCAATTGCTGAAAAATATAATTTCCAAAAAGAAGCAGCCCTTTGTTTGATAAATATCGGTGCTATTTTCCAAAGCAGAAAAAATTTTCCTAAAGCAATTCATTACTATACATCGGCCTTAAATTCTTGTATTGAAATCAATGATGTTTCCATGCAATCTAAAATTCTAAACAATCTTGGTATGATTGCAGTTGAAGAAAAAAAATATAATAGAGCATTGGATTTTTTTCAAAAATCACTTCAGATAAAAATAGAACTGAAAGATTCTATTGGCATTGCAGCCTCCTATGGGAATATCGGTATTGCATTTAAAATGCAAAATAAAATTAATCAAGCAATAGAATACACACAATTATCGCTGAGCATTTTTAAAGCACTGAATAAACCTTACAACATCGGAATAAATTATTTTGATCTGGGAAAATTGTTTTATTTGTTGAAACAGGAAAATCAAGCATTTTTATATTACGATTCTTCCCTTTCGATTGCCCATTCAAATAATTTAACTAAGATAAAATATCTGTGTTATGGTGATATGTATAAAATGTACAAAGAAAAATCTGATTTTAAAAATTTATCTATTTCTCTGGAAAAATATATCGCTCTTAAAGATACCTTAGATAACCTCGAAAAAAGCAAGCAAATAGAAGAGATAAAAACAAAATACCAGACGGAGCGCAAACAAAAAGAAATTGAAGTTCAAAAAACGCAAATAGCACTTAAAGAAGCAGAAGCAGGACACAGGGCTATTGTTGTAAAAAAAGAAACAACACAAATTATTGAAAGTGGCTTCTACTCTATTGGAACTCCTTGCGATTTTAAAGCAATTCGCTTTGAAGAATATATGATAAAAATAGAAATACCAACAACTATTTACATGTTTTCGGATGGCTATTGCGACCAGTTTGGAGGACCAACCAATAGTAAATTTGGCTTCAAAAACTTCACGAACCTGATAACAGAAATTCAATCTTTATCTTTACCCGTTCAAAAAGAAAAATTGGTGCATACTTTTTCTGAATGGAAAGAAAACGAAAAGCAGATAGATGATGTGTTAGTTGTGGGTATTCGATTTTGTTGATGTTCAGTAGGAATTCAGTAGGTGTTCAATTTAATTTCTATCATTCCTACTCACTAATCTTCATCAAATCTTCTACAATAAAGGCAAGTTTTCCTTCGATAAACACTACAGCTCTTAATTCATCTGAGGTAATATAGAGTTGGTCTATCTCGATATTTTTTAAATCACTTTTAAGCACAAGACCTTTAACAGAGCGGTTTTCTGATAAATTTTCCTGTGCTAGTTTTTTTATTTCTCCTATTTTTTCGCTCAACGGAATTTTCATTCGATTTTCAATCATCTTCACAAAACCACCGTGCAGAAGCCAGTTTGCAGCTTTAATCAATTTGTTTTTTGTGTCTAAGTCAAAAGAAAGCTCTTTAATACTTATTATGTTATTTTCTTTATCGTAAAATGGTTTGCCCTTCAGATATACATCTCCTTTCACAGAGCCATCGAGTGTAACATCAATCACAAAGGAATCTTCACTTCCATAAACATTGATTCTCTTTATTTCAACTTTTTTCATGCCCGACTCAAATGTTTTACCTGTTAATTCTTTGTTTGCAATTTCATTCAATTGTGTGAAGGGTATTCCTATATTAAGATTCATGGAAAAGCCCGGCTCCAGACTTTTTGCAATTTTCAGATCGGGAAATTTTTTTTCTGTATAATGGGGAATCTCTTTTGTCATGAGCAATTCATTTACAGATTTTATAGCAACCGCAATATTCACTTTGTTATTTAAACCCATAACAGGGACTGCAATTAGTTCAGTTGGTACCATTTTTAGCCACAAATTAAAATCTTTATTCAGATGAATTGGTTTATGAAGCATTGCCCAGGCTTCTTCTGCATAGGAACGCACGTTCACATACGATTTAATAGATGCATCAACTTCTTTTGCAATCATGTTTTTGCTTGAAAGTAAAACAATATCTGCAAGCGACTTTATAGGAATTTCAAAACTCCCTACTTTAATAACAGGAGTACTGATCCATTCATAACCAAGTGCGTTTGTTTTAGTACCCAGCGACCAATCGTTGTTTAATACAAATTGCGTTTTAAATTTTACAGCTATTTCTGCCGAAACTTCCGGAAACTCAATAAACTTTTTATATATTATCGAAAGTTTAAGTGGAATTCTGTAATACAATTCATTTCCTTTTATTGAAATCGTAAAGTTTTCTTTTTTCCATGCTTTTACTTTCAAATCATCGTCAGCAAAAGAATTGTCCTCATATAGTAATCCCTGCAGTTCTTTATTTACCATGGTTTCCACATTTTTAATATCAATTTCAATAGGAAGACTGATAAATGACGGCTTGAGTTCAATTACCGGAGGCTTAATTTTCACAGGAGGCGCAGTAGGCTTAATAACCTTGCATGAAGCAATGACAAGGAAAATTATTAGATAAAAAATTGTATTGCGATGCATAAGCGGAGATTTTTGACAAATATATTCATTGAATACCAATAATCAAATATTCTTATGTCAGTCGCAGTCAGCGCAAGATTCATGAGAAATAAATTATAGAGTAATAAATGTTCGTTAATATATATTTCGTAAAATTGCAATATTATTCTAAACATATTTCGTAAATAGGATAAAAGATATAGTGTTTACATCAGATTTCAACTCAAAAAACGTAGTACGCAGAAAAGCATTACTTATAGGCATTTGTCTATATGCATTTCTTTTTGTAACAGGGGCATTGGGAATTCGTTTTGGAAGCCATTGGGATGAATACATGTTTGTAAGGCAGGTTGATGAAGCTTTTAAAACCGGAATTTTCCTTCCGCACAATTATGTGTATCCTTCTTTTTGTTTTTATTATTCGACAGGACTTGCTTTTCTTTATAAATGGCTTGTCCCATTTTTTAGTAACACAGCGCTTGCAGATCAAACGATGTTTTACATGCTGTCGCGACTGGCGTACCTTGCATTAACAGCACTGACCGTGTTTTGGGTAGTATTCACAGTTTTAAAAATATCCGGTTCCATTCGCGCAGCACTGATTGGTGGATTAATTTTTTGTTCATCGTTTGAATTCAGCTATCATTCAAGATGGGCAGTGTCAGACGGAATAGCAGTGCAGTTTGTTTTTTTATCTGTTTTTCTTTTGTTCACAGATTACCACATCAGAAAAAAAATCATACTAAGTGCTATTGCTGCCGGAATAGCTGCCGGAACAAAATATACCGCTGCATTTATTCTTATTATTTATCCCTTGTTTCTTCTTCATGAATACATTGAGAAAAAAATATCCTTCAAACAAAGTTTGATATGGATGTGTTGCATTCCTGTACTTTTTTTAGCAGCATTTTTTCTGACAACACCAGGCGCAATTATTGAATTTAAACTGTTTTTTTCTGATGTTGTATGGGTCAAAAGTGTTTACTCGACTGGACATTTAGGGCATACAATCCATGCAGGAACAGATCATCTTGTAAAAATAACCGAATACGTGATTCTGGAAATGTTTTCACAAAATACAATCATTTCATGTTTGTTTTTTTTATTCGTTTTTATTGGATTTATTTATGGAGCTATCCGAAAAAACATTCTGATTTCTTCACTGTTTGTTGTAATGCTTGTTTATGTTTTATACCTGTCTTCTTTTAGCGCAATGATTGTCAGAAACACACTTTACATTCTTCCTTTTTTCAGTGTTATGGCTGCGTTGGGATATTTTTATCTGTTAGAAAAAAGTAACAATAAACTAAAGTCAATTCTTACGCTTATTATTTTTCTTTTCACTGCTTATTCCTGTTTTCTGAATCTGCAGGCAGCATCCACAATTGGAAAAAGAAGTGTTGATGATGAGAAAAAATTGCTTACAGAATTTACAGAATCATATCAAGATGCAAAAATTTTATTTTCAGGAAAAATTCAGGAACAGCTCAAAATGCCTGATAACATTACGAATGATGAATATACATATCTGGCATACTATTTAAGCGAAGTTCCACCCGGCGCATCTGTTGCAAACATAAGAGGGCAATTTGCGGCTATGCTCGGACCTCAGGATATCAACATTGATTATTATCCCAACTGGTGCGGAAGAGACCGGATTTTAATTATGGAGAAAAAGTTTGTAACAGACAGTATTTATTTTTATACGATAAAACAACAGAGAACGGCTATATCCTCAGATCAAAATACAGCAATGCCCTGATTTGTAAAAATGAAACAATTGTTATTGTTTTTTTATGTTTTCAAAAAGCCTCATGTAATGAGATTTTAATATAAAAATCATTGTTACAAATCATTTTACTGAATAAAAACACATTTTCGGAGAAACGATTTTCTCATCTTTTTTTAATATTTTCAATGCTTTATCAACTTCTGCTTTGTCTATTCCTGCTAATGCGGCAATTTCGGCAGATTTTAAAGGTTTATCCGATTTCTTTAAGGTTGTTAAAACTACTTCTTTTGTGTCCATATTTTTTTGTTTTAATTATGATTTTTTGTTTTAATTTCTAAAACTTTTCCTTTTCTTACCCGCTCTTCCCTCATTGATTAACTTCTGAATGTAATCTTTGGCTACAGGAACCTTGCAGGCTGTGCCTCTCATATCAACACTTACCTTGCCATTCTTTTCAGCTACTTTTATAGCTTTATTACGCAGTGCTTCTATATTAGCTCCTACTGCTATTACAAACCCGTTCATGGTATATTTTACTCTTGGCTGTGCATTGCCAATCTCCTTTTCAATCTTATCTAATAATTTGCTGTAAGCTTCAATATCCAATTCTGAATACTGTTGCAGACTTGTCATTTGTGCTAGTGTGGCCCAACCCGCAGAAGCTATAGTTTCTTTATCAGAAGCAATCCATTTTATACCCATATCAAAACCGTATTTAGATTCTGCGGTTACCCATGGAACAGCAAATTCGCTCAGATAATACCAATAAGCTTGCTCCACCCATTCTTCCAATTGTTCTTTTGTAACTTTTGTTTCGTCAGCCATCAAGCCTGCCAAATACATGGCATCTGAGTTTCCTGTTTTATACAGGTCAAGTGCCAGCTGATGATTTTTCTTTGTTTTTTTCAGAATATTTTTCAGGTCAGCAACTTTTACTCCGAAGAAAGGTTCTTTTGCTCCATGAGTCATAAGAACTTTCTTGGTGTTTGCATCACCGAGTTTTTCAAGTTCTTTTAAAATTTCTTGTACTGTCATTTTTTTGATTTTTTCTTTATATGCATTATCAATATCTTTATTTCTCATTCTTTTCTTCAAAGCTGATCATCCAACTTATTCCGAATTTATCGATTGTCATTCCAAAATACGAGCCCCAGAATGTCATTCCCATTGGCATTACAACCTGTCCCCCGGTGGTCAGCGCATTAAAATGTTTGTCTGCTTCATCTTTACCCTCAACTGCAATTGAGATTGAAAAATTATTACCTTCCACCAATGGCGCACCTAATCCCTCAACATAATCGCAACCCATCAATACAAAATTGTTGTTCAATGGAAGTGATATGTGTAATATTTTTTCTTTATGCTCGTCTGCAATCAGAACATCTTCAATTGGGGGCATATCTTTGTATTTGCTTATACTATTATACTCCCTTTCAAAAATAGTTTTATAGAAATCAAACGCTTCTGCACAATTTCCGTTAAAATTGAGGTAAATGTTTATTTTCATTTCATGTAGCTTTAAAAATTTCAAATATAAACAGAATTTTATAAAAATTTTCTTTATTATAACCTGTACGAAAAAAAATTCTTTACTTTGCAATAAAAACAAATACAATGAAAAGTATTATAGGATTCGGAGAAAAAGTAGAAGGTTACGATGTGTCTGTATTAAACGAAAGAGAAATAAGAGCCTCAGCCGGGATATTATTTTTGTTTGCGCTAATCTCTTTTTTCATCATTGTGGTAAGCAAAAATTTTGCACCCATAAAATATTTTATTCTCATTTTTGTGCTGGATTTTATAATCCGGGTTTTTGTCAACCCCAGATATGCGCCTACACTTATTATTGGAAGACTGATAGTAATCAAACAGATGCCTGAATACACCGGTGCGCCGCAGAAAAAATTTGCATGGATCATCGGACTATTACTGGGAACAATAATGCTTGTATTGATGCCCATAATGAATACCTACAGTGCCATTAGTGGAATCATTTGTCTGATATGCCTGATCTTTCTGTTTTTTGAATCCGCATTTGGTATTTGTTTGGGTTGTATTTTTTATAATTGGATGCATAAAAACAAAGCAAAACATTGCCCCGGTAACAGTTGTGAAATAAAACAGAAACACGAAATACAAAAAATAACAGGAGTACATCTTCTAATTTTAGCCGGATTGATCCTGTATATTACAGTCTCTGTTATTTTACTGAAAGACAACTTTCGCGAAATGCCTCAGAACCTTTGGGTAAAGATAGGACTGAAAAAAGAAGAGGCGAAACATTTTTGATTTTAACACTTTTAAAATTACAATTCTTGATGAAATTAATATCTTAGTAATTCAATGGTACTTGTATTCAGTTCATTTTCGGTTTCCAGTAATTTGATTTTTATTTCGTTAAAAATGCTCAACTCCTGTAAGTAGGTTATAAATGAAATCTCACCTTGATCAAGTGCCTTACGAAGCAAACCTGTATTGTCGTAATTATTAAGTGCCTGCCTGCAATCAGTCAGCAATTTCTGTGTAGATAATATTTTTTCGAATTTACTCTTTAACAGATCGTGCAAAGCAGTTTTCGTACTGACAGACAAATCCTGCAATGCGACTGATTTTGCTCTTGAATATTTCACATTATTTTTATTTTCCCACAATGGAATGGTAATTCCTACACTGACTCCCTGAAATTGCTCACCGGCTACTTTTTCACTTTTATAACCGGCTGAAAACTTTGGCAGCCCTATCGCCTTGCTAAGCTTCTCCTGCATCAGACTTTTTTCAGTTTCCTGATGCAGAATAGAAAGTTCTGGTATGTTTTTTTCTATCTCAGAAAACCATGTTTCAAAATCTGATGGAAGCACCTGTAATGAAAAAACAGTATCTGTCAGGCTTACTTTTTGGCCACCGTTCATGGACGCTAATTCGGAAAGCAGAGCAGTTCGTTCAATTTCAAGATGCTCCAATACATCTTCTACTGTATGCAAATTCATCATAGCTTTGTTATAATCCAACTGGTTGCCATCGCCTTTTTCCAGTTTTTTCCTGTAAATTTCTGCAAGTTCCGTAGCCTGTAGTTTTTGCCTGGTATATTCGGAACAGAGTGCATTCATGTAAACAATATCAGCGCAGATAACACGGGCATTATGCAAAACATCTTTTACTTGTTTCTGATAAGCGAGGTCTGCCTGCATGTCATTCATCCCTGCAATTTTTTTCCTATGAAAATAAACTGTTGGAAAGTCGAAAGACTGCACAAGGCTAATATCTGTTCTATTCCCAAGAATAGAAGGGTTTCCAACTAAATAGGAAAAATCAAATTCCGGGTTGGAAAGATAAATACCTGTTCTGTTTCCAAGCTTATCTGCTTCAGTCTTTTTTTTAAGTGCGGCCAGCACCAGATTGTTTTTCTCAATTTCAAGCAGCATTTTATCAATGGTGCTTTGAGCAAAAACATAATGACTGTTTAAAAATATCAGTATTAAAATAATTATTACTTTCATAGTTTATAAATTTTGAATGAACGCTGAATCATTAAAATTCAACATTTAAAACTTATCATTCTTTTCTAATATTCCACGATTTGTAAGAATACTGTAAACAATAGGCACGATGTAAATATTAAGAAGCGTTGAAGAGAGAAGTCCTCCTATAATTACTTTTGCCATTGGGCTTTGAATTTCGTTGCCCGACAAATCGCCTTTTAATGCTAATGGAATCAATGCAAGTGCAGCAGTTAAGGCTGTCATTAAAATTGGATTTAACCGATCAGACGAGCCTTTTGTAACCGTTTCGATAAGTGAAACGCCTTGCTTTTGCAATTGCTGATAACGTGAAATTAATAATATTCCATTTCGTGTAGCAATACCAAAAAGTGTAATAAAACCGATAATTGCAGGGATACTTAAAACTCCTGTTGTGAAATAAATTGTGAATACTCCGCCTATTAATGCCAAAGGTAAATTAAGTAAAATAATCCCTGCGAGTTTGAAATTTTTAAATTCCTGAAATAGTAACAAGAAAATAATCAGAATTGCGAGAATTGATGTAATAAGTAATGTTCTTGATGCGCTTGCTTCGCTTTCAAATTGACCGCCATACTCAACCCTATAACCTTCGGGAAAAGTAATTTTGTCTGTTACATTTTTTTGAATTTCTTCAACTACACTTCGCAAATCACGACCTGAAACATTTGCAGATACAACAACCTTACGTTGTACATTTTCCCTGCTGATTTTACTTGGTCCCGATACTGAAACAACTTCGGCAACTTGTTCCAATGGAACTTTTTTACCATCGTAGGTATCTATTAATGAAGAACGAATACCTTCTATTGTTTCAGTGTAATCTTTATTCAACCGTAAAACAAGGTCAAACCTCCGTTGTCCTTCGTAAATGTCAGATAATTTTTCGCCACCAAACGAAATGTCAACAAACTCATTGAACTTTTCAATTGTAATTCCGTATTGTGCCAGCATTTCACGGTTTGCACGAATTTGTATCTGTGGTATTTCAACTTGCGGATCAACATTTACATCAACTAATCCCTTAATACCGGAAATTGTAGATTTAATTTCGTTGCCAAGCGTAAACATTTTATTTAGGTCTGTGCCAAAAACTTTAATTGCAATATTTGCCCTTGTTCCCGACAGCATGTGATCAATCCTATGTCCGAGTGGTTGCCCTACTGTAGCAGCAATGCCAGGAATACCTGCAAGTTTTTTTCTTACAGTTGCCATAAATTCATCACGTTTATTGTCTTTCAACTTAAAATTAACATCTATTTCGCAACTATTGACTGTCTGTGAATGCTCGTCAAGTTCGCCTCGTCCTGTTCTTCGGGCAGTACTCGACACTTCTGAAATAGATAATAATTCTGTTTCTACCAGATTTCCTAAACGGTTACTTTCTTCTAATGAAGTCCCCGGCTTACAAACCACAGATAATGTCAAAGAGCCTTCGTTAAATTCGGGTAAAAAACTGCGCCCCATTGTAGAATATAAAAACAGAGAAACAATAAATAAAATCAATGAAGAAAATACAACAATGCGCTTATGATGCAATGTCCATGCAAGTGATTTCTGGTAAATATCAGTAAGCTTTCGAGTAAGCCATTTATCCTTTTCGTTTTTAGCAAGATATTTATCATCGGAAAGCATCATTTTACATAATAGAGGTGTAAGTGTTATTGAAACAATTAGTGATATAAATAAAGAAACAATAAAAGCAATTCCTAAAGGAATTAACATTCGTCCTTCCATGCCAGAGAGAAAAAACAAAGGAACAAAAGCAACTATTATTATTAATGTCGCATTTATAATTGAAGAACGAATTTCTTTTGAAGCTTCAAAAACAACAGTAAATGCAGATTGTCGTTCCGATTCAATTTTAAGTCTGTTTTGTCGCAGGCGTTTGTAAACATTTTCGACATCAATAATTGCGTCATCAACCAAAACACCAATAGCGATTGCCATCCCGCCTAAACTCATAGTGTTGATGTTTAAGCCTATAAATTTCATTACAATGATTGCCCCCAATAAGGAGATAGGAATTGCAAACAATGAAATAACTGTTGTGCGTAAACTTCCCAGAAACAAAAACAAAATTATAATAACAAAAACAGATCCTTCAAGTAAAGCCCGTTGTACATTGTTAACAGAGGTTTCTATAAAGTCAGCCTGTCGGAAAATTTTAGTATCTAATTTAACATCGGGTGGTAATGTTTTGTTGAGGGATGCAAGATTCGCCTCAATTCGTTTTGTTAAATCAACCGTATTTGCATTCGGCTGTTTGGATATAGATAGGATTATTGATGGCTTTCCGTTATTTGAAGCATATCCCATTTTAATACCACTTCCAATAATAACATCAGAAACGTCATTTAATCTTACCGGCTTTCCGTTGATTGATTTTATGTATGAACTTCCCAGTACTGCAATGTCTGACGAACGAACCATGCCACGAACAGCATATTCGTTACCATATTGTCGAACTGCACCGCCGGATGAATTTTGGCTTATATTTTTACAAACTTCTGCCAATTCACTCATTGAAACATTATAGTGTTTCATTTTATAAGGGTCTGCCAAAACCTGATATTGTTTGTAATCGCCACCAATAATTGTAACCTGTGAAACACCACCTGTAGCAAGCAATAAAGGCTTTACGTTCCAATCGGCAATAGTTCTTAAATCCATCAAGCTTGTGCTATCTGCCTGAATGCCGATAAAAAACATTTCACCCATAACGCTTGACTGTGGTGCAAGCGTTGGCTGACCAACACCTAAAGGCATTTGAGAAGAAACAGTAATTAATTTCTCACTTACAATCTGACGGGCTTTAAAAATATCGGTTCCCCAATCAAATTCAACCCAAACAAAAGAAAAGCCCTGGGCTGATGATGAACGCACCCTGCGGACATCCGTTGCCCCATTTACAGCTGTTTCAAGTGGAAAAGTTACCAGGCGTTCTACTTCTTCGGAAGCCATTCCATGAGCGTCTGTCATAACCACAACAGTAGGAGCTGTCAGGTCGGGAAATACATCCACGTCCATTTTTTTTGCCGTTTGTACGCCGACAATTATCAGCACAAGCGAGCACAACAAGATAAAATACTTGTTGTTTAATGAAAATTTTATAATATTATTTAACATTGTTTCTACGATTAATGATTGTGACCAGAATGAGCATCTAAAGATCCTGTAGCCTGAGCAAGCTTGATGAGTATAGCTCCTTTTGTAACTACTCGTTCATTTTTGCTGATACCGCTAATTATTTCGGTTTTTAAACCATCTGTTGAACCAATTTTTATTTCTTTTTTCTCAAACAATTCGGGATTTATCTGAGAAAAAACAAAAAAGCTTCCCTGATCTTCTATTATTGCAGAATTAGGTATTGTTAATGCGTTTGTATTCGTAATAGTTTTTAAAAATAATTCCACATAACCGCCCGAAATAAAACAACCTTTATTATCAATTTGTAAACTCACTGGAATTAAATAATTATCGGTGTTTGCATTGCGACCATACGACAAAATTTTTCCGTTTAATTGTTCTAAAGAGTATGTTTTTGAATCCTGAATTGTTTTAATATTTGCAGAATTTATTGAACTTAAAAACGGTGCATATTTTTGTTGTACATCAGCTTTCAGCAAAAGTGTTTTGTTTTGTGAAATGCTTACTATAGGCTGACCAGCTTCAACGTATTGACCATTTTTTACAAATAATTGTTTAACAAAGCCACTCATTGGACTTGAAACAGATTGCCCTGCTGCACTAAAATTTTTATTAAAATTATCATATACGGCTTTTGCATTTTCAAAATCATTTTTGGTTTTTTGTAATTCTTTTTCAGAAACGATTTTGTCTTTTGCCAATTCCTTTTGTCTGTCGTAATCTGCTTTTGTGCGCTCGTAATTATTTTGTGCTTCGGCATAACGAACTGCAGAATTATTTTCAGCCATTCCACTGCTTGAAATTGTAAACAAATTTTGACCGTTGCCAACATTTTTACCTTCTAATATATTTTCGCTTGTGAAAATTAAAATGCCATTTGCTTTTGCAGATACAATTACCTCATCGCCCTGCGCCGACTGAACCTGTGCCGACGTTTTTATTACCTGCCCGAAGGGTTCAATAACGGGCTGTTCCGTAGCAAATTCAATTTTCCAGGTTTGTTCTTTGGTAAAAACAATGGTGTTCGTTTTTGAGGCTTGCATCTTTTCTGCATCTTTAGCGGCTTCGCTTTCTGAATCAAAAACCCTTACTCCCTTTACAATTAATTGAGTTTTGCCTTCAGGTGTATTGATATCAAAAATGATTTGCCCCTCTCCCGTAACTTCCGGCTGAAGTGTAAAGCTATAAATTCCCTTACGGGTAGGTGCAGATAAGGTCTGCCGAATTCCTTTGTTTCCCACAATAAGACTAATGGTAACCTCCCCGTTGGTCAGTGCTGAGAAATCTTTCAGCCAGGAAAAATGAGACAAAATTCCGGAATTCTTTCCTTTTACCAATGGGTCGGCTTCGGCAAAAACTTCCATTAGATCAGAATAAGAAGTAAGATACAGTTTAGCCTCCTCTCCATGGTCGCTATGCGAATCCTTATTAACAGGCGTGCAGGCTACCATTAATGCAATAGCCAGGCACATGAAAACAATAATTTTCATACTACTATATAAAATTTATAAACTAACGATTAATGTTTGTGGTTTTTACCACCATGATCGTGGTGATGATTTACTTCACGCTGCTCTTCATCCTTGTCCTTTACGGTGTCTGAAGAAACATCAAACGATTTTTGCTCAGGCTTTTTTTCTAAGCTATCGTTTGAATGATCGTGGGTCTCGCCCGGAGCATGAGAATGAGATCCATCAGTGTGATCATGAGATGTACCGGAATTACATCCTACAGTAATATAAATAATAGCAGTTATGCCAATAATAAACTTTTTCATAAAATCTAATTTTAATTTGTACAAAAAAAAAGAATCCCTTTATGAAAAAGTAATTGGTGGAGCCCTTAGTAAGCTCTGAGTAATAAAAATATGCTGAGACGAAATAAAAATATCAGGATCGCCGCGCGAATAAGCAGCAACAAGGCTAAGACAAGTGCCTGAAATCTGTGATGAAATGAAATCTGAAAACGAAAAAAGTCTTGTATAAGATGAGTGGGTTTTTTTATTGAATAAATTTTTATTGAAAGTTTTTTCCTGAACTACAACCAATTCCTTTAAAGTACATTTTTCATCATCTGATTTTTGTTCTTTATTTTCGTTATCGCAGGGATGGTGGTGGTCGTCATCACTTTCCTCATGATGGTTGTGATCCTTTTCTATGCATGCATTTCCTTCATGGTGATGGTGTGGAATTATAGAATGAGAGATATAAATAAAACTTGCTATACAAAAAAAGAATATTGCAACAATTTTAATGATTTTTTTATTTCTCAGTTGGCTCACTTGTATGAAGTCTTTTTGTCATTTGATTTTCAAATTTATCTGTTTTACTGGAAATTCAATTTTATTTAACAAGCCCTTAACAATTTTTAACTGATTAATAATCCATTTACTTCTTATTTCCTTTTGCTTTTTAAGAAAGAATCCCGTGTAAACACTATGTTTACACGGGATTTCTTATTTTCAATGTGACTCCGAAGGGATCACAACTTATTCCTCCATTTTCTTTTAAATGTTTTTAATTTCCGGTTTATCAGTGCTTTATAATTTTTGTTTTCCACCCTATTTACTCCTTGTTGATAAATAAAACATGAATTGTTTTACCTATTGTTTTACCAGTTTAACCTTTTTTATTACCTTTGTGGAAAACAAAAGCAAATGCCAACAACAAAATTAATATTATTTGAACATAAAGCAAAAAAAAATAAAGAAGCCCCTATTTATTTACGTCTTATAAAAGACAGAAAACCAAAGTATGTTTCTTTAAAGCTTTATATACTTCCCAAATATTGGGATGAAGACGGTCAAAAGGTAAAACCCGGCCATCCAAATTCTACAAGGATGAATGCCTACTTGGTAGAAAGAACCAACGATGCAATGAAATCCCTGCTTGATGTTGAAATAGATGACCCAAACGCCCCGGCCATTGCATTAAAACAATCAGTGATGGGTGTTGCCCCTGAAGATTTTTTTACTTATGCTTTTCGCTTTATAAAGCAGTATGAGAGCAAAGGTAAAATCGGCACTTACCGCAGGTTTAAAGCTGTCCTTACCAAATTACAAACATATACAGGCCCTAAAGAATTTAACTTTAATCAGTTTAACATAAAGTTCCTGCAGGAATATGAAAACCACATGCGTGGTACTTTAAAAAATCAGCCAAATACGATTGTAAGCAATTTTAAAGCCATTCGCCGAATCATAAACGAAGCCATTAAAGAAAACTATATCCTGCCAAAGCGCAACCCGTTTGCAAACTATAAACTGTTTTGGGAGCCATCCGAAAGGGTTTTTCTAACAGAGGAAGAAATTGACGCTCTGGCAAATTTAAAACTCGATCCCGAATCCATGAAGTACCACCACCGCAACATGTATATTTTTGCCTGTCATGCCGGGGGTATTCGTATTTCTGATTTAATACAACTTAAATGGGAAAATTTCACCAGCGATCATATTCTGTTAAGCACACAAAAAACCGGCTCTGTAATCTCTGTAAAACTGCCAAAAAAAGCCCTTGAAATTATTCAGCAATATTATTCAGAAGATGTGCCGAAAGATGATTTTATTTTTCCGTTTCTGGACAAAACCGATAAACTGAAAGACCCTAAAATTCTTCATGCCCGGATTTCTTCAATAACTACCTACACAAACACAGATTTGCGAGACCTTGCAAAAGCTGCCAAAATTGAAAAGCATTTGCATTTTCATACTTCACGCCACACTTGGGCAACCCGTGCACTTCGCAAGGGAATGAGAATTGAATATGTATCAAAACTTATGGGGCATAATTCCATCCGCACCACTCAAATTTATGCTAAAATTGTAAATGCTGATTTAGATAAGGCAATGGATATTTTTGATGAAGAACCACCGGTAAAGAAAAAAGCAAAGAAAAGTTCAAAAAAATAATTTGACACGGTTTCGTTGCAGCTTATCAACGCCTCGTCATAACCTCTCAACCGCTTTCTCATTCACGAATGTCTAATGACAAATGGCTATTCAAAAATTAAACACCGTTTGATCACTACTTCTACAGCGCTTTCCTATCAATAAATCACTTTTCACTATTCAAAAATCCTAATTTTTACACGGTTTCGTCTCAGCTTGTCAACGGCACGTCACAACCGATCCACCACATTTATTTTTTCTTGGTGCATAACATCTTATTTGTCGTTAATTTGATATTCCGTACATCTTATTAATTTTGTAAATGAATCCAAATCGAAAAATATGAAAAAAATAATTCTCTTTTTCTCAATATCTTTGTTTTGTACCCTCTTTGTGTTTTCGCAAAATAAAAAAGCTGATAGTCTCTTTCATGAACTCAAAAATACTAAGCAGGACTCTATACGTGCAAGGTTGTATATTGAAATTGGCGATGTATTTAAAATAAAATCAACTGACTCTGCTATATTTTTCTATGAAAAATCGCTAATACTTGCGAAAAAATTAAAAAATATATCCATTCAATCAAAGGTGTTACTATTTATGGGTGTTGCTTATAAATCACAAAATGATTTTAAACGTGCTTTAGAATATTATACTAAATCTTTAGAACTAAGTGAAATACTTTGTGGTTCAAACGATAAAAAAAAATCAATAGAAGGGAAAAAAGGTGTATGTGCTTGTTACGTGAATATTGCAATTATTAATTCAAATTCTGATTATCACCAAGCACTTGATTATTATCTAAAAGCATTAAATATTTACGATGAATTGAGCCATTCGCAAATCAAAACAGTTGCCATCTGGGGCAATAATGGAAAAGGAAGAACTTTTAGTGATATTGGTTTGGTATATAGCTGTCTTGGCAATCATACCAAAGCTATGGAGTATTATCATAAATCATTAAATATTTATGAAGTATCTGATAATAAAGAATGGATGGCTAACTGTTACAGTAATATTGGTCTGCTATACTTTAATCAAAACGATTATAAACAAGCTGTTTTATATTATACAAAATCATTTAATCTCCGCAAAGAATTAAGGGATAAAAAAGGAATGGCTGACTGCTACGTAAATATTGGGGCGGTGGCCTGCGATGGTGAGAGAAATTTTTCATTGGCACTTGAAAATTATCAAAAAGCATTATTACTTTATAAAGATGTTAATTATCAAAAAGGAATATCATATTGTTATGGGAATATTGGCATAATCTATAAAGCTCAGGGTGAAATATCACGTGCATTTGAATATTGTCTAAAATCATTAGAGTTTATTAAAATAGAAGGAGATAAAAATGCCGAAGCAATTATAAAAAATAATATTGCAGATATGAATATTAAACTTAAAAATTATTCTAAGGCTATCGAATATGCAAATGAAGTTAAATTAATAGCAGGTGAAATAGGTTCTTTAGAAAGTGAAATGGACTCATATCAGCTTTTGTCAGCGGCATACGATAGTCTCGGAAATAAAAAAGAAGCATTAAAAAACTTTAAACTTTTTTCTGAAATGAAAGATAGCTTATTCAGTAAAGAAAAAACTAATGCTATTGCAGAAATGGAAACAAAATACCAGACAGAAAAGAAAGAACATAAAATATCTTTATTGGAAAAGGACAATAAACTCCACATCGCTTTATTAAACAAACAACAAATTAAAACAATGCTTATAGCGATTGTGTCAGGCTTATTAATAATCAGTTTTATATTATTTTACCTTTATTCAAAGGCTAAACAAAAAGCGAAGTTCAATAAAGAATTGTTAAATCAGCAAAATCTCGGTTTACAGGCAATTAGCGAAACACAGGAAAAAGAGCGTACAAGAATTGCTCGCGATCTTCACGATGGGGTTGGGCAGCTTTTAGCAGGTATTAGAATTAATTTAAGCAGTATTAAAAATGACATCACATATTCCACTGATAATTCTCAGGGAACATATGAAAAAACTATCCTGCTGGTTGATGAGGTTTGCACTGAAGTAAGGGCAGTATCTCACGAGATGATGCCCAAATCATTAACTAATTCGGGTTTAGTCAATGCTGCCGACGAATTGCTTTCATATACATTAAAGCGTGCCGGTATTGAATATAACTATGAATTCTATCAGGTCGGAAAATTGCCTGAAAAAATTGAAATTAATTTGTACAGGATAATGCAGGAAATCATACATAACATCATTAAGCACTCTTCTGCTAAAAAAGTATCAGTTCAGTTAATGCAAAACAATAATAATATCATTCTAATTGCTGAGGACGATGGCGTAGGGTTTAAATTAAACTCACAAAACAAAGGAATCGGGTTGTTAAATATTACTTCCCGTATTAGTTCTTTAAATGGGAGTTTTTCAATTGAGCCTGGTCACGAAAAAGGCACTGTTATAACTATCCGCATTCCACTAAATCCCCAATCATAAATCATAAATCCTAAATAAAATCATGGTAGCAATAAAAGTTCTAATCGCCGACGACCATCAACTAATCATTGATGGAATTAAATCATTATTGTGCGGAGAAAAAAACATTGAAATTGTTGGCGAAGCTAAAGATGGTAAACAGGCAATAGAATTTTTGAAAAACGAAAGGGTTGATGTTATTTTAATGGACATTGATATGCCCGTTATGAACGGTCGTGATGCGGCACAGCTAATTGCTAAAAAATACCCGGGTATTAAAATTATTGCCCTCACCATGTTTAATGAAAAATCACTTATTCATGAAATGATAAAAGCAGGTGCCACCGGTTATCTCTTAAAAAATACAGGGAAAGAAGAGATTCTGAATGCTATTATTAATGTATATGAAGGTCGCACTTATTTCAGTTCGGAAATTCCGCTTACAATTTTAAAACATACTTCAGAAGAAATATTATCAAATACTCAACCCGCTAATATCAATATTAATATTTTTACAGAACGTGAATTACAAATTATTTCTTTTATTGCCCAGGGTTTTACTAATCTGGAAATCAGCAAAAAATTATTCATTAGTAGCCGTACTGTGGATACTCACAGAACCAATATTATGAAAAAATTGGATATTCATAATGTGGCTGCTTTAATTAAATATGCCCTCAAAAATGGCATTGTTTAATATTTTTCATCCCTTTTCTCCCTCATTCTTCCCTTTTCAATTACGTTAATCACCGTAGCTTAATTACGGTGTTCACTCTATTTCTTTTGGAAGCAATTGAGCGTATTTTTACGTAATAAATACCAGCTCGATTATGTCAAAAAAAATAAATCTTTTTCCGTTGCTTTTTATTGCACCTTTTTTATGTCTGGTGGCAAATGCTACTCCGGTGCATATCTCTGTTCCATCCGGTTTTAAATATGTTCTATCGGGCAATGTAATATTGTCTGTTACCGGAAATTTAACAGTAAATGGTACATTTTCTGCCTCTTCATCTTCAACAGTAAAATTCTGCGGTACTGCACTCCAGCAAATAGGAGGCAGTTCGGGTGTGAATACATTTCAGAATGTAGTATTTAATAATTCTGCAAACTTTAAATTGCTGGGTGATGTTACTGTGAATGGTATAACTTCTCTCTCTGGGGGTATTGTCTGCACTGGTACAAAAACTTTAATTTTACCTTCATCGGCTTCATTCAGTCCTGCCACAGGTTCTGCAACCAGTTTCATTGATGGTAAAATCAAAAAAACAGGCAATAACGCTTCATTCATTTTTCCAACAGGTGATATTCAGGAGGCCTCTGTTGTTTGGGCTCCTGTCGAAATTGCTGCCTGGGATAACTCGAATGATTTTACTGCACACTATACTTTCAAATCGCCCAATGATTCGCTGGGTATTCATACTTGGCAGGATGGTTACAGCCTTGATGCCGGGTTAGACCATGTGAGTGGAAAAGAATTTTGGCTCATTGACAGAACAGGTGCAGGAACTCAAACCCCAACTATTACCCTATATTGGAAAGATGCTGTGAAAAGCGATATTCTTGGTAATGCAATTCCTAATTCTTCTTCTACAGCTTACGATGCAGATGCATTAGCTGACCTCACACTTGTTCATTGGAATGGCTCGCAATGGGATGATATGGGAGGTACAGCATCAGGTACCTGGCCAACCGGGCAAATCACTAATACTACAGCTTTTTCAAGCTACAGCCCTATTACATTTGGTTCAAAAACAGGAAAAAATCCTTTACCTATTGAATTGCTGGCTTTTTCTGCAAATTGTAATAATAATAATGTAGTAATAAATTGGGAAACCGCCTCCGAAACAAATAACAGTTATTTTTCTGTTGAGCGCAGTACAAATGCTCAGGATTGGTATGTAATTGCAACCATTCAGGGTGCCGGAAACAGCAATCAAAACCTGCTTTATTCATATACTGATACGGATATTTCAGAGGAAGGTCTTTACTATTACAGGCTTGGGAATATTGATTATAATGGCGTCATTGAATACAGCAATACCGTTTCTACCAGTTGCAATAAAGAACCGTTCAGTATTATTTCCATTTATCCCAATCCGGTAATTAACGAAATGCACTTTATGGTTTGTTCTTCTGAAAATACAGAGGTAGAGGCCTCAGTTACCGATGTGTTGGGGCGGGTACTTATACTCAGAAAATTTCCCATTGAAAAAGGCGTAACCCATTTAAGCATGAATGTTTCAAACCTGAACTGCGCCCTATATTTCTTTAAGATAAATACTATAGACGGTTTGTCTATGGATTGTAAACAATTGAAAATTGGTAATTAAATGTATAAAACATGCTGTGGTATTGTTTCTTTTTTCTCCATATCTGCGGAGAACATAATGGGTTTTTTTATAACAATTCTTCTTTATATGCAATACCCGGCTTGTTTTTAATAAACTCAATAAATTATGATGCCGCAAATCTGTTTCACAAAAAGGGAACTCGAAGTTTTAACCTGCTTGTGTAATGCTTATAAAACTTCTGAAATCGCAGGTATAATGAATATAACTAAACGAACCGTCGAAACTTACAAACGAAAATTATTTAAAAAAACAAATACTCATAATTCTGTTTGTCTGGTTCTGTTTGCCCAAAACAAGAAAATTAAATTATTAAATATTCAAACAAACAACCATCAAGCAGTTACCGAATACAGAACACCGATAACCGATGCGAAGAATGACAACTTAATACCAATGTCAATTCGTGCAATTCGTGTCAAGCAACAACAGAATGACTAATGACAATGAATGTCTATTGAATGACTATTGTATGACAATGAATATCTATTGTATAACAACGAAATAATTATTAATTCAAAACCAATATGAAGCATAGTAACATCAAATTTTGGGTAGTGTTAATCATCGCATTAGCACGACTTGTCCCGACCTTTCGGGATCAATTCATCAGCACACTTGTACTGAGCGCCCGCTGGCGCTCGTTTGTGTCACACAGAGCCTGCCGAAGTGCAACGAGTGCCCTACTTCTTACTGCATTTGTCACCCTGAGCGTATTTGTGGTGAGCGCAGTCGTATCAATCGAAGGGCGAGCCCAAGGCGTCGCCATCAACACCGACGGTTCCGCCGCCAACTCATCCGCCATTCTCGATGTGAAAAGTACTTCACAAGGTATGCTCATCCCCTGCATGACCACTGCCCAGCGTGATGCCATTGCAACCGCTTGTTCCTGCACCCCTGCCACGGGGCTTATTATCTATAACACCGATTGTCAGGCTATCAATTATTTCAACGGGGCTGCATGGATTACCCTTGGCAATACCGGCAGTGTTGCCACGCCCGGCGCCATTACCGGAAGTACCACACCATGCCAGAATGCAACAGGTGTACCTTACAGCATTACTGCCGTTACCGGAGCCACCGGATATAACTGGACAGTCCCCTCCGGCGCAACCATAGCCACGGGGCAGGGCACAAATTCCATCACCGTTAACTTTGACGCAACCAACGGCAGTGTTTGTGTCACTGCGTATAATGCCTGCGGTTCGAGCAACGCGAGTTGTTCTGCCATAGTACTGACTACCACTCCGGCTCAACCCAGCGTAATTACAGGTACTACTCCCGTGTGTCAGGGTAATAATGGAGTAGCCTATTCAGTTACCAATGTTGGCGGGGTTACTTACACTTGGGCATATTCCGGCACAGGTTATACACAAGCTTCCGGCGGAACTACCAACGCCATCACAGCCAATTTTTCTGCTGCTGCCACTTCCGGCACACTCACTGTTACGCCAAGCAATGCCTGCGGCAATGGTACAGCAAGAACTTATGCTATTGTTGTTTCTGCCACACCCACCACAGCCACCGCAGGCTCTGATATCAACCCTGCATGTGGAGTTACCACTGCTACTTTAGCAGGCAATAATCCCGGAGTTGGCACAGGTGCTTGGTCAGTAGTTTCCGGCACTGCCACAATAACCAACTCCACTCTTTACAATTCGGGAGTAACAGCCTTAGCTGTGCCCGGCACAGCCACCCTGCGATGGACAATTTCCAATGCCCCTTGTGCCGCTTCAACCGACGATGTTGTGATTACTACAACCTCTTGCTGTGGCGGAACCATAGCTATTAACCACACTATCGGCGTTGTAGCTCCAGAAACAAAGAGTGTAAACTATGGAACTGTATCAAGTACACTTGGAGGAACCGGCGCTAAATGCTGGCTCACCCAAAATTTAGGATCTTCCCAACAGGCAAGTTCCGCTACCGATGCTACCGATGCTTCAGCAGGTTGGTATTGGCAGTTTAACCGCAAGAAGGGATATAAAGTAGGACCAACTCCGGCTTGGACTATAACTTCTATTTCTGAAGCAAGCGATTGGGTTGCAGCGCAAGACCCTTGCACTATAGAACTTGGCGCGGGTTGGCGTATTCCTACTTATAATGAATGGGCTAATGCCGATGGCGAGGGTTGGGTTAATTACACCAACACTTACAATTCGGTATTAAAACTCCATGCTGCAGGGTACTTGGACGACAGCAATGGTTCGCTCTACAATCGCGGTAACGACGGCTACTACTGGAGCAGTACACAGGGCGGTTCAGCCAATGGTTCTTCCTTGTACTTCGACAGTAGCAACTGCTTCATAGACAACAGCAACGACAAGGCGTATGGGTTCAGCCTGCGTTGTTTGCGAGACTGACAATTCGATTTTTTTTGAAAAATGGAAATAGAGAAAATCATCAGCTATTTACACGCTCCCAATGAGATTGTGTTATTTAAACAAGCTTTATTTTGCAAAGCCTATGAAGATTCTGCGTGGCAATTTTGTATGCTCATTAAAGCATACAAGCCTGTTAAGCAATATATAAAAAAAGAAAAACAGAACAGCATAGTAAAAGAACGCAAGCCAACAGAAGAAGAGCAAACTGAATTTATCAGCAGCATGAACTCGTATCTTGGCGTAATGAAACATTATAAAACCTATAAATTGAGAAAGGGAATGTTATTTAAAAAGTTATCAGGGTGGTGGTGGAATTATGTTTACTTATCAGGTGGAATAGCTAAATTTGTGTTGAAGAAAACTAACTCGCTAATGCGGCCACTTATGGCTTGTACGTTTTTTCTCCTCACATTTGGGGTGGTAGGGAGGGGCTTTACTCAGGATATAACCATCAAAATTCATCTCCGTGGCGTTTATGAAAGCAAAATAACACTGCTATCCCTAACTGGTACTAATGCTTTAAAACCTATAATATCTGTAAATGCGTCCCATGGGACGCATCTATTACCCGTACCCGTTGCTGATATGTTACCCGCCGAATTTATATTACGCTTCGATTACAAAGAAAAAGAAACCAGCACTCCATACCCTTCTGAAAAACGCATTATTATATCCAATCAGGATTTGGAATTGTGGGTAAACCCGCCATACTGTAACAATAATGATAGTACTTGGTTTCAAAAAAATGAAAAAGAAAATACAGTGTCAGAAAAGTTTACCAAAGAAAATGGCAAACAAAAAGAAAAGCTGAGCTTGTTACAAAATTTCTTAATGAATTATGATGATACGCAATCACAATTTTATAAACAGGGTATTGAAGAATATGAAAAAAGGTGCGGCAGTTACAATCAATGGCTCAAAGAACAATCAACCCTGCACAAAGACCTGTTTATAAGCCACACCTTTCAATTTTGTAGAGACGTTGCATGCAACGTCTCATTTAAAGGCGATGCCCTGAGTGCCACATTGAGCCTGTCGAAATGCATGTCGAAGGGCAGCGAAACCGACAGGTTACAAAGTGTAATAGCCCATTATTTTGATGGAATAGATTTTAAAGATACACTCCTGCTTCATACTCAACAGCTAAATTTATTTATTACTACGTATGTTAATATGTATGCTTCTCTCGCCAAAACACAGGCAGGTTTAGATTCTTTATATCCTCTTATTGGTAAAACAGCCATAGAAAAAGCCCGTCTTGGAAATCCGAAAGTTTATGGCTGGCTCGTGGACTATTTTTACAAGGGCTACGAAAGTACGAATATGCCGGCAGGTATAAAAATGCTGGAACCCTATATTAATGATACCACCTGCCTAACCACAAAAAGACAGGCTATTGAAAAAAGGCTTAAAGGAATAAAAACACTAACCATTGGTACTTTGGCTCCCGATTTTATTATTAATACGTCGTCCAACCTAACAGGTTTTGAGAACCCGCTAAGTTTTAAAACAGGAACAACATTTCACCAATACAAAACCAATAGCCGCTACAAATTGCTCCTGTTTTGGAGCGCCGATTGCGGCCATTGTAAAGACTTAGTCAGTAAACTTTACACCTGGTATAATCAACAACATGTAAATACGCCCCATGGGGTGTATCCCATAGTGGATGTTTTTGCCCTTAGCCTCGACAATACCATAACCGAAATTCCAATTTGGCAAAATACCATAACACAACTGCAGGGATGGAAACACATTCGATGCGAAGGCGGCATAAATAGCACTGAAGCCAATGCTTATTTTATACTCTCAGCTCCTGTAATGATTTTAATAGATACTAAAACAAATAAAATTTGCGCAATCCCGGGAAATACAGAAGAATTAAAACATGCTTTGGATGAAATTAGTAAAAAATAAAAAATATGAAAATATGAAAAATATTAGCACCTGTTGGCGCTCGTCTGTGACGAGTAACCGCAGTAAAAAATTCCTTAGTGCACTTTGTGTAAACCTTTGCGCACTTTGTGGTTAAAATAACATCCATTGAATACAAAATTAAAATAATTATGAAAAAATATTTATTCCTTTTAACCTTTGTTTTTGTCATGCTGAGCGGAGTCGTGTTGGTGAGCCTGTCGAACCAAGCATCCGCACAGGGCACCTCCATCAACACCACAGGCAATGCTGCCAACACCTTTTCAATACTTGATATTACAAGTACCAACAAAGGCCTGTTGATTCCACGCATGACCACGGCGCAGCGTGATGCCATTAACCCCGATGCAACTGCCACGGGGCTTATAATCTATAACACCGATTGTCAGGCTATCAATTATTTCAACGGGGCTGCATGGATTACCCTTGGCAATATCGGCAGTGTTGCCACGCCCGGCGCCATTACCGGAAGTACCACACCATGCCAGAATGCAACAGGCGTACCTTACAGCATTACTGCCGTTACCGGAGCCACCGGATATAACTGGACAGTCCCCTCCGGCGCAACCATAGCCACGGGGCAGGGCACAAATTCCATCACCGTTAACTTTGACGCAACCAACGGCAGTGTTTGTGTCACTGCGTATAATGCCTGCGGTTCGAGCAACGCGAGTTGTTCTGCCATAGTACTGACTACCACTCCGGCTCAACCAAGTGTAATTACAGGTACTACTCCTGTGTGTCAGGGTAATAATGGAGTAGCCTATTCTGTTACCAATGTTGGCGGGGTTACTTACACTTGGACATATTCAGGCACAGGTTATACACAGGCTTCCGGCGGAACCACCAACTCCATTACTGCCAATTTCTCTGCTGCTGCCACTTCCGGCACACTCACTGTTACGCCAAGCAATGCCTGCGGCAATGGCACAGCAAGAACCTTTGCAATTGTTGTTTCTGCCACCCCCACCGCCTCCGCTGCTGGCTCCGACATAAACCCTGCTTGTGGCGTAACAACCGCTACTTTAGCAGGTAATAACCCCGGAGTTGGCACAGGCGCATGGTCTGTTGTTTCCGGCACTGCCACCATAACCAACTCAACTCTTTTCAATTCTGGAGTAACAGCATTAGCCGTTCCCGGTGTAGCAACACTGCGATGGACAATTTCCAATTCGCCTTGCACGCCTTCTACAGACGATGTTGTGATTACTACTACCTCATGTTGTGGTAGCTTTGTTGACGCCCGAGATAGCAAAACTTATGGCGCTATTCTCATAGGCAGCCAGTGCTGGATGTCGCAAAACTTAGATTATAGCACCAGTGGTGCTATAACCCCAATAGCAACAGGACAGGGAGCAGCAGGAACACAAAAATATTGTTATGGAGATAATGCCGCCAACTGCACCACTTATGGCGGTTTATATGAATGGGCAGAAATGATGAATGGTTCTGTCAGTTGCAATGGAACAGGTGCGCCGCCTAATGATAAGTGCGCAACAAATGTTCAGGGCATTTGCCCCACAGGCTGGCATATACCTTCTCACTATGAGTGGACTACCTTAGAAAAAAACGTTGGTACTAACCCGGGCGCATTCCCTTACGATATAACAACCACAGGTTGGCTTGGCACAGACGAAGGTGGTAATCTCAAAGAAACCGGAACATTGCATTGGACAACGCCAAACACTGGCGCAACCAATAGCAGCAATTTCGCTGCCCTTCCAGGCGGCTACTCGTGGTCTGGTTCGTTCGGCAATGTTGGCATCTACGGCTTCTGGTGGAGTGCTACGGAGTACGATGGCACGTATGCGTGGAGTCGGTACTTGAATTGCACCGCCGCCACCGTGGACAGGGACCGCAACTATAAGATGCTCGGCTTTAGTGTTAGGTGCGTTAAGGACTAAAATGAAATTACAGTAAAACGATTATTATTCAATTACCAATGTTGATAAACAAAATCAAAAACCCGATATTATGAAACTAAAATTTATTTTAAAAACGGTACTGATAACTGCCGCTGCCTACTGCCGCTGCCTACTGCTTACTCTCGTCGTCTGCTTCTTGCTACTGCCTACCGTCGCTTTTACACAGGGTGCGGCCATCAACACCGATGGTGCGGAAGCTGACCTCTCTGCCATTCTCGATGTGAAAAGTACAACTATGGGCTTGCTCATTCCTCGTATGTTGCAGTCCGAGCGTAATGCCATTGCCTCACCGGCTGCCAGCCTGCTTATTTATCAAACCGATGGCATCCCCGGCTATTACTACAATGCAGGAACCCCTGCTTCTCCTTCCTGGGTACAATTGTTTTCAGTTGCCAGTGGATGGTCCCTTACCGGAAATGCCGGAATTGTAGAAGGCACAAATTTTATAGGCACTACCGACAGTAAATATTTTACCATCCGAACCAGTAACACCGAAAAAGTTCGCATAACCACCAAAGGCCAGATAGAAACCTATAACACGGGAAACTCGGTTTTTATAGGCGAAGGAGCCGGGGCTAACGACGATTTGTCTGACAACCAAAATGTATATGTGGGTAAATCTTCCGGCGCTGCTAATACAACAGGATACTATAATACTGCTACCGGTTATCAGGCTCTTTATGCCAATACAACCGGTTATGGGAATATGGCAATGGGGTATAATGCCCTCAAAAATTCTACCATTGGTTATGGGAATGTGGCTGTCGGTTGGGGTTCCATGTATAATAATGTGGGTGGTCAAAACGGAATAGCTATCGGATATAACGCTATGTATTATGCCAGAGATATAGCTGCCGGTTTTTTCAATAAAAATATCGCCATCGGTTATCAGGCACTAAAAGGGACTACTACTCCTTCAGATAATACTGGAAACAATAATATTGCTATAGGTTATGAAGCCCTGCTCGGCAACAAAGACGCTAATGGTAATATAGCAGTTGGCCCTGATGCGCTTCGCACCAATACTTCGGGCAATAACAATATAGCAATCGGTGATCAGGCCCTTAATAAGAATACAACAGGGTCAAGTAAGATAGCGATAGGTTATCAGTCCCTTTATAACAATACAAATGCTCATGAAAACATTGCTATTGGTTATAAGGCTATGTACACTAATACAGGTGGTTATCCAAATACTGCTGTCGGGCTAGAGGCGCTGTATAAAAACAGTAGTGGGTGTTATAATATTGGCATTGGACGTTCGGCATTGTATAGTAATACCACGGCGTATTATAATGTTGCCATTGGTGATTATGCATTGGTTTCAAACTTGGTAAGTCAGTATAATACTGCCATTGGTTATAATGCTCTTATGTCTAGTATTGGAAGCGGGAATAACGGAAATAATACTGCCGTTGGTTATAAATCATGTTTACAAAATACAACCGGTGTAAACAATACAGCGTTGGGTTCAAATGCAGGGTACTCCAACAGCACAGGTTCCCAAAATCTTTTCCTTGGCTATCAGGCCGGATATAACGAAACTGGTTCCAATAAATTATACATTGCCAATAGCAATACCGCTACTCCCTTAATTTATGGCGATTTCAGCACAAACACTGTGCGGATAAACAGCAACCTGAATATTAACGGAGTTTATACCTTTCCCTCCGCCGATGGTACAAACGGGCAGGTGTTAAAAACTGATGGTTCTGGAAACATATCGTGGCAGGATGATAATGTTTCCGACGAAAGGTTGAAAAAAAATATCAAACCCTTAACAAATTCTCTTGAACGGGTTTTAAAACTCAATGGCTACAATTTTGAATTCAAAGACACTTCTTATAATGGTTCAGGCGTCAAGATGGGTTTTATAGCTCAACAGGCATTAAGCGTGGTTCCGGAAGTGATAAAGAAAAACAAGAATGGATTCTACTCTCTGGACTATGCTAATCTCACGGCAATACTCACCGAAGCGATTAAAGAACAACAAAAAGAGATTGAAAAATTACAAAATGAAAATTCGCAATTAAAAAACCGGATGGAAAATATAGAAAAGGCCTGTTCCTCTTTAATAAAAGCTGAAAAGTAATTTAAACGGAGAAACAATGAATTACCATAAATAAATATTGACTAATGACCGTCAGTGAATGACAATTGAATGACAATTGAATGACAATTGAATGACCATTGAATGACAATTGAATGACCATTGAATGACAATTAATATTAAATAAAATCTAAAAATTATGTACCCAATCAACATTTTCTACCTCATTCTGCTCCTCCTGCTACTGCCTCCTGCTGCTTACACACAAGGCGTAGCCGTTAACACAACCGGAAGTGCCGCCGACCCTTCGGCTGTTTTCGATGCAAGCAGCACCAACAGGGGCTTATTAATACCCCGCATGACTACAACCCAACGCGATGCAATTGTTTCTCCAGCTACAGGGCTTCTCATATTTAATACTACCACAAACTGTTTCGAGGCTTGGGTCAATAGTGCGTGGAATACCTTTTCCTGCCCGGCTGCTTGTGTTCCTCCTGCTCCTCCAACTGCCAACTCTGCTAGTGGAATTAGCTGTACTGTATTCACTGCCAACTGGTCTGCTTCATCAGGAGCTACTTCATATATTTTCGATGTTGCTACCGATAGCAGTTTTACTAGCTTCGTCTCCGGCTATCACAATCTTAATGTAGGCAATGTACAGACGCAATACATTGCGTCTCTTTCCCCCGGCACAACATATTACTACCGTGTGCGGGCAGCAACAGCTTGTGTCAGCGCTAACTCGAATACCGTCGCGGCAATTACCATAAACAATCCTGCAGTAGCAGGTACAATCACCGGTACTGCCGCTGTATGTCAGGGTCAGAACGGCATAGTCTACTCTGTACCGGCCATAGCCGATGCCACAAGTTACACATGGAGTTATTCAGGCAGCGGGTTTAATATTGCAAGCGGTTCAGGAACCAGTTCAATAACTGCCAATTTCTCGGCAGGTGCAACTTCTGGCGACCTAACGGTATATGGAACCAATACCTGTGCCAATGGTGCTGCTTCTCCTGCTTATACTGTAACGGTTAATCTTCTACCTACTATGGCAAATGCAGGTTCTGACATAAATGTAATTTGTGGAACTACTTCGGCTACTTTAGCCGGTAATTCGCCCGTTGTAGGTACTGGCTCGTGGTCTGTGGTTTCAGGTACTGCTACCATTACTAACCCGGGCTCTCCCACTTCGGGAGTAACAAGCTTGGCCGTGTCAGATACAGCTACCTTACGCTGGACAATTTCTAATCCCCCGTGCAACACTTCTACCGATGATGTGGTTGTTACCACCTGTTGTTTCTTATCGGGTTGGCAATACAAAGTACCTGTTGCAATAAATAATTCAACAAATTCCAATTATCTATCCGATTACCAGATAAGCATTGTTTTTAATCATGCTGCGCTGGTTTCCGCTGGTAAATCTAAGGACGATGCCTCAGACATTCGTTTTACCGACAACGACTGCAATCTCTTAAATTATTGGATCGAACGGGGTGTGAATTCCAACTCCTGTCAGGTGTGGGTAAAGGTTCCTTCTATAGCCCCGTCTTCTATTACCAACATTTATTTATTCTATGGCAATAACACGGCTGCGGCTTATAGCAATGGCGATAGTACCTTTATTCTTTTCGACGACTTCAATGGCAGCAGTCTGGATTTGACAAAGTGGATCCGCGCGGCAAATACCAATCCGTCTAACTCCGGGGTTTCGGGTGGTTATGTTCATATTGTCGAAGATGTTACCGATGCGCGGGTTAAGATTTTCAGTGCTCTTAACACATTGCCTTACCAGATCAGGCTTATTTCAAAAAAACGGGTGTTTCGTTCAAATACATATTTTATGGGCATGATGGTATTGCGTAGTGCGACATTAGATGTTGGCGTTATGTACGATTTTGATAATTATAGTGGCGATGGTTGTCAATATACTAACAGGGATGCTTTTATTCCTATACCCTGTAGTACGGGAAAGAAAATTAGCTCTTTCTGGCAGAATACATGGTTTCGTGAGGAAATGACCTGGGATGGCGCCGCTTCTTCAAACAATTACTATTTGTCTCGTTTTGATGGTACTACTTTTCAGGATATTAACACCTATACGGCACCAACATTTAGTTCAAATAGTTTTTATCTGGAGTTTGATCCCTATGGCTGGTGGACCGGGCACTATATGGATGTTGACTATATTGCTGTTGCAAAATTTATAAGCAACGAACCTCCGGCATCTTTGGGAACTGAAATAAATTATTAAAGCAAACATAAAATCCAAAATTATGAATCCGAAATTATTATTTTTTCACAGATTACAACCTACTGTTTTCCGTTTACCGATTACAAATTTTCGGTTGCTGAGCTTGTCGAAGCACCGGTTGCTGAGCTTACCTGCCCCGCTACTGCGGTGGTCGAAGTGCCTCCTGCCGCTGCTGTTGCTTGTCATGCTGAGCCTGTCGAAGCATGCTTTCCCCCAAGGCGTTGCTGTCAACGCAAACGGCAATGCCGCCGACCCTTCGGCTATTTTCGATGCAAGTAGCATCAACAAGGGATTTCTTATACCGCGTATGACCACGGTTCAGCGCGATGCTATTAATTCACCTGCTATCGGGCTTCTCATTTTTAATACTACCACCAACTGTTTCGAAGCCTATGTAAATGGGGCATGGAACACGGTTTCGTGTCCTGCCGCATGTACACCCCCTGCTGCGCCTGTTGCTAATGCAGCTTCAAGTTTAAGTTGTTCTTCATTCACAGCCAATTGGTCTGCCTCCGCAGGTGCTACTTCTTACTATCTCGATGTGGCCACCGATGCAGGTTTCACCTCTTTTATCTCTGGGTACAACAATCTTAATGTTGGGAATGTACAGACGCAATACATTGCTTCTCTTTCCCCCGGAACCACCTATTATTACCGTGTGCGGGCAGCAACAGCTTGTGCCAGCATTAATTCAAATACCATCACGGCAATTACCATAAACAATCCGGCAGTAGCAGGTACAATCACCGGTACTGCCACTGTATGTCAGGGTCAGAACGGCATAGCCTACTCTGTACCGGCTATAGCCGATGCCACAAGTTACACATGGAGTTATTCAGGCACCGGGTTTGCAATAGCATCAGGCAGTGGTACAAATTCGATAATCGCTAATTTTTCAGGTTCTGCAACTTCTGGAAATCTTAGCATTTATGGTTCCAATAGCTGTGGCAACGGTACGGCTTCGGCCAATTATGCCATTGTTGTTAATGCACCCCCCACAACAGCCAATGCTGGTTCTGATATAAATGTGACATGCGGCGGGACCACCGCAACATTAGCAGGAAATACACCAACGTCAGGCACTGGCTCTTGGTCTGTGGTTTCTGGAACAGCCTCTATTACTACCCCAAATTCTTCAACATCGGGTGTTACAGGCTTGGCTGTACCTGCCACAACCACACTGCGCTGGTCAATTTCCAATGCGCCCTGTACCGCTTCTTTCGACGATGTGTTGTTATTTACTACAAATTCTGTATGGCATTATAGAAATAAGATTACTATTATCGGCCAGAATGGCGCCGGTACAAATTACCAGGTGCTTCTTAAAATTGGCAATGCAAGCGGGGGCGATTTCAATCTTAACGGTCATTCTGCAAGTTTCCCCTCAGGCAAAAATACAGGGGGCGATCTCCTGTTTATGGCAAGTGATGGTATTACCGTTTTGCCCTTTTGGGTTCAGCGTGTGGATGGCAGCGGTGGCAGTGCTGTTGCTTCGGTATGGGTAAAAGTCAGGGACAATCTCGATTCTAACCAGGATATTTATATTTATTACGGAAATTCATTTTCTCCTCCTAACGGGAGTAATATTGATTCCACCTTCGTTTTCGGCGACGATTTTTTTACAAAAAACACAACAAAATGGAGCTTTTTGAATGGTGATGTTGACCTCTCAAATCATTATGCATACTCTTTTTCTGCTGGGGGTAATAAAATACAGTCAAATGCAACCATACCTGCGATGAGTAAATTAAGGCTGTTATCTGAGATGCAAATACCGGGCAACTATGATGCTGCTATAGACGTTTCGTATCCTGCAAGTGGTACTTCTTTTTATTCTATTTTATCTACATATTATGGAGGAAGTGAACCTCGGCTAGGCTATACCGATGGTTCTGTTTCTCACAATTTATCAGGGACATTTAATGTCTGGTATTTTTTTGAGACGCTTAAAGATAATAATAGTTTTAAGCAGACGGCGGTCCGCAGGGACAATTCAGCTACTTCTACCGTAACCGGAACAAGCGCTTCCAGTTACACCGGTGGTGAAATAATTCGTTTTATGGCAGAAGATTGGCAGGCATCGCCAAATAGAAAATGGAATTTTGTGGCTGTTGGAAAATACACATCTCCCGAACCGGCTTTTGGTAGTGCAGGTGCTGAAGAAGTTAATTGCCCCTGAGTAATAATTTTCCCGGCTGCAAAATTCGTAGTCAGAGGCAGTTAGTGTCAAGAAAATATAATAAGTGAAAAAATATTAATTGTTTTTATGGAATTCAAACAAATCATAATACCGGAATGTAGTAAAGAAATCATTGAAATGGTTAAAGTAAAATCAGGTCTTTACGGCAGGGTAGATATCCATACGAAAGTTTCTGAACCATCTTATATCAAATTCGATTTTTTCGATTCTGAAACGGGCTGTTTTATTCAATCTAAATGTTTTTTCATGGAAAAAGGTATTAATAATTTTATATCCGAAATCCCTGCGATAGAACTTTCTCTTTGCAAGTTATTCGTTTCAGTGAAAAACAAAAAAGAACATGAAACAATGTTTATTACAGCGCATAATAATTGAACCGGCAAACTAATAACTTATGGATAAGAAAAACATTTTAATTGCGGATGATAATAACACTAACATCGAACTTTTAAAGGGTATTTTAAAAAAAACGCGATGAATTTGATCTTTTCAACGCCTCAAATGGTTTTAATCATGGCTGCATTATTTTTAAAAATGGTGTCTTCTTTTTGTTCCGCTCAGATAAAATGGGAGGACAGTACCGCTACCGGTCTGATAGCGGGTTCCTTTATTCGATCCTGCTACCCTTCTGATAAAATTTCAGAAACAGATACAGGCGAAATAAAATATAAAGCAGTTAAAGTGAATGTGCAATGGGCCTATAAAGTAACTGGCTTTTCATCGCAATACAGTAATACGGTGAAGGCGGCTCACCAGATTCTGGGCAAACCCAATGTGTTACCAACTGGCGGTTCATCGCCCTGCGCATGGGCGTCTAAGGCTGGTATGCTGGGTACAGGGAAGCTGGCGTTTATCCGCGTGGCTTTTGAAAAACCTGTTAAGGCGCAACAAGTGGCTGTGGCAGTAAATTTCAACCCCGGCGCTGTTGAAAAAATAATTTTGTATGGTGCCCGTAACGAAGAAAAAGTTATTTATCAAAATACAGCCTCAAAAAGCCTTGCGAAGCCGGGAATACTGAATGTGTTTTTTGAACAGCTTCCCTTCGAGGTTACCGAAGGAGCGTTATTTCTAAATCCCGGTGTTGTTCCCGGGTGCGAAATTGACGCTTTCGGTATTTCCGCTTCGCACGATACGGTGAAAGCGGAAATCAACATAATTCGTACTGTGCAGTACTCTTTTCAGAAAGAAAACCTTGGTAAATATATCAATACAAAATCAGATGAAGCTGGCCCAGTAGTTTCTCCGGGGGGTAAAGAGCTGTATTTCGTCCGGAAATTTGCACCGGAAAATATGGGAGGAAGCAAAGACGAAGACGATATCTGGTATTCACAGCAAGTCAAAGACGGTAACTGGTCTCTTGCAGTAAACCTCGGCTCGCCTCTAAATACAAAAGAGAATAACTTCGTTCAGTCTGTTTCCTTCGACGGAAAATCTCTTTTGCTTGGCAATGTATATTCTAAAAAGGGACAGATGCTGCCGGGTTGTTCTTTGACCCATAAAACAAACGATGGCTGGTCGGTTCCACTGGCGCAGGAAATAGACAGTTTTATCAACCTGAACCAATATGTAAATTATTATTTATCCGGTTGCGGAAAATTCCTTTTAATGGCTGTTGAAACAGATAGTAGTAATGGGGGCCTCGATTTATATGTAAGCTTTAAAACCGGTGAAAATCATTGGTCGAAACCGAAGAATATAGGCAGGCAGATTAATACGGCAGCCAACGATTTCAGCCCTTTCCTCGCAGCTGATGGTATCACTCTTTATTACTCCACTTCTGGTTGGAGCGGGTATGGGAAAGAAGATTTTTTTATGAGCCGCCGCTTCGACGACACATGGACAAATTGGAGTGAGCCCCTCAACCTTGGACCAGTTGTGAACACAGCCGGGTCCGATACAAAATACTCCGTTCCCGCTTCAGGTGAGTTCGCTTACTTCACATCAACGGCAAATTCGTTGGGGTTGCACGATATTTTCAGAATTAAACTTCCTGAAATAGTGAAACTAAAACCTGTTGTTCTGGTTAAAGGAACCGTGTGGAATGACAAAAATAACCAACCTGTTTCCGCAGAGATCATTTATGAAACTTTACCCGATGGGAAAGAAGTGGGGAGAGCCAGAACAGATCCCAATACCGGAGAATACACCATTGTCTTACCTGCCGGATATAATTATTCATTCCGTGCGATTGCCGACGATTTTATCGGGGTTGCTCAAAATCTTAATTTAACGGAAGTAACGGAATATGCAGAATTCGAGCAACGTTCTTTGCGATTAGCTCCTATTGAGATAGGAACAATTGTTACCCTGAATAATATATTTTTCGATTATGCGAATGCCAATTTGAAACCGGAGTCATTTTCCGAATTAAATCGGGTAGCTGAATTTTTAAAAAGTAATTCCGGTATTAAAATTGAAATTGGTGGACATACCGATAATTCAGGCTCCGATGCCACAAATGACAAACTTTCAAAAAACAGGGCGCAGGCAGTGGCTGACTATCTTATCAACAGTGGCATTGATGCTTCAAGGATTACTGCTGTTGGCTATGGGAAGAACAGGACTGTTGCCGATAATAGCACAGAAGAGGGGAAGGCAAAAAACAGAAGAGTTGAATTTACAATCATTAAAAAATAAGTTAAATATTATGCGAAAATTAATAATCATTTTTAGTCTTTTTGTCCTCTGTAATATTGCATTCGGACAAATAATCAATACCGCTAATATAAAAAACGATGCTAGTATTTACATCGTGTGCCCTTCAGATTTCAAAAACGATATAAGCGGCAATGTTCAAAACGATGGTAATATATATGTCGGTGGTAATTTCGTAAATAATTCCGCTTTTAATTCCGGCAATATCAGTAATATAAAACTTGATGGTGCAATTCAGGACATTGGAGGCACAAGCTCCACTACATTCAACAACCTGATTATTGATGGAACCGACAATAAAACTATTTCGGTGAATAGTTCTGTGGCCGATTCGCTTGTGTTTAATGCCAATAAAATATTGCTTGCAAACAACAATCTGTACCTGCTACCAAATGCAACAGTTGTAAATGCAAATAATCAAAGGTTTATTGTTACCAATGGCACAGGCAGTGTTATAAAAAAATCGCTGCCCCTTTCGACAGATTTTTTATTCCCTGTGGGCGACACATTAAACAGTTACAAACCTGTAATATTAAATTATACAGGAGTAATAGACAGCTTTGCAGTGAGAGTAGAACCAGGGGTAAATCCCACAACAGGGGCAGATCAAACCTGTGTTCAAAATACCTGGATTATCAAAGAAAGCAATTCGGGAGGCACCACCGCTTCTTTAAGTCTAGGATGGAACACTCTCGACGAAGGCACATCTTTTGTTGATTCCTTAGCCCTTATTTGGCAAAATAACAGTGGAACATGGGCATCAATCACTGGTATTTCCGGTTCAATAACCAATGTACCTGCCACCGATTGGTATCACGTAACCACGGGCATTACCAACTTTTCCTCAACAGCAAGCAGGTTTATTTTAAAAACCTTTCCTCCTCCTTTAATAACAACACAGCCTACAAATCAAACTGCATGTGCAGGGAACAACACGACCTTTAGTTTAACTGCATCCGGAATGGGAACATTAATTTATCAGTGGCAGGAAAACTGCGGAAGCGGGTGGAGCAATCTGATAAATAATGCAACTTATTCAGGCGCAACAAGCAATAACCTTTTTATATCAAATATTCCGGTATTGAATAATGGGTGCCAGTATCAATGTATAGTGAGCAATGCAGGTGGTTCGGTTACTTCAACTATTACTTCGGCAACAGTAAACCCGATTTTCAACAACACTGCCACAGCCACAATATGTAACGGACAGTCTTATACTTTTGGAGGCACAAACTACACCACCGCCGGAACCTATCCACATACCTTTACATCAATTTCAGGTTGCGATTCATTGGTAACTCTCACGCTGAATGTAAATCCCGTTTCCGTCACACTGAGCGCAGTCGAAGTGTGCAATGGAAGCAGCTATGTTTTCAATGGAAATACTTATAACGTAGCAGGGAATTATAACGACACATTAACAACAGTAAATGGCTGCGACAGTATTATTGTAACGCAGCTTACAGTGAATCCCGTTTCCGTCACACTGAGCGCAGTCGAAGTGTGCAATGGAAGCAGCTATATTTTCAATGGAAATACTTACACCACAGCCGGAAATTATAATGATACACTAACAACCGTGAATGGTTGCGACAGCATTATTATAACTCAACTTACGGTGAATCCTATTTACTCTGCCAATAATCCGCAGACAATATGCAATGGCGAGCTTTATGTTTTCAATGGAAATACTTACACGACAACTGGAAATTATAACGACACATTAACATCAATCAATGGTTGCGACAGCATTATTATAACTCAACTTACGGTGAATCCTATTTACTCTGCCAATAATCCGCAGACAATATGCAATGGCGAGCTTTATGTTTTCAATGGAAATACTTACACGACAACTGGAAATTACAATGACACATTAACAACAGTAAATGGTTGCGACAGCATCATTACAACGCAACTTACAGTTAATCCTGTTTTTGTCACACTGAGCGCAGTCGAAGTGTGCAATGGAAGCAGCTATATTTTTAATGGTAATACTTACACGACAACTGGAAATTACAATGACACATTAACAACAGTAAATGGTTGCGACAGCATAGTTGTTACTCAGCTTACCGTAAATCCTGTTTTTGTCACACTGAGCGTAGTCGAAGTGTGCAATGGGAATTCTTATGTTTTCAATGGAAATACTTACACTATAGCCGGAAATTATAACGACACCTTAACAACAGTAAATGGTTGCGACAGCATCATTGTAACCCAACTTTCTGTAAATCCTGTTTATCTTGTCAACAATCCGCAGACTATCTGTAGTGGCAGCAGCTATGTATTCAACGGCAATACTTATACCGCAGCAGGGAATTATAACGATATATTAACAACAGTAAATGGTTGCGACAGCATAGTTGTTACTCAGCTTACCGTAAATCCTGTTTACTCTGTAAGCATTTCAATCACATCAAACGATACAACTGTTTGCGCCGGAACAAATGTAATATTCACAGCAACTACAAGTAATGGTGGTACAAGCCCGTTATACCAATGGTATTTGAATGGCAACCCTGTTGGCTCAAATAATACAACATATTCAAACAGCAATTTAATAAACAACGATGCAGTTTATTGTGTTGTCACATCATCTGCATTATGCACTACGGGTAACCCTGCTACGTCTGGCACAGTTGTTATTACAGTAACCACGAATCTGCCGGTCAGTATATCAATTGGCGCAAGCGACACTACTATATGTTCCGGCACAAATGTTACATTCACTGCAACGGCCATAAACGGTGGAACAGCGCCAACGTATCAATGGTATCTGAATGGTAGTTTAGCAGGTACAAACAGTGCTGTATATTCATCTAACAACCTTTCAAATAACAATGTAATTTCCTGTATTCTCACATCAGGCGAAACATGTGCCACCGGCAACCCCGCAACATCAAATACAGTAAATATACAGGTAACTCCTACAGTAACCCCTTCAGTAAATATCTCATCAAACCCTGTGACCAGTGCACTGAGCGTAGTCGAAGTGTGTTTTGGCACATCTGTAACCTTCCATGCAACACCTGTAAATGGTGGTACAAATCCCACTATACAATGGTTTGTAAACAATAACTATATTGTCAGCGGAGCCAATTTTTCACCAACAAATATTTCTAATAACGACCAGATATATTGTGTACTCACTTCCACTCTGGCATGTACTTCAAGCAGCAGTGCGCAATCAAACACACTATCTGTAATGTTCAATCCTTTACCTGTTTTATCTGCAATGCAACAGGCAGAGAGTTGTCACGGTGCAGGTGATGCCTCTATAAATCTGAATATTACTCAGGGTACGCCGCCATATTCTGTTCATTGGGGAAATTCTTCTGTGAATGCTACTGTTACAGCAGCTAATCTGCATTCCGGCACTTACAATGTAACAGTCACAGATAATAAATCTTGTAGTGTGGATACATCAATTTTTATTTCACCTGAAGGCAGCGGTTGCCTGTTTATTCCCAATGTGTTTTCTCCAAATGGAGACAGCAAAAACGATATGCTGTATGTCAGAGGCGGTAATATAAAATCATTATCTCTTGTAATTTACGACAGATGGGGGAATAAGATATTTGAAACAGATAATCAAAACAATGGTTGGGATGGTACTTACAACGGAACCCCTCTCAATGCTGGTGTTTTTGTTTACTACCTCAAAGCTGAGTTGCAAAATGGTAACATCACCGAACAACAGGGAAACATAACATTATTAAAATAGTGTCGTAGAGCCTGTCCCGTTTCTGGGATATTTCAGGTAGTATTGAAAACAATTATTAAAAATGTCAATGGAAAAAAATCAATCAGAACTAAAAACAGAATGGATATTTGGTTTTGCAGTTGACTGTCCAGCACAAATAAATGATATAAATTGTCCTTTTCATGCAATCCGAAAATTGCCACTTAGAGAAAGATATGAGTTTATAAAGAAAATGTCTGATGATGATGTCAGATCATTTATGTTTTCTCATACATGTTGCCACCATAATAAACAATTTAATAAATCCCAATTAATTAAATTTATTAATAATACTGTAAATTAAATATTATGAAATCGAAAAATTTAATAATCTTGATACTTGCAACCTGCAACACCTGCACTGAGCCACGTCGAAGTGTGCAACCTGTCACTACGAAGCTTGTCGAAATGTCGAAGTGCATTTTTTCACTTTTCATTTACTGCCTACTGCTACTGCCTACTGCCTTTGTCATGTTAAGCGGAGTCGTGTTGATGAGCCTGTCGAACCAAGCATTCGCCCAGGACATTCATTTTTCCCAATACGGTGCCAGTCCGTTAAGTATGAACCCTGCTTTGGCTGGTACTTTTAACGGCGATCTGCGCGGTATTTTAACCTATCGCGATCAATGGAGTAAATTAGACAATGCCTATAAAACCTATGCCTTAAATTGCGATGCAAAATTATTAAGCCCCAAAACTGGCTCTGGCTTTCTTGGAGGTGGCATTTCTTTTTTTTATGATATGGCAGGTGCCTCAGGCTTGGCAACAACGCTGGCAAATATTTCAATTGCATATCACCTGAAATTAAATAGGGAAAATTTATTTACGGTAGGTTTACAAGGTGGTATTCTGCAACAAAAACTCAATGATTCCTACTTTCAGTGGGACAGTCAGTACGATGGTTATAATTACAATCCCACCCTTGCTTCAAATGAGAACATCGCTAAAAACAGTTACATTGTACCTGACTTTTCTCTGGGTGGTGTTTGGAATTACTGGTCAAAAGGGGTTAAAGAGCATGCGGCAAACGAAGCGTTTAAGTCTGAATTGGGGTTGGCTGTTTTTCATGTGAACAAGCCGGAATACAGTTTTTATAATTCAACAAAAGATAATATCAACATTCGGTTTGTTACTCATGGAAATGCTTTTATTGGTATTAATACTGTTTTTGCCATAGTCCCTTCTTTTGTGTATATGAACCAAGGCGAATCATCAGAATTAATTTTGGGTACATCAATAAGATTAATGACAAAAGAAACTTCGTCTGTAAATGGATATTTTAAGCAGGGTGCCTTGTCTATTGGGGGTTATTACAGATTTAATGATTCTTTCATTGCCTCAATATTATTTGAATCTAAAAACTTTGCAATTGGGTTTAGTTATGACATCAATACCTCAGACCTTAAACTTGCAACAGGCAAAGACGGAGGTATGGAAATAACTCTCCGTTATACAACCCCAAGCCCGTTTAATTATAGGAAAAAAGGGAATAGTTTGCTGTAAGGATTCTTTGTTTGTTTAATCTCATTATATTTTATCTGGTGTTTCTGTATGCTTAACCGTCCCTCTCATATATTAATTTGTTTACTTTTTAAATTATGGTATCCTTTGAAGTCCTTAAGGCTGTTGATTTTGTCGTGTTTAAGCAGGTCGTCAAGGGAGCTTTAAATCCCGTATTTGTTTCAAAAATTGTTGCTAAATCTACTCTTAATCTGATTCGTGCCGCTAATACCTGTGTTGTTTGTTCCGCTCAAACTAAAGATGAAGTTTTCAATTCAGTAACAAAACTCGATTTAACTCATTTTGGTTATCATTCGCACAATGATGTTGAAATATCATTTTCGTTCAATACTGAACAAAAATTACATCAGGCGATTATTAGTCCTCGTGTGATCTATCCATTAACCGAAGATATATCACTTCCGGAACCACCCGACGATAAAACAAAATTTTATCTTGATTTTTTTGCTGATGAGTTCGAGCGCATTAAGATTAGGGCTGAAAAAATCCTTGCCACAACTTCAACCAAAAAAGAAACTTCATTTATAGCATCTCGCAATTTGCAGCTTTTACGAAAGCTCAATCACGATTCTCGTGTACATTTTAATTATCTTTGCTCACGCACTAACTTACAAGTTTCTTCATCAGATTTATTTATAATCTATGTTCTGAATCTTTTTATTATACGTTGTATCGTTTTTTATTCAAAGTTTTTTAAACCTTTTCTCAGCGAAAAAACAATATCTGAAGATGGGCTTCGCACAGCATTCAAGAAAAAAATTCCCTGGATATTAAAACATCCCTGGCTGTTTGTTGAACATCCATTATTATACGAAATCATGACAGATAGTAAAATTTGTTCATCGGGTTGTGAAATCAATCCGGAATTTCAAAAACCCAATAGCTTAAATTCTCTTAAAATTCCGGAACCATTGCTTAAAGAAATCCTTGAAATAGTTCATCTCAAAAACTCTATAAAGCTAAACGGTAACACCAATGTTATTGTTGATGCATTTTTTCAAATGCAGAATAAAAATATTGAGAATGGCTTGCCTTACATGGATAGCAATTCTGCTGCAATAAGCAAACTGCTTTCATTTTTTGTTATAGATAAAAACAACGAGCCTTTAAATCCAAATTCTGTTTGCACCATGCTAAAACCCTCTAATTTTAAAAAGCGTCCCCATAAAGACGATAAGAACAAAATCAATCTTGTCTGATTTTATCAGGTTAGTCAAAAAATAAATTCTATTACGACAGCCAAAACAAGGTATGCCCCGCTTGCGTTACCACCGCCCCCTGTGCGTAGGCAAGTCCACGCAGGGTGTGGAAGACAAATTTTCAGCAATAGTCAGCGTTGATTTGTGTGAAAAGAAAATTTGGATTCTTCCTGCGTGGTGACTTTTTCTCGTTAGTCTTTTGCGTGGCAGGCAAAAGAGTAACTGGGGTTTGGGGCAACGCCCCTTATAAAATTATATAATTTAATTCCTTTTCTTCATTTTTCCCTTTCAAAAGTTCCCTGATTTTTCGGGAACTTATCTGGGAACTTCATGGGAACTCGCATACTCACATTTTTTGCTTTTACCTCAATAATCTGTTTTTCAATCTCGTAAAATAAAAAAGGTTCCCGGGAACTTTTTTTACTCTCTGGGAACCCCTCATGGCACAATGTTTGCTGATATTTTTGCAACTACAATATTTTCAGACAAATAGATATTTCCCCGCTTGATTTCCAAATAAAAAAAGTTCCCGAACATGTCAGGGAACTTTTTTTTTCATCGGTCACCCAAACTCTTTATATTCTTTTGCTACTGGTTTTCTGTTGCAACGAATTGCCATTATGCACCTTGTATGTAGCGACGTACCATGGTACGTCGTTTTGTTCCGGTGTCATTGTTTAACTTAAAAAAATGTAAAATGGAAGTCATAACAATTCAATCCGACGCTTTCGAGCAGCTTGTAGAAAAGCTTAATAATCTGGAATCATATTTTAAGCATGTAGTGAAGCAACAACCTCTATCCGAGCAGTGGCTCGATATAGAGGAAACATGTCAGTTGCTCAAAATCTCCAAACGCACCCTACAGGGCTACCGCGATCAGGGTATTATTACTTATTCGCAGGTTAGCGGTAAAATCTATGTCAGTGCTTCTGCCATCGAAGAACACCTGCGAAACCACACACGCAAGGCTTTTAAAAAACCAAAAATTTCAATCTGACCCGGTTGCTATTTTGTTTTGCTATATTGTTTTTATTATCTGCACCCCTCTGTTTTCTTGCTTCGCAAGTTTACAGTAGGGGTGTTTTAAAATCACCAGCCTATGAAAGTTTCAGTTTTCAATAATTTCAACAAAGTTTCAGATAACCTCGAAATCACGGTAATTCTGGAACAACTTAAAAGCGACAAATACAAAAACCGCATCCTGCAACTTCGCAATTTGCTTGTTGCTGGGAATGAAAGTGAATACAACAACAAAAAAAAATCCCTTCCGGCATTCACACCATGCGGTTTATTTGAAGGTGGCCGCAAAATGGAATTTCTCAAAGAATATTCCGGACTAATCATCCTTGATATTGATAAGCTGCCGCCTGATCAGCTTGCACAAATCAAACAAACAGCTCAGGGAATCGTTTTTACATATTGTGTATTTACCAGCCCTTCCGGCAACGGCTGCAAAATCCTAACACATGTAAAGACGTGCCATTGGCACGTCTCACAAACCCAATCAAATCATCTAACTGCCTTCAATCAAATCAAACAACATTACGAATCCATCCTAAATGTTCCCATTGACCCGTCAGGTAAAGACATTACCCGTTTGTGTTTTTTTTCATGGGATCCAGAAATTTACATCAATCCTGATGCTCCGGCTTATGAAATCACCGATCAATGTAAAGACGCGCCATTGGCGCATCTTTCTTGGACTATTACCGAACAAATAGAATACATCATTCAGCAAATCGAGCAGCATCAAATTGATATTACCAGCGAGTATAAAGACTGGCTCAGCATCTGCTTTGCCCTCATTGATGCGCTAGGCGCAGGTGCCCGGCAACCATTTCACCGCATTAGCCGATTTTATCACAAATACAATTCCGAAGAATGCAATAAGCAATTCGACAAATGTTTAAATTCAAACAATTCCGGCATCACCGTAAAATCATTTTTCCATTTTGCCAAACAACAAGGCATCCTATGTAAAGACGTGCCACCAGCACGTCTCACTTCCAACAAGGGAGATACACAGCCTTTACAGCCCACAAACACAACCTTTACACCAGTCCACGCAAGCGTCACCCTGAGCGAAGCCGAAGGGTCAATTCAGCCTCCACAGCAGCTTGATAATTGTAAAGACGTGCCACTGGCACGTCTCGAAAGTAAAAAAGAAAACCAAGAACAAACCGACCCAATCGCTGGCAAACAATCAAACCATCACTCTGTGCGAAGTCGAAAGGCAACAAACAAATTTCATTTAGTCCGTGATTATCTTTTTGAAAACTTCGATATCCGTTATAACAGTGTATCCACAAATTTTGAATACAAAGAAAAAGATCAGGAAATATACGAACCAATGAATGAAAACGACATTTTTATAAAAATGCAACTCGACGGTTTAAGCTTTTCGCTTTCAAATCTGGTGGCATTTCTTAAATCCTCAATGGTGTCTAAATACAACCCTTTTACACAATATTTTGAATCCCTGCCACCATGGGATGGCAAAACTGATTTTATTCAGGAGTTAGTTTCTTTTGTAAATTTAAAGCCGGAATTATGCGACAGGTTTGATAAACACTTTAAAAAATGGTTAGTTCGAGTTGTAAAATGTGCTTTGGCAGATTCATATTTTAACAAACAGGCTTTTATTTTGGTACACGACAAACAGAATTCTGGTAAATCCACTTTCTGCCGCTTTCTTTGTCCACCCACACTGAAAAATTATATTGCCGAAAACCTCAGTATAGACAAAGATTCCCGCATTTTACTAACAACAAACCTTTTAATCAACCTTGACGAACTTTCAACACTGTCAAAAGTCGAGATCAATTCACTGAAATCTTTGTTTTCAAAGGATAAGATAAATGACCGTTTGCCCTACGACAGAAAAAATTCAATCATTCCACGCAGGGCTTCATTTATAGGCTCAACAAATCAGGCAGAATTTTTAAACGATGAATCAGGATCAGTTCGTTGGTTATGTTTTGAAATCCGCTCAATAGACTGGTCATATAAAGAAAAGGTAAATATTGATAATGTTTGGTCTCAGGCATACACCCTTTACAAATCAGGTTTTCACTGCGATTTAACACCCGAAGAAATAAAAGAAAACGAAGAATACAACCGACAATTTAATATTACAACTACAGAATATGAGCTAATTCATAAATACCTTTCACCGGGAACCCGTGAACACAACGATTGTTTTATGACTGCTACTGATATACTTTTATATTTGGCTGAACAAACCAATGGAAAAGTAAAACTGAATAACATCAATGTAGGCCGTGCACTTAAAATGCTTTCATTTGCCAGAGATAAAAACTACCCTGATAAAAACTACGGTTATTTCGTTTTTAAGAAAATATTGTAAAACTCCAAAACATCTTACCATCTTACCCCACATCTCCGGTAACTGAGCGTAGTCGAAGCTTACAGGAGGGGTAAGATCATTTTTTTCATCTTACCCCAATCTTACATCTTACCCCAAAAAAACATCCAAAACCGGGGTAAGATGTAACTTCAAAAAACATCCTACATCATATTACAACACCTGTAAAATTGGGCAAGGGGTAAGATGGTAAGATTAAAACCCGTTTTTGAATAAATATTATATTTTTTTAAATGTGTCATTTGCTTGCTCATTCTATTATTGCTTTTTTTTGCACTATTGTATGGTGTATTGCTTTGTAAGCATTTACCATTTTAGAAATAAATTTTTTTTTTTGATTGCTTTCTTCAATTTTCTTTTATTTTTGAATTATTGAAATACAATCTAAGCTTGGTGTATGTTTTTTCTATTATAAGTCATGCAAACAAACTCAAAAGGTATAAAATAAAATGGCAAGAACCAGCTCAGCAAAATATTTTGAAGAGGAAATAAAAGCATCAATGGTTGATGACAACTACGAAGCATATCAGAAAAATATGTTTAAATGTTTAAGTTGTAATGCCAAAATTCAATTTAATAGAGGCATTGACCATAATAATCCACATTTTAAAAATTGGCCTCAAATTGAACATCTGCCAACCTGTGACATTTTACAAAAAGACTACTCTAATAGAAATAGCAATAACAAGCATATAAATTTTATTATTTCTACAATTTTGCCAAGAGCCGAAAGATTAGTAGGATTACAACCAATTGAAAAGAGAAACTATATTACGAGGTTATTTTTTAATGAACGAAACAAGCAATTTTTAAGTTCTTTAATTTCCCTTGATTTAAAAGTACACAAAGATTTATTATTGAGAACTGAAGACAAAAAAATAGTAAAAATTGAAGATATTATTTTGAGACAAGATGAAATCATTGCTAGGGTTGATAACAATAAAGAACCATTTATATGCATCCTTAAAGGTTTTACGAAAAAAGCATTAAAAGTTGGGATAAATTATAAAATTCCATTGACTACCGGTGTTAATTATAATAATAGCAATAAGTTTGATTTATTTATTCCTGCATCTTACGTAAGCAAAAATCAGGGAAACATTCAGGATATTGAAAATAAATTGATTTACTGTTATGGCACACCTGAACAAAATAAATACGGTTATAAAATGGATTTATATTCAATAAGTCATCAAATAGCAATAATTAAAAAACTTTGATAATGAATAATTCTAAAAACAATCTGAAAAAAAATCAACAAAAAAAAATAAGTTTTTTTTAGAAAAGTATAATAAATTTAAAATGAGTGAAATTAAAAAAATATTTTATAACCTTTTTTGGCAAAATAAAGCATGCCAGAACCTTTTCCTTTTATCAAAAGAAGAATTATTAGATACAAAAACACTTACTCATGAAGAGAATTTCACAAGTGTATCTATGCCCCGGATTATTATTTCAAACATTGAAAACAAGGCTGATTTCCCTCATGAAACTATAAAGCTAAGAACCGAAAATCAAAACATAAAAAATGAAAGCCTGATAGAATCAAAAATTGAACTTTACAAACCAATTATTACTAATTTTCTTGAAAATAAATTTGGTAAATCTTTAGAGCGTGTTGTTAAAGATTTTCAGAACGACCCTTGGAAACTTTTAGGTAAAGCTGCTTTGCTTTTTATTGATAGTGGAGAAAATTTTGAAAAAACAATTATTGAATTTCTTCAGGAATATGGCTTTATTGGAAAACAAATTAATAGTTTTTCTGAGTTGGAAAAATACTTTCAGAAAGAAGCGATTACAAAAAATTTCAAATCAGTCTTATCCGAAAACAACATCTGGAATTTTCTAGAATTTCTGAAAGCAGCAAAAGATATTTATGTATTTGAATCTTACAAGAGCCTTTACACATCAAATCAGGTCTTGGTTAATGCGCTGCACGACAAAGATGACTTTATTTCCAGGCTTCAATTATTCAATTTATTATTTGATAGTGGAATTATATCTTCAAGCAACGAAGATGCCTTTATTGAATGCACAAATTGCCAGCCGGGTACTTATAGGGGTGTCTTTCAACTTAAACTGAACCCACTTAAATTAAAAGAATTGAAATGTCCTGTTTGCTCTGGCCATGTTAGCTATTATGTACCTTACGAATTAAATAAAGAAATTTACGAAATTGTCAAAGCAAAAGATGGCCTGTTGCTTGATGCTCTTTGCGATTTGCTGAATAAAAATTCTGTTGAACATAAGGTTAACCAAACAGTTTTAAATGACATTGAGTTTGATTGTGTATATAAAGTGAATGAAAGTTATTCCATCGTTGAATGTAAAATGTATAAAATTGATACCCCCAAAGCAAAACTTAAAAGTAAAATGAAAGAACATTTAGGAAAACTTATTTCAAACATTGTAAGACTTAAAGAGGCTGAACCCCAAAATGCAGTACCCGTTTTTCCGGTTTTATTGGTAAACATCAACGATCATAAATTATTAAATGAAGTTGAGGTGGTGATAAAATCAGGCAATCCCGATGAATTAACACAAATAGCCAGAATTTGCAGCATAGACCAAATTAATTTTAAAAATTAAAATCAGGATAAATACTATTACTATGATTATAGAAGACGTAAAATATTATTTAAGTCAGAAAGAAAGTGAGTTCCTCGAATTTAAAGAAAGCAAGCGCACCCTTGACCAAAGTTCATTTGAAACTATTTGTGCTTTTTTAAACCATAAAGGGGGTGTCCTGTTTTTGGGAGTAAAAAACGATGGAACTGTTGTTGGAGTTGAAAAGTCAAAAATAGAAGATATAAAAAAAGAAATCATTACAACATCAAATAACTGGCAAAAATTAAACCCTCCATTTATTGTTTACCCAGAAGAATTCACAATTAAGAATTTACAGGTTATTGCAGTTCGCATCCCTGTCAGTTCACAAGTGCATCGCTGCAACAACAATATTTTTATTCGTAGCCATGATTCTGATCTTAGGGTAAATCAAAGCCAGCAGATTGATGAAATTTATCAAAAAAAACGCAACTATTTCACCGAAAACGAAATCTATCCCTTTTTAAAAAGAGAGCATTTGCGTGATGATTTATTCCGTAAAGCACGCAATCTTCTGAAAAGCCACAATCCCGATCACCCTTGGTTAAGCTTAAATGATGATGAATTACTTGTAACATCTGGTTTCCATTCAACAGACCATAAAACTGGCGAAAGCGGTTATACCCTTGCATGTGCTTTGCTGTTTGGCACCGATCAGGTAATCCGGCAATTATTACCTCAATATTCAATTGATGCAATGGTTCGCATCGTTAATATGGCACGTTACGACGACAGGTTACCTCCTATTCAGACAAATCTGATTGAAGCCTACGAGCAGCTTATGGGGTTTGTGGCAAAACATCTCGATGATAAATTTTTTATGGAAGGTGATTTAAACGTAAATCTACGTGAAAAAATATTCCGTGAAGTAGTTGCAAACCTTATTGTCCATCGTGAATATACAAATGCAATGCCTGCATCTTTTATTATTTATAAAGACAAAGTTGAAATAAAAAACGCCAACAATCCAAAAGATCACCGTCCTTTAGCTTTAGGTTCATTTGAGCCATACCAGAAAAATCCGAACATTGCAAGATTTTACCGTGCTATTGGTAGAGGTGAAGAAATTGGTTCCGGTATTTATAATGTAGATAAGTATCTGGCACAGTATGCAGGTAATGTTAAAGCAGTATTTACAGAAGGTACTGTATTTACAACTATTGTTCCTCTTACCAAAGAAGTTATTAAGAAATTTCATGAGGGAGCAAATGAAGGAGTAATTGAGGGAGTAAATAAAGGAGTAATTAAAGATAAATCAGGTGGAATCATTGAAAGAATTATTGAGGGAGTAAATGAGGGAGTAAATGAGGGAGTAAATGAAGGAGTATTTGAGGGAGTATCTGATATTGTTAAACAGGGTTTGGTTCGTTTTATTGAATATGTTCATAGTAATGAAGGTGCAAGAGTAAATGTTATTGCTGAAAAAATTGGTATTTCAGAAGCTACGGCAGAAAGGCATGTAACCATTTTAAAGAAAATAAAATTCATTGAATTCAATGGAGCGCCTAAAACTGGTGGTTATTTTCTAACAGAAAAATTAAAAAAGAGATTAACCAAGTGAGAAAAAACTCTCTAAAGACAGAATAAAGCTTACGATTTATAAATGTCCGATATGTCCGATAAATGTCCGAAATAAATTTTTGCTCATGAATACTAATGATAATATTTCTGAAGAATTAGACGATGAATTTGAAGATGAAATTTCATTTAGTGAACAGCTTTATACGGCGATATCTCCAAAAATCAAACAATTTTTAGTAGAATATTATGGAGATAATTTTCATAACCTGAAATCCGAAACTTATCTGGAAATTGAAACCTTAATTGAAGATGATATTCTTTTATTTGCTAGTGAAATACCTGATATTTTATACCGTAACAGAACCATTACAGATGAAGATAAATTTGATGAAGCCTTAGACAATTTTGTTCCTGATAATATACCGATTAATTGGCCTGTAATTGAAAATTGGTTTGATCGTGATTTTAAAGAAGAAGAGGAAGAAGATACCTTTTTAGAAGACAGCAATCCAATTGACTTAACAGAAGATCAAAAAAAAGCAAAGGAAATAGTTGAACTTGCAAATGAAATGACCGAAAACACACAGAGCTTTGCTCATTTTATGAAATCTGGTTATGAAATTGTTATTAAGGAAGTCCAGCTATTCTTAAAAAATAATGCTTCATTTGATTTGTCTATTCTTTCACCTGATGGTTTTATTGCTCTTCAAACACATTTGGATTTACTTGTATCAACTCTGTTAGAAGATTTGAATACATTATTGTATGAGGAATAAATTAGATATTTGGTATAAAACCCCTCATGCAGCAAAAATCCCCGCCCTTTACTGCCGTTCACTGAGCCTGTCCTTTAGATTTGTAAAAATATTTATTAATGCGAATTAAGAGTTAAAGATTAAATAAATAAACGCGGCGGCTATCCTACCGAAGGCATGAACCATTAAGCCTTTTGTAGAACGAACGCGTGACGCTCTTTGAATATCTGTTTTTGTAATGAGC
>Ga0209417_1000642_pt1 | contig 78172 bp, 138 predicted proteins | sample RifGroF2_FD_184002 | JGI IMG/M metagenome (GOLD analysis project Ga0209417, IMG submission 184002) | Groundwater microbial communities from Rifle, Colorado, USA - Groundwater F2 (SPAdes) (version 2) | ecosystem: Environmental > Aquatic > Deep subsurface > Groundwater | place: Rifle, Colorado... | reverse complement strand
TAGGATTACTTGGATCTGTCGCTTTAGGTCTGCCATTTCCACCATTTTTAGTTGTCTGTGCAGGAGCGCCATTTAATCCGCCCTGACCTTGGAACGGAACCGAAGGAGGAGTGCCAAATTTATAATCTGGATTTTCTTCCTGTTCTTTTCTTTCTTTATTAACCAGAGTCTGTTCCAATTTGGAAGATACTCCAAGTTTCAATGCAGAGCTTGTATCTGACAATATACCACGATCTCTCATGTTGTCTACTTTGCTTATCAGAACTGCGTCATTATCAAGATTAACGGCGGAGAATCTATATTCAACCATATTGACTTCTAAATTATTTAATTCAGCGATCTTATAAGTTAAATATTTCCACCAATCGCCAATCGTATTCTGGCAATCTTCAAGGTTAGTCTTAAACGGCTTTACAGAATAATCTGCGCCATTAGTGCCACCCTGTAATTGCCCATTAACAAGGAACATCGGACAACCAAGCGCCTCTGCTATGTCTTTGTCTTTGCTATGATACTTCTCATCATATTTAAGTATCTCACCATTAGGGCCAGCTTGTATCATCTTCACCTGACCGCCCCATGTCATATAACGAGCCTGTCCTGGACGACCATCTAACATATTTGCAAATGCATTAACTACTTGTGTATCTGCTACTAAGCCGGCTTTATCATCGTAAAGCGAAAATATTGTTATCAAAGAAATTAATCCCTGGGTTGTAAATTCATCTAATTGTTTAATTCTTTCTTTAGCTGCTAATGCTGCGAACGCTCTTGTTAAGAAGGGGACTCCCCAAAAGAAATATTGTCTACCTCTTCTTGTCAATCTATGCATATTATTCCTACGAATAACCTGTTCACCATTGGCGTTCTTGCTTATATTTGAATTACCTAAATAATTATTATATCCATTTCTATAAATAACTTGTTCGCCCATTAAATCTTTCGTAGGTCTTATCGAGATCGACAATGGATTCAATGGCATTATATTCATCGGCAAGTAATATTCTTTCCCTTTAACTTTACGGGTTTCCCAATATTCATAAGGGAATATATTGCCATCAAGTAACAAACTTAAAAACATTTCCTCATGCAACTGTCTGCGGCCCATCATTGTTCTTGGATTGTCATAATTAACAAAATCCATGATATGTGCCATTATCTTATTGAGTTCTTCATTATCTGTTTCAATCTCCATAATAGTATTTGCCATGATAACTTGCAAATCTACCACGGTTGAAGCAACGCCACCCATAAGATATAATTTATTAGAGAGCAATATACAGTCGCGAATAATAGGCTCAGAAAATGTTCCTTGTGTAATTGATACATTGAAATCATTCAAAGTATTCAAATAACTAATAGACGGAGTGATAGTTATGTCCGTAACTCTTCCAATTACAGTTTCGATATCGCCATTAGGAGTTACATTTTTTATTCTAACTGTCTTTGACATTTTTCCTCCGTCCACACATAATAAAACATTGTTACAAATCTAAGAATGTCCTATCTATATTGTAATTTAATAGATAGGACATGTCAAGAACTATTTTAAAATATTTTATTTTATCTCCAAGCCCCACCTGGAATATTTGAGCGTTGTGTCACATTAAGATGGTCTAGCCTCCATTTCCAATACATTGCGCCGGCGTACAAGAAAGATGAATATCTATCTTTCTGCCCCGATCTAACAAAGAATTTTAAATAATTACTCGTTGCCTCTGTTTCAACAGATGTCAACTGTGTCTTTAATACATGTAAATCTCTATACAACTTATCAATATCTGCCTCTGGTCTTTTCTCATATTGTGGGATACGATTGTCTCTATCATAATCAAAATGTCCATGTGTTGTAAATGGAACTATAATAGTTCTACGTTGTAACATATTTTTTAATGACTCATTATGTATCGTGTTGAACTCATCAGTTGGTGACAACAGCCGTAACATATCTTGATAAGGGGTACAACTTGTAGGGTCAAGGAATGGAGCATTATCTGGATCGGTGGGGTCTATTATAGGAATATGACTAAAATTACTCGATCTTAAATTATCTCTTATCGGAATACCGCCACCTCTCGCGTCCATGCCTATGAGTGTTGTGCGCGGGAACCTTTTAAGATAATCAAGTATTATATTTGTAGCTCCACCATAATCTATATTTCTAACGCCAATACAATGAACCAATTGTGCATGATCTTCTAATAGTTCTAATATCGTCAAAGCAAATTCAGCATTTTTATTCTGTGTTTTCTGGCCCTTAGCGCTTCCGTAAAAAGGGTCAATGCCCATAAAGCAAATCCCACTTGATTCAAACTTAAGGCATGCCATCGAGTCATTGCCATTAGCCAATTTATAACTATCATAAACAAGAATAGGTGGATAGAACTTGCCCTCTGATGCCACAGGGATATTTTTCTGTTCTGCAAGCCAATGTTCATAGCTTACATTTTCTTCTTTTAATGGCGCTATTATTTCGCCCAAATCCATTCCATAATAAACCTTATAAATTACTATGGGAACATTCGGGTCAATGCTCTGTTCGCCTATATAACTATCTTCAAAATCAAAAAAGATAACAGCATATTCGTCATTTCCGTCGAGCATTTGCTGTTGATACTCTTTAATAAGCTGGAAGTAATAAGTGAAATCATATGAAATAGTTCCAGACAATAGCAAGAAGTTTTTCTCTTTTCTTCTATCTCTAAAGCCAGGAACAGGGCAATATGCAGTTCGTCTATCAAAATTCATCGGGTCGTACAATACGTTAAGGAAAGGACGCAATACCTTATCCATGCAATCGCGTTCTATATCATTAGCTTCGCCAACCGTCAACTGATTAGCACGGAATCCACGATTACCGCCCTTGATAGCTAAGCCTCTACTTATACCCTTGGCCATCTTCATTGACCAGTTAGAGGGCTGTCGCGTTAATACCTTATCAACTCTTGGCAGTAATTTTCTTGCATAATTCTTTTCGCTCTGTCCTAATACTTCACTCTTAACGATAGATTCAATATAGTCAAAAGTCTGTTCGGTCTGTTTAAATGAACCGCCGGCTGTTGATTGTATTTTATATGAAGGATATAACATTTCTAAAAGCGAAATCAGTACGGCTTCCGTAAAGGTCTTAGCCATACCGCGAGAGAATTGCCATATACATCTTGGGGTCTGCCATGCCGTATTGATTGCTATACGTTGATGAGGCGCTAACCTCAAACCTAACATCATACGCGCAGCCATATGTGGATATGTTCTAAAAAACCATATCATACGAAGGTATCGTTTTTTAGTGGCCCAATCTGTTTTAACTGAATGATTTTTAAATTGACTTAGTATTGCCATTTAAGGCGGGGCCGAAACCCCGCCATTCACATCCTATTTATTTTTTCATTCCGATCATATTAACAGCGCTCTCAGCACCATCGCCGTAGTCAGCTTCTAATATAAGAGCAATCGGGCCTTGTCTAAGTTTTATTTCATTAGCCGACATACTCTCAAGGGAAGATTTTAGTTTAACATCAGAGTATTTACCTTTAAACTCTCCGCTAACTTTAGCTGCTGTTCTTATTGTTCCATGGCTCTGCGACATTGACGTAGCTTTCATAACCAACTTGTCATCGCCGTCATTATCAAGCTCAATCCAACAGAACTCGCCATTGCCAGTTAAGGGCAGTATCGACTTCACGTCAGCGTTAATCGAAACGCTAGGAACTATTGCGATATTCTTCGTTTCCATCTGTTTTTCCATTATGCTATCAAACGGAAGAAATGCAGAGGCCGATGTTCTTATTATATATGAAGCGTTATCAAAACGCAAGCATGTATAATCGCTAAATATCGACATAATAATATTCTTTTCATGCGGTTTGTATTTCGCGATTTTAAGTAATATCTTCGGAGGAAGGATAAACTCAACAGCTTCTCCACTCCAACCATTGTTTATCGAATATTTAGATATTGCTTCCTTGCAAGTAGTATAGCATGTTAAAACGCCATCTCCGCCCCTAAAATAGAACCAACAGAACTCTATGTGTTCTTTCTTCGGTAATGACCAGGCGGTGGCGTTAATCATCCTCTGGAATGCATCTACGTCGTATTCGGTTTCCTCTAATACTTCGTTTCCGGTTATAGCCGGCGTAGCAGGGAAATCATCTGCTTTAAATCCTCTTACTTCATAGTTTTGTTTCGGAGTTGAAAGATAAAGCGTTATCGTTTCGGGGTCATAGCATACTTCGGTCTTAGGCGCCTGTATGCCGTTCAATATCTGGCATAATAAATTAACATTGAACAATGCAGAATATTGAACAGCGTTATCGCCAATCAGTCCAACTGATATGTCAACAAACGCTTCCATATCTGTAGCGTATAAGCGTAACTGTTCTTTTTCGAATGATATCTTTGCATTAAGTAACATCGGTGATGCTGCGGACGTAGGAACAACCTCAGCACATCTTTTTAACTGTCTCAGTAACTCTCCGGTTTTAACCTCAGCTTTGAACATTCGTATCGCTCCTTAATTCGATTTTTTCTTTAATTCTGATTTTTTAAGTTTATCAAGTTTCTTCGTATAGCATTTCTGGCATACATAATTTTTGATGCCAAGCCTTTTGACATTATATTTGTTTTCATTGGTAATATCGAGATTACAGTCCTCGCAAATTATTTTCTTAGCCATTTTCATACTCCTTGCTTTAAAACTTTATTTGACTTGCCTCTTTGTCTAAATCTTCCATCAACCCCTTGTTATCTGCTAATATTTTCCGCGCCTCCTCAACTGATGTGCCTTTTGTTAAATATTTAAATGAATGCTCTGATAATTCTTTTGTCCCCCTAAATTCGCCACGATCATATTTTTGTAATAACATTTCTATCTCTTCAAGAGCAAACAAATTCGATAAATCAATATGGTGTTCTTGTATGTATGCTTCAAACGTATCAGCAAGATCAGCTATGGTATCCTTCGCAACGCCTTCTGCATCTATACGCTGTTCTCTGGATATGCCAAGCGACTTCTGCGCCTTACATAACCCTTCAAACACTTTATCACGAGCATCGCCAGTGAAACGATTATGATGCTTGGCCATGTATTCATCGAAACGAGCCAATTGTATTTCGCGCATAACCACTTCATTTAACAGAGGAGCGTCAGCGCTACTATTAAGATTATACGAATCACGATAGTCTCTTTTGCGCTTAAAATAATAATCACGTTCCTTCACATAGTCAAATGTTTCAGGGTCTTTTATCATTGCCTCCGTATCAGGCTCTAAGCAAAGTATCTTATCTAAATCTTCTTTGGGTATTTCCCTTAAATCACTAAGCTGCTTATCAATTTTAGGAGCGTTCTTTTCGATACGTTCCATTTTGTCTATGTTATCCGTCTGACGATCTAATCTATCCTGTATTGCGTCTCTACCAGCTTGTCCTGCCCAATCTTCATCCGGTCTTGACCTATCATAGCCAAAAGCACGTTTAATAGCAGTATTAAAATCTCTGGGGTGGTCGCCATATTGTTGATAGATATCGAACATCTTTTCGCGAACAAATATCCAAACTATTATATCTGGTTCATTTCTCTTTTTAATATTACGCAGAAACGTATATAAATCTCTGAATATTTTCTCGTAATCTATCTGCGTAGTTTTTGGTATTTTAGACGAATATAAAAATTCATCTAACGTAGCCGGAAATGCACCAGGCCATAACGAAGATAATTCTTTTTTGATCTTACCTAATGAAATGTCAAGAGAAGAAGCCATTAGCTTAACATCTTCCTTTTTAAAATAAGATTTTGCTCTTTGCACTGAGGGCAATGAACAAGAACGCGATCAGTATTATAATCGAAACACATAACATCCGTAGACTGAAATCTTAAATTACATTCTTTGCAGATAATCGGTCTAGGGGCAATATACGTCTGCCTAAGTCCAGTAATATCAATGTTTAACTTTTCTTTGAATAGCCCTGTAATTAACTCTTTAGAAGCAACTTTACTCATTTGCGATATTCTCCATTTTACTTTAATTTATTTTCTAACCAATTGATAAATCTGTAAACATAAACATTAATAACCATTCCAACATAATCAGCAGCAAAATACATAGGGTCACTGCATGTAACTGTACTTGCCATTGCTGTAGCCTTAGCGTCTAACTGTTTATATGTTTGAATCGCTGTTAATAATTTCTGTTTCATATTTATCGCCTCCACACTTCTTATTTTAGCATACATCAAAATGAATGTCAAGAACTTTTTTAGAATAATTAAAATAATTTTCCTATACACATGATAAGATTAAATTATTATCATAATAACTTTAATCTATTATCTATCTTATATACAGAGATATACAGAGTAAGATAAAATGATAGAGGTAGAGAGGGGGGATACTTTCATTATTATTGTTGGGTTTTTTAAAATAGGCCACCATAGCCATTCTTCATTTCAAGTATTTTACAAATAACTTATCTAAATCTTCTGCATTTTGATTCATAATAAATTATAAAATAATTTAAAAATAGTTCTTGACATTTGTTGGCTGATATAGTAAAATGGAATATATGAAGGGGAGTAGCATAGAAGCGATGCAATGGTTTTTGGAGCCATCTAAGCTGGAGCGTTACCAGCCTCCCTTGCTTTAAAATAAAATAAAAGGCGGTGCAAAAAATGAATCATAAGATCGACCCTTTACTCAAAATAGACAAGCAGTTCTCAACTAAACTTAAGAATGAGGACTATGTCGTATTTGAAAAGATATCCGATGATATGGGCGTTGGCGTGGGAACGCTGACCAGAATGCTTATCATGGAATTTCTTCATAAGAAAGCTAAAGAAAATAAAGAATAATTATCATTATCTATTTTTTATTATTATAAGCCTATTCCCGTAGGCTTATTTTTATCTAGGTTTGAATCGAAAAGTAATAATTATAATGCATTTATAATGTAGACAAAATTCACAGCAAAAAGGGAAACTTTTAAATTAATAATATGAAGATATATAAAAGTTACAAAGCAGAGTTAAAGCCAAATAACAAACAAAAAATGCTATTGAAGAAACATTCAGGAGTGGCGAGATTTGTTTATAATTGGGCTTTATCGGAACGAATAAAACTATATGAGACAGAGAAAAAGTCAATATCTCCCTTTGAGCAGGATAAAAAATTAAATGCGTTAAAAGTTACTGAATTTCCGTGGATGTATGAAGTTTCAAAATGTGCTCCACGCCAGGCGATAATGAACGTAGGAAGGGCGTTTGATAATTTTTTTCGGAGACTAAAAAAGGGAGTTAAAGGAGAAAATGTCGGATTTCCAAAATTTAAAAAAAAGCATAAAGGCGTAAGCTCATTTTATTTAGATGGAAGTTTTCATTTAGAGGATGGCAGAATAAAATTGCCTCGTATTGGATGGGTTCGATTAAAAGAAAAGGACTATATTCCTAACCTCCCAATAAAGTCAGTAACAATATCAGAACGAGCGGGTCACTGGTTTGTTTCAACTTCGTTTGAGTTCGAAATACCCGAACAAAAAACAACAGGGGAAGTCATTGGCATCGACCTTGGGATTACCAACTTGATTCATACTTCAAATAACGAAATATTTAATAACCCCAAAGCGTTAAAGGATTCTATAAAGAAGTTAAAAAGATATCAACGAGAGATAAGCAGAAAGCAGAATGGGAGTAAACGCCGAGAAGAATCAAGAAAAAAGATAGCAAGGCTTCACTACAGGATATCTAACGCCCGAAAAGATAATATTCACAAAATTACTACGAAATTGGTGAAAACCAAGCCAAGTATAATAGTAATAGAAGATTTATCTGTAAAAAACATGATGCAGAATCATAAAATAGCGCAAGCATTGGCTGACAGTTCATTGGGCGAGGTCGGGAGACAGTTAAACTATAAAACCAAATATAACTCAATACTTTTGGCACAAGTTCCACGCTTTTATCCCTCATCTAAGACCTGCAATAAATGTGGAAACATTAAAAAGGCGCTGGGATTGAATGAACGAGTTTATAATTGCAAAGTTTGTGGAAATACTGATAACAGGGATTTTAATGCAGCAAAAAATATACGGGATTATTTTAAAATAAATACCGTGGGTTCCACGGGAATTAACGCGCATGGACAGAATGTAAGACCGAAGGGGCTGGAGTCAACCTTAGGCGGTCTGGTTGAAGTGTGAAATTAACAGGAGTCTATATAAGATTTCATAAGATTAATAGAACAGTTATTTTATTTTATAGGAAAGTTAAAAATAGTTCTTGACATTCCAGTTATGATATGTTAGAATGAAATTAAAAATAAATTAAGGAGCAATCAATGAAGAAAGAAACTACACCGGATAGCGTTATTGATTTCCTGGGCGGCACTGAAATGGAAATGCCTGATTACATGCAATTAGCAGAAGTTATGTTCAACGATTACGTTGACAATGCAGCAAAATATATCAGCGATCACAAAGATTACAACTTCATCAAAATATACGATGATATAACTGCTATATCTGATTTATGTGTAGCAACCAAAGCATACGAGATGTTTTCACTGCATCGTGCTAAACTAATTAAAGATTTAGAGAATGTTCATCTGTTGTCAATTGCAGTTATGGATAGGCCAATGGCTGTATTTGCCATATGTATCGAAGCAGTTGCTAATTTAGAGAATCCTATCGAACAGGCAGCATCAATCGTACTATGGTTCCCTATCATAAAGCACTTCGCTAATAAATCCAAGATATTTTATGACCAGACGCACAAAGAGGAAGTGGCCAATGAAGAAAATAAATAATTACTTAGGCAAAGCTAAACTTGGCTACATAGACACAACATGCTCTCATTGCCTATGTAAGTTTAAGATCGTCATCAAAAGTAATCCACATACGCCAGAGAAGCACTTCTGGGAAGATTATGAATGCCCTGAATGTAAGATGGCTGGTTTATCTATTTATGCAACAATAGATCCAATTGTGGCGGTGATAAAATGAACAAAGGCTATTAAAAAAATGAGAAGTTATAAAACCGAAATAAAATTAAATAATAAACAAAAGGAAAAGTTTCTAAAAACGATAGGAACGTGTCGATTCGTTTATAATCTATTTATCGATGTTAATAAGGAACGATATGAATATGATCAACCATTTATGGGGGGAATGAAGTTTTCTAAATGGTTAAATAATGAATATATCCCAAACAACCTAGATAAGCAGTGGATTAAAGAAGTTTCGAGCAAATCCGTTAAACAAAGTATAATGAATGCAGAGAAAGCATATAAAGCATTCTTAAAAACAAAGAAAGGATTTCCGAGATTTAAAAGTCGCAAAAACAACGTTAATATGTGTTTTGTTAAAACAGATGAAAAAACAAAAATCTGCTGTAAACGTCATCAAATTAAAATTCCAACTCTTGGATGGGTTCAATTAAAGGAATATGGTTATCTGCCAATTCGAGAACCTATAACAAGCGGAAATATATCAACGAAGGCAGGGAAATTTTATATTTCTGTTAGAACTCATGAAGAGCGCAAAATACAGAATAATAACACCAATATAGGCATAGGAATTGATCTAGGAATAAAAGAATTAGCCGTACTCTCCGGTGGGATGGTGTTTAAAAACATCAATAAAGGCGCTAGAATCAAACGATTAAACAAGAAACTAAAAAGAGAACAAAAGAAACTCTCAAGAAAACACGAAAGCAAAAAGAAAGGAATAATTTTAGGAAAAAATATTAATAAACAAATATTAAGGATTCAAAAAATTCATCAAACTATAATTAACATACGGCAAGATTATCAATATAAAGTTATAAATGAGGTCGTGAGAACCAAGCCATCTTATATAACAATTGAAAATCTTAATATTAAAGGAATGATGAAGAATCGGCATTTATCAAAATCTATCGCAGAACAAGGGATTTATGGTTTCATTCAAAAGTTAAAGTTTAAAAGCTATATTAATGGGATAGAAATAAGACAGGTCGATAGATTTTATCCTTCTTCCAAATTGTGTAGCAAATGCGGCAAAATAAAGAAGGACTTAAATCTTTCAGATAGGATTTACAAATGTAATTGTGGATTAATTATTGACCGTGATTTGAACGCGGCGATTAATTTACAACAAGCAACCGATTATAAGATAGTATGTTAAAGAAATCTTATAGTTAAGTACCGATGGCTTGTCGGGAATTTACGCCTTTGGACTGTTATATAAACTGTAGTAGCGATGCGAGGCAGGACAGGTTGAAGAAGGAATTATCTAAAAGTTAACAGATGTTAACTTTCGAGGAGCAGGATGATGATAATGAGTAAACAAATCAAGAACAACCTGGAAATACCCGTTATAAGAGTTGGTCAAATCTACAAGCACTACAAAGGTTCATGTTATGAGGTAATGGCGTTTGCTACACATTCAGAAACAAATGAGCCTGTTGTTATTTATCGCCGTGCTGATATGTCTGAACCAAGACTATGGTGCCGGCCACAAAGCATGTGGTTCGAAACTGTTAATGTAGATGGTAAAACTAAATTTAGATTTACCCTGGCGATGATACCAGAGATGGAGGCTATGAATGCCAATATTTGAATACACTTGCCCAATCTGCAAATCAAAGAAAGAAAAACTTGTTCAATCTAAATCAGAGCATATCTTCTGTGATAAATGTATATCATCTGAAATGACCAGAGAAGAAGTTTATATAGTTAACGATGTTATACATGGATATTGCTATAAAAATGAAAACATGAAGAATAGAGTTAGAAAGGACTAGCATGAAAGAAGATAACATGTCACCTAATCACCAGATATACCTTAAACGCATGTCCAAGAGGCAAAAGATGTCAGAAGCCATTACGGTATTCTTTGCCCTCTCTATCGCGCTCCTAATGAGTTATATGATTATCAAACATGTAGAAAAAATAAATACTAAACAAGTTGAGGTTAAAACAATGGCACAACCGTTAGAATTTGAACATCGCATCGTAAATAGTAGTGGAATGATTAGAATCAAAGGCATTAAAGAAACGGTTTGGTATGTATTCTCTAACGAAGCGAAAGATGCGGTTAATATCAACGTACAATACCTTGAAGGCAATAAGTATGTTTTAACTTATTCAACTGGATTTGTGGCAACATATCACACGATGATATTAACAGTGATAAATTCTACAATAACATTCAGTCCAGAGGAAATATTTGTAGCAACCGACTATATTGATATTACCAAAATGGGCGATAAATATGTGGTTAAAATGGAGACGAAAGAAGTGTTACTTCATGGAAAATAAGCAAGTGTTTATAAAGAAAATTGAAGTAACATTACCTTTAGTTGATTATGCTATCCCGATTGCAGAGGAAGACACATTAATTGATTTCGCCCAGGTAGAGATAGAAATATATGAGGAGAATGTATGATACATAAAATAGAATATATAAAAGGTTCAATCTTTGACGCAATTCATGCAGATTATAAGGTATGTCCAGTAAACAAGGTTGGAGTTATGGGCGCTGGATTGGCCAAAGAGTTTAAAAAAAGAATGCCACAATGTGAACTTTTATACTTAATATACTTATCATTGTTAAAAGAAACTGGATTCATCCTCGGAGATCTAAAAGACGGAGTTATTCATCTGGCCATAAAAGACCATTGGAAACAAGATTCAGAAATCGATTTTATCCGTAATAATTTAAAAAATCTAGTAGAAACTTTAAATCTATCTTTTAATGATAAAATAAGAATTGCATTCCCAAAACTTGGGTGTGGTTGTGGAAAAATTAAATGGGAAGATATTAAGTCAATAATGGAAGAAGAGCTTTATAAATTACATGACAATTTTATAATAGAAATATATTTATAAGGAGCAAGCATGAACCAAATTATAACTGAATACGAAACCAATGGTGGGATTATCCCACCTCCGCCAATAGTAAAACAAGAAATAATAAAAGAATACCAAGACCTATATAAATGCAAATACTTTATCGAAACAGGAACTTGGCACGGTGATATGGTATTAGCACAAAAAGATAACTTTAAAACTATCATATCAATAGAACTTAGTGAAGCATTAGCAGAACGGGCTAGACTGATCTTTGCCCCTTATGGGCATATTCATATTTTACAAGGCGATAGTGGCAAATTATTATCACAAGCTATAAATGGCATTAATGGTCAAGCAATATTTTGGCTTGATGGTCATTTCTCTGGCGGCGATACGGCCAAGGGCGATAAAGAATGCCCTATACTCGAAGAAATAGACGCTATCTTTGTCAATAACAAGAAACATATCATTTTAATAGATGATGCCCGATGTTTCGCCGGAAAGAACTCATACCCTTTCTTGTCTGACTTAATTGATTATATAAAGAATAAAGATGCCAAATATCAAATCGAAGTTAAACATGATATAATAAGATGTGTTAAAGAAAACACAAAAGCATAAGTAAAATAAGAAGCGCCGATCTCTCGGCGCTCTTTTTATTTATCTCCTGTATATTATCAATAATATGACTGCTATTATCCAACCTAGTGTAAACACCACTTCGCACTTATTACGATAATCCAGTGATCTCGAAGGTTGATTAGGGGCAAACTCATCACAACTAAAATCTTGATCTGTTTGCTCTATATGATGTATGCAGTCGCCTTTTATGCGTCCTATCACCCTTACCCACCGATCACAATATCTACATTTTTTTTGTATTGCCATTTTCAACCCCTCCTATTATATAATGTTAAAAACTTAGTAAAATTGTCCACCGGCCCTGTAATGTACGCATAGTCACTTTTGAGAGTTTGACGCGCATTAGCTTCTGCCGCATAATTGGCAGGAGCGGATAACGTTGTTAATATATTTTGATACCGTTTCCATTCTTCCATTGCTTCTTTCATCCCATTCTCCCTTTTAACTAAAATCCCCTTCGCTTATGCTATAACCGTCATCGTCTAAATAATCTCTTTCACCTGGACACTCTACTGCATGTTTAAGATTCTTCCTGACCTTATAACTCGATTCAACCAACTTAATGAAATCTTTTATTGTAACCTCTCTGTCCTCTTCATCTTTGACTATCCATGATTTAGGCATACTCTTTAGAATATCTTTCCACGTCTCCCATTCAGTTATAGAGTAATAATTAAGCGTATGTTCGATGAAATCATTTGCTGCTTTACCGAAGAAACCTAAATACTTAAACCCTTGAATTGAAAATGCCCAACCATGAGATTTCTTTCCTAAATGTATTCTTACATCTTCTTTTTTTGCAATGTGGACAAATATCAATATATAAGTAATAGTTAGTTCCCATTTTTATTGCCCCCTTAAATCCATAACTTCTGTATATATTCTATTGAATGCATTTTTAACTTAGCATATTGAGCAAAATCTGTTATAGGCGTAAAGAATCCATTGTTATTAAGATATTTAAACATCATGTACATTATTATTGCTAATAAGCATTTTAGTATTTTATGAAATGGTTTCATTTTCTTCTTCCTTCTCTGTTTCCTACTCGCTTACCCATTGCTGCGGATAGTCAATCTTTGACAACCTTCTATATGCTGATTCCTTTGTTTCATATAAGCCATCTATAAAGACACCATCGGTTGTAAAATCTGAGTGTAAAACAAGATATACTTTCATTTATTTCTCCTTATTGGCTTTTAAATCATGAATCTCTTTTGCCATTCTTATCGCCGCCGCCACAACCTCATCCCATTTCTCTGGCACAAATAAAAGATAGAAATCTCCATCTTCCTGGTCCCATATCTCTTTGGGTTCATTTGCTATTATTATATCAAGGTCTTGACTATATAACTGAACTTGTTTCCTTCTTATTTCTGAGGTCATATTCACTCCGCTCTGCAATCTCTGCATTCTTGTTTAAGTTTTTCTAATTCGTCGCTTAGTCTTTTGTTTTCGGCCATTAATCTGTTTAATTCATCTTCATATACTTTATTGTATTGAGGATTTTCTCGCTGCTTTTTTAGATACTCATCAAAATCAAATACTTTTACTCTCAGGGGTTCTTGCTTTTTCTTTTTCATAATTCCTCCTAGTCTTGCTCTCTAACGACTACAATAGGGTTGATATTTCCAAGAGCAATGATAATTTTTGCATTTCATAATATCTCTCCTTACATCAACTTTAATATTGCCTTTTCTGCCTTCTCAACGATCTTAAAGAATTTATCTGCTGCCGTTGTGCCTTCGCAACCGTTATAAAAGCATAAAGCTTCATACCTAGTGTTATATAAAATGTCTATATCGTCTGGATAGGCATTCATACTCTCTTGGAGGAATTGCATCGCTGACTCATGAACCCTTTTAATTGCTTTCTTTTCTAGCTTAGCATTCGGAAAAGGTAACTCTCTTTTTGATTTCATTTTTGCTCCTTCTTTGTTACTGTCATAAATACTGCTATTGAAATGCAACCTATAAACATTTCGAGACCACCATTAAGAAATTTAGCAGCCATTCCATAAGCAAGTAAGCATAACATCTGTTCCCAATTACTTAATTTCATTTTGACTACTCCTTTACCATTCTATAATTTTAGTTATTGCCGATGATGAGTTTAGGTTGTTATCTTTTTTAAATTGTATAAATTTTTCCATAATGTCATCAGGAACATAGCCACCTATTAATTTCTTCTTTTCTGCTTTAACGGTCATAATTATTTTTATCTCCTTTTTCTTCCCTTCTTATTTTGCCAGCCTCTAACTCTATCTCTATAATCTTCGAAAGACTTACTCCTATGCTTGCCGCCAATGCTTTGTAAAAACAATGTTGTTCGAGTGGCATATAAATTCTAACCTCTCTAATCTCTTTTGTGCGGCGTTCGGCAGTAGACATCTACAACCTCCTGCATCAATCTCTTAATTGTTTTCCCCTCTTCGAATGCTCTTAGTTTTATTTTTTTATGAGTGTCATATCCCAATACGATCATCTTGTCATTATAGTTTATCTTTCTCATCAAATTTCTCCATTTTATATAAGTTAACGTGTGTTTGAATTAATTCTGCGATTGTTCCCGACATTGTTTCTTGCCGCTCTGCACAAAGAATTTTTAAACTCTTATGTACATCAACTGGCAAATGGATAATAAGCTGTTTGACTTTTTGCCGTTCCATAACCTCACCCCCTTAATTTTAATTCTACCATAAACATAAATTGAATGTCAAGAACTTTTTAATAATTTATATAAAAATATTTTTATAGCAATGGCAACGAACTGATTAGATATTTCATATGCACTTGCCGAGCGCCAATAACCACGCTATCTTTCAAGTATATCTTTATTGTTATTTGCCGTAAATGAGAGTCAATTCACTTTTAGTATCTGATACGTGCGTGTGCGTGTGCGCAGATATTCGCGCGCGCGATTATAATGCTATGCTAATTATATTATTTACTCATTAATTTAATAAATTAAATTAACTCGTAAATAATATATTATAAATAAATAGTAACATAATCATAAATATAAATATATATCATTACTCTATACTACTATAGTGTAGTATAGCTATTCTCTTTATCTTATTCCCTATTAATATTTATATCGCTTCCACTATATTATGATTTCATTGGATATTTTAATATATACTCTATAACGCTCAGAAAGGTATCTAAAAACGATTTAGTATTTCTAAGGATTCATTTATCGGAGCTTAACTCGATGACCTATTACTTCGCAAGGAAATGATTATTTTAAGGCATAGGTTTGCAATAAATCTTTCATGTTAACATTCCAATCTTTTATTAACATATCCCTGGTTTAAATATAAAAATAGTTAATAATTTAACTTGACATTTATTTAGGATTATGACCAATCAATGTTTATAAGAGTTTTGAATGGGAGAGCAATATGTTGCTACGCCCATTGGGGAGTGGTTTACGTTAAGACCTGTCACCAATTGTTTTTAAGGAATATTTTAAAATATTTCATTTTATTTTCTATTTATTCTTGACATCATCATATTTATTTGTTAGGATTATATTGATGACTGATCTCCATTTGTTTATTCCGGTCACTGAATCTAATTCTTGGATTTCATTGATGTACACAGCCTCCTAAGCAGAAAAGCCTTACTTCGCTCCTTGTAAGGCTTTTTTGTTATTTATACCACTTATTATTATTATCTCCTTTACCTATACACCTACTATGCACTACCTATCATTATCCTTTTAAATAAGGCCATCTAAGAGCATTACGCCATCAGATTCATCTACTTCCTTTACATTACCCATGCACCAGCCTATATACCGTGTATAGCGTTTTATGAGCGTTATTACGAGCATATCGCTATGTCCTGATCCCAATTGAGCTGTATCATATCCTCGCATTAATACGCTTCGCTTTATTAATGCTTCGGTATGCTAAAGCTCAATTACCCCATGCATGTTATGAGAATTTAGATTGTTTAGAATAAATAGTGTCGGCTTGAGCCAACATAGGATTTTCCTACAGTGTCGGTTTTGGGAGACATACTATATAAGATATGCACTATTTTAGTGCATGCACATATTTTGTGCATAATTTATAGATTGCTCTATATGCAGGATAACCACCGGATTATGCTCGTTTATGTGCGATAAAGACTGTGTTACTGTAGGGTGGGGTTGAAAAGATGGTCACTTATATATGAGGGAGAATCTATGAAAACGTAGGGTGGGGTTGATTTTTAACCCACTTGTATATGTGTACTGTTAAGCCCTCATGCCCCTCAAAAAATTTCTCCTATTACAACCCCCCCTGCTCATAATCCTTTATGCACGCATGTTTTCAGAATATCAGAATATTCAAATAAACTAATAATGCAGTGGTAGAGCCTGGCTTCAAGGATGCATGCCGATAACACTTGATATCATTGAGCGCTCTCATTTTGATACAAATATTCTCAAATTGATACAAATACGGTCAAGCGGTCTTAAGGTGAAATATCTACCATTATATATTGATTATATATCATATATATACATTATATAATATACTAATATTTCGATAATACTATATTTAATCTATATTTTGAGGATGTTCTAAAAAATATAAATATTCTAAAATAATTGTTAAAATAACTTGATTTATGCTATCTTTTGTGTTATAATTAATATTGCAAGGGGTTGAGAGATAAACATCAACAAAAAAACTAAAAGAGAGGTAATAACATGAAAAGCGAAAAAATCAGTCAAAAGGTCGATACTCTTCTACGCGCGACACCAACGCCGAAAATATTAGCAATGCTCGAAAAACTTATGAGCCAATTAGAAAAATAGGCGCGTCACGTTCCGCTCGGGCTCCAGAATTATCATAAAAAATCAATCATAGTTTACAAGCATAGTTTACAAGTATCTATTAAAAAACTTGAATATTATAGTAGGTGGTACAAAATGAAAAAAATTAAAGCAAACTATCTCGTCAATTATTCTTTCGAGCAGGAAAAGGTAAACTTTTTGTCAACCATCACGGCGATTAACGAAAAATTAGTCAAAAACAACGGGAACATCATCGAAATCGACAAAATTGATTTTCAGTCTATTCATTTTGAATTATACGCGAAAATCAATTTTCTGCTCGAAAAAAAGGCATTAAAATACCTATTTCAGAATTTTCTTAGACAAGTCATTGATACCGCAGATATTGACATAATGCTATCGGTTCGGTATGGCGCCAAGACGCTTAAACGCCTCATATCAATATTCAATTCCAAAAAAGACTTTTACGAGGTCAAAAAGACCGATTTAATAGCATTTTTAGCCGATAAATTTACGGAAAGTAAAGTAAAGACGGCAAACTTAACTATTGACGAAAACTTTACCTTACCGGAGTTTATAACCGCTGAAAATTTTGTATCAGCAGAATTACAACAAATTGACGCTAAAACGGTCAAGACGCTCACCAACAAATATGACGAATTACTTAACTTCATAAAATAATATATACCCGCTAGCATAACTTGAAATTGATTAGTTATGCTAGCATTTTAATATCATACCATTATAAATTGATTAATAGGACGGTGATAAGTATAGAATAAACAAAAAGCATTATAAGATTGAATAATCGGACAGGTCGAAAAGTAAGTCTTATGAAATTAATCCATACCTTCTGACAAGCGGGTCAAATTGATTTTTAAGCATGAATAAGCCTGGAAGATGAAAGATCAATTAATTTAATACCGGATAACAAACAAGCGGTTATATTGTTTGAATATGGGTTAAATTAAATACATTTAATAAGCGGTAAAAATCTAATCAAAGTAATTAGATTAGTCGCAAGTAAGTATAAAAATCTTATGATTTTAAAGATAAAAGCAATTAAGCAATAAATTGCTAATAATATCGCTTTGTCTAAAAAATCCAGGATAAAATAAAATAGCGAAATAAATCATATATCAAAGTGTAATACTGCGACCGTGCTTTGATATCGATATATGGTTTATGTTGTGTTATCGAGCACAAACGATCCTCTGGACGGCTGAGTGAATCCGCCTGGACGATACGGATGCGGCATATCAGTGGAAGACTGATAGACGGTGTATTTATCAATACACCTCAATGAAGCCAGTAGATAACATAATTGATAGACGGTGATATTTATATCACTTGATATGTCTATCATAGGGAAGACCGTGATATATGCGGCACTGGTTGGATATGCCGACCATAAGAATGGCAACACCTGACGGTGACCATAAAAATGGATATAGATGATAGCGGGCATACCAATCCGGTCAAGTGGTTAGACCGTAATATGTAACCACCAATTCCACATATAGACCGCATTGACAATGTGGCTATATGTGCTGCATAAGACCCAATCGTTAGGATTATGCAGATAAGATAAAATAACGACGGAGACCCGACCGTCATTACAGAAATGTAGCGGCGGTCATTTTATTTAGACCAATAAATATAATGGAGGCTATTATGATTATAGTAAATGGAATTACAGTATTTTTGACTCTTCATGACTCTATATCAATGGTAACGCTTAATAACTACAATAATTTCATCGAAGACTTCCCTGACGATCCTGCGATATATGGCGTCCTGGTTGGCGGCGTTATTGAAGTAATTAGATCAAAGAACACGCTTGTATCTGAAATACAGATAGCATGGTAAAGCCAATTCATCAGGTCATTAAGGCCATTGACCAGCCTTATAGACCTATTAAACCAATACAAAAGGTCAAGACGGCATCTCAACCGTCTAATTTTGAGGACATATTACAGAAAGCCATCGCTAAATTAAAATAGTGGTGGCTTTTATTTTTAAGGAGGAAATATTATGGACGTTTATACTTTTTATGTCAAGCAAGAAATAGCCTTCTATCATCAGTGGCCGAAGCAATAGAATATGATTGGACAGACAAATTTAAGATTAAAAACATAATAGAAACAAAAGATTCCATAATTAGACCATTCGAAAACAATTTGCCATACATTAATGACTTAACTCGCGACCAAGCAATCTCTTTGGGGTTTAAAAAATGGAGTTCAGACAATGAGTTTCTCATCCCGTTATATCTAAAGCAGTTTATAAATCCAGAGCAAAAATGTTTTGATATTTTCAACTGCATTAAAATATTAAAAGACGTAGACAGTGACCACAGGGGCGGGATGATTGGGGCATATATTGTAATTGAGTAAAAGGAGGAACCATATGTCCGAAGAAAAAATAATAATTATTGCATTTACAGTTATCATGTCAGCTATCAATGCATCAATAATTCAAAATATCCCGACATACATTACCTATTTTTTAGGATTCGTTGCATTTTATCTGATAGTTGATATATTCCATAACATTCACGACATTAAAGATATGCTAAAAAAGGATAAGGAGGAATAACATGACAATTATTATTTCGGTGCTAATAGGTGGAGTTATAGGTTATTTCATCACAAATAAATTATTAAACAGGAGGGAATATTATGGTAACAAGCAATTCATTTTTCGGGTTAGATAAGTTTTTAGGTGGTCCTATCATTCGCGTCACTGATATCGACACAGGTGAGACATTTATTGTACCAAGGTCAATCGCATCTGGCATGATAATGTTTGGCGGCAATTTTGAATTAAAAACGATGTTGGAGGCACAATATGGACAAATATAAAAAGTTTGTTTTAAAACACAATCCTATTTATCGCTATAGAGTAGCGATGGCTCAGGCAATGTATAACAGAGACTAGGAGGCATATATGTTCACATACTGCCCATTTTGCGGGCATCACGACTGTATCAAAATAAGCAACGAAGACTATCGTATCTTATATGAGTGCAAACACTGCGATGCCGCCTGGTATCGCGTTATTAGGGAGGAGAGATAACATGGAGGCAATATGGTTAAATAAATCACCACTGTTCGACAAACTTAAATCATTGACAGGCTATTCAGGAACAAACATCAGAGTGTCAATATCAGACACTCCTCGAACATTGCGTTCATGTTGGGATAGCGGTTCTCGTACTAATTTCTCCTGTTACGACATGGAGGGAGAATTAGTAGCAATCGATGTCCAGACAGCGCCCGAACCATTTGGCAAGGCAGTGCCTCCATATATTCCATCGCCTGATAAGTTTCTTGTCGAGCATATCACATTCAATGGCAAAGACCTGGGACTGCATATTTCCTTACATCCAGATCATTTCTTAACCAAGATGTTGCCTATAGAAAAGCCTGATATCAGCAAAAACGAGTTATTTGTTCTCGTAACGATATGCTCGTTAAAATCGTTTGCTCGTAATGATAAATATCGTGAAGCAGGATTTAAGACTGCTGAAATCGATAAACTTAAAGAGATTCTATTTCAGCGCGGCTTTATCAACAAGGCCGGCGCTATAACTCCAGCAGGACGCAATGTTGTCGCAACTGCGTTTGATTCGCATTGCGATAGGTCTACATTTTCATACGGGTTTAAGAAAGAAAGCGTCATAGACGCTATTGCGGAGGCAATATGAAAAAAATTAAATATAAGAAAATATCGAATTATAATAAACAAAAAACATGTCCATACGGATTGACATGTCGTGATATCAATGGCTGCGACTTTGAAGATGCGGTTCATGTTGGTAGTAGCTTTTGTGAAGAGTGTCCATCATTTGTCGGCAAGCACAATGACACTACCGTAATATGCAAAAGAGATGAAAAGGAGGCAGAATGTTAGCGTTAACTGTTAGCTTAATGTTTATCGTGTTAGGCTTATCTTGATGACCTTGCTGATGTTATCCATTCTGCTATCGAGGGTTGGAACTGGTATCTGCCAACACTTAGAAGACAGCAACAGATCGCCAGAAAAATGAAAATTATAGAGTCTTCCGCAGTTGATATAGCCACTTCAATATCTATTGTATATGGCAATATTTCAGTAGAGCAACTACAAGAGCTAATTAACGAGAGAGTAAGCAAATCTGCTAACCAAAATATTAAAGACGCCATATTTAATATGATATGGCCAATGCTTACAGCAATATCACAAAATAAAAAGGAGGAGTAATTATGTTATCAAGAGCTAATCCTCAGCATCAGGCAAGAATGATGTTATACGCAAAATTTATAGACACCGCGTGTAAAGCCGCTAACGCAACCAATATGATGGACTTACCGCAATCCGTTCGTGACAAATGCTGGGTCGATGCAGTATTTGAAACGTCTAAGTTCGCAACCAATATGCATAGTGGCATACAAAGAGGAACACATGACTAAAAAAGAAGCACATCAATTATTATTAGACTCTGACCATATACAATATCGCAAAGGTCGTTACTGTAAATCTGGCATATATACATTATATCATGGCGAATATGAACGCCCAGATTATCAGATTCGCAAAGTTAGAGGCAAAGATGACTACGAAATATATTGCCGAGTTTATTTCTATTCTGGCAGTTTTAAGAATGATGTTAACTATGTTCTTAGCAATGATGATATATTCAATCTTAAGATGCAACTGGCCGATAGGTCAAGGAGAATAATGAATGAACAATAATAAGCCGATATGCTCTTATTGTGGTCAAGATTACCATGGAGACACCCGTATCCCTTGTGAAGTATGTCATATGCAAGTATGCATTATGGCATTTGACCCAGATAGCGATATGTGCCTTGACTGTAAATCTGATCTGTTGCCTTGCGAATGCGAAATATGCGGCAGAATGATAGATAAAGATGATATAGGCGGATATATTATTTGCGATACTTGCGATCAGAGAGTGTGTCTTGGCTGCTCTCCCGATGGCATAGATTGTAAAGAATGTTATGACGAAAATAAAGAGGAGGAAGATGATGAGTAATAATAAACCTTTCGCAGTTAATTGTCCAGAGTGTGGGTGTGGCAATTGGGGCGCCATAATGATGGAATTTGATGACAATATGCTGTATATCGTTGCTAAGTGTAACGAGTGCGAACATAAATTTGACATAGACTATGAATGCGTCAAAGTATATGATACCGCAACAGAATAGGAGGCTATAATGAAAAATGTTCTTCTCGACATGCGCCTTGATAAATCAGCGGTTCCAGATGATATTGGCTCATTATTTGTTTCAGAGTCAGATGATGGCGTTATCATTCATCTATTCTCTATCTTCGAAAATATAGCATACATGAGCGAATCGTTGACCGCGCTCGTCATAAATGGGGAGTGTACAGATAATTATAACTTTTATTTCCAAGAACAATCTAAAAAACACACAAAAAATAATTGAAGACACATTTGAAAGGGGCAATGAATATTATGAGAAGTAGAAAGAATAGAGAAACATACGACCCTGGTTGTCAATCAATCACAGGCAAAGATGAATCTTCTTTTTATGTTTGGGCGCTCTTGACATATGACGAGTTGGAGGAGCAGTCATATGCAAGTTATGCATTTTTGAACGAGGAGCATGCGATAATATATAAGCAAATGAACAACCATGGATATATACAAAGAATAGAAGTTAACCCAACCCTCCCCATGGACAATATTCTAAAAGAGCAAGAGAAGGAAAATGCAAAAGAAAAAGAATTATATTTAAAGTTAAAAGCAAAATATGATAAAACTATATAGGGGGCGATTATGATAACTAACGAAAATTTCGAGTTAAACCTTAGAATACTTGCCAAACACTTAGAAACAGACACAGATGACATATCGGCAAATATGGCAGATGATTATCTCGTCTGCACTGAAGAAGAAGCAGATGAAGCAGTTAAAAAGGCAGTTCTTTCATCATTATGGGCATTTAGGCCATCATTTATTGTATCACATATGGCATATAAACCAGAACATATGGCAGAGAGAGACGAAATCGAAAAATCTTTAAATAAAATACAATGTAGCCTCTGCGAAACGGCTAATTTTCTTGTTAAAAGCATGATAAAAGATATCGACCACTTCGTTGATGATGCAGTATCATCAGATGGTCGTGGCCATTTCTTGGCACAATATGGAGATGAACATGAAGTAGAGATTGACGGTGTTATATATTTGGTTTATAGGCAAAATTAACAAAAAGGGAGTGACTTATGTTAAAAAGAGAAGCAAATGAGGTTTTTAAGAACTGGAACCCACGAATAGTTGAAATTTTTAAAGCGCTTTTTGTTTTAGAAAAAGGGCCAGATGGATTTTATTATAAACGAGATCAATACGATACAATACACCGTGCGAATCATTTACACGAAACGTTGCGATTAGTGGCAGATATAAGATCAATTTGCTTTTGAAGGTTTATTAACAACAAAAATATTATAAACATATTTAAGGAGAGATAATTATGACTAAAAAAATAAAACAAATCGCATATAAAGGATTTAATGTCAATTCAAACAATCAGTTACAATGTAGGAATACTATTTTTTGTGTTGGCGAAATTTATACAATATCAGGCGAATTAAGGATGTGCAATAACGGATTTCATTATTGCAGACAACTGAATGACATTGATAAACATTATAATTTAAGGTCGTCTGTAATCGGAGAAATTGAAGTATTAGGTCAGGTCTTACATGATACTGACGGCAAAAAATCTTGTACAAATAAATTCAAAATCATAAGAATATTAACAAAAGAACAAGTCTGGGCCATTAGTAATACTGGAAAGGATAATACTGGATTTATTAATTCAGGCAACTACAATTCAGGCGACCGCAATTCAGGCAACTACAATTCAGGCTACTACAATTCAGGCGACTACAATTCAGGCGACCGCAATTCAGGCGACTACAATTCAGGCTACTACAATTCAGGCTACTACAATTCAGGCAACTACAATTCAGGCAACTACAATTCAGGCAACTACAATTCAGGCAACCGCAATTCAGGCTACTACAATTCAGGCAACCGCAATTCAGGCGACTACAATTCAGGCTACTACAATTCAGGCTACTACAATTCAGGCGACCGCAATTCAGGCGACTACAATTCAGGCTACTACAATTCAGGCGACTATTCAAATGGTTTTTTTAACACAAAAGAACATATCGTCTTTATGTTTGATAAGACAACAAAAATGACAACATCAGAATTTAAAAATTCAAAATATTCTAATGCGTTGACATCAGAACGTTTAGTATTAATAGAGTGGATTAATTATACAGAAGAAGAAAAATCGCAAGATAAAGCGAAAAAATTAATCGAAGGTTATCTTAAAAAATACGAATACAAAGAGGCATGTCAGACATGGTGGAATAAGTTAACAAAAGAAAATCGAACAATAATACAATCTATACCTAATTTTGACAAAGATATATTTTTTGAGATAACAGGAATTACATTATAAAAGGAGGCAATATGCATCAAACTTGTTATAACTGCCATGGGCATGGATGTAACTATTGCGGCGGCACTGGAAAAGAAGATAATGAAGAAGAAACAACCACGGCAAATAAAATACAAATCAAACACATCGAAGAATGCCCTGTCATTTATGGCTTTGAACTAACTCCAGATGAAAAGAAAGATTTCGATTATTGGACACCAGAAGAACTTGATGAACAGATGTTTGTTAAATATCGTGGCAACATTTATGACATCTCACAGTTTATGCGTTTAACTTATGGCATGACAATAGAGCGCATAAAAGATGGCACCTTTCATCCTTTCGGCAGGGGATGGGATTATGGCGGATATCACTCTGATTCATTCTATAGTGGCGTTCTTTGTTTAATAGTTGATGACGAAACCGTTAGAATGGCAACCTACATGAGTTAATGCATTTAAGGAGGAGTACATATGAGTATAAGAGGCATTATCGAACGCAAAGGCAATGGCGATGTGGTTGTCTATAGACATGACCGCATAATATATCCGAACGGCAATGAAGTTAAAATCAACAACGATCTCTTATTAGCCATTGAAGAATTTAAGGCAGATGGTACAACATTTGTAGTAATGTATAAATAAGGAGGAAATATGAATTTAAAAACAGAATTAGCAATTAAAGGAATCCTTGCATGTTGGTGTAAAGATTTAGATTACTCTGGGAAGAGATTCGAGGCAATTGTAAAGCTACGAAGATTGCACAAAAAACATCAGCGTATATGCACAGATCAATGTAATGGCAAATTTAAATCAGAAGAATCATATCGCAAGGCAATTAGTAAAGTAGAAGATAAGATGCAACAGATTATAATGGCAGACGTTAGTTTGTCCAGACTATCAGTCGAACATTAATATGACCCAAGGGGCATAACAACGCATCTATTTTATAATAATAAATATGAACGCGATGGCCATACAGAAGATTGCAAATATAATATAACAGATGCTTTATACATATAGGAGGAAGACATGAAAATAACAATTAATCATCATCCCTATGACATAGAGACATTATTCCACAATAATCCTTGCCGGCATTGTGGTCATATGACATACGGCCTATATTTCTATAGCTTTAAGTTAATAGAGGGTGACACGATATGTCCATCCTGCAAAAACCCAGTTACATCTTTTGCTGAGCAAGGCATACAGGGATATATCGACTTACAGAAACAATTCTTTGCTGATTTAAAACAAGTAAAAAAATCACCAATGTATTTCTACAAGAAGGTGGCTAAATGAAAATAGTAGAATTAATTCTTGATAGTTGCGCCCAATGCCCCTTTATCAGAGGGAATAACCCATATTTTTGCCAATTAGTAGAAAGCTGTATAGGCGTCTTACAGCCAGTGTTACAAGACCATCAAGCATTTAGAGAGGATTGTCCTTTAAAAAGCATTCGTATGAATGAGCTTACTGATTTAATGGTTTCACTGTCAGTAATAAAGAGAGGCACAAAATAATGGCATTAATGAACCAAAAGAAATACTTCATTCATTGCATCAAAACAGGCAATATAGTTGCACAATGTAACGAGTGGAACATTGAGACAGAAAAGGATAAACTACCCATTGGCAAATATATTGTAATGGGCCAGAACGTAGATTATACATTTGAAATTAAAGGAGATAATTATGAAGACATATCAGTGTCCTAACTGCGGTTCAGACCAATTTACGGTATCATTTACCGGAATATATAACGCTACGATAAAGGAAGAAAATGGCAGATTGCATGGAGAAAGAGAGTTACATGCATTTGATGGGTCTGACAATGAGGTATACTGCGCTGAGTGTGCTAAATCGGTAACAAAAGATATTCACTGGTAAAATTAAATTAAACAGGAGGAATAATATGGATTTAGTAGAATTAGTGGCAGATGGGAAATGCCCAAACAAGAATTGTGATTTAGGTGGAGATATTGAAGAAAAAGCAACACATTATGATGGGAATGGCCATGTAATCATCAGTTGGGAATGCGATTGTGGAACATGCTGGGATATCGAATATAAACCAATTCAAGTTAAAGTAACAGATAAACCTAAAAATTATATACAAATTGAGGAGGAATAATTATGGGAACAAGAGGATTAGTTGGGTTTTACAAAGGTGGCATTACTAAAGCAATATATAATCATTACGATAGTTATATCCGTGGATTAGGCAAAGATATTGTCGATTTCTTACAGAAAGTTAATCTTGATAAATTGCCTGAGATATTTGATGGCATTGAAATGATTGACGAAAAATCAAAACCAACAGAGGCGCAGATATTTAAATGTAAATGCGAAGGACTAACAAACTTCGATGTAAGTGATAAGTCAGAAAAAGATTGGTATTGTTTGCTCCGAAATGCACAGGGCAATTTATTCACTTACGCCAAAGGGTTTCCTTATATGCTTGATGGAATAGACTTTATCAAAGATAGTTTATTCTGTGAATATGCATATATCATTAACATAGACACAAAAGAATTAGAAGTCTATGTAGGATTCCAGAAAGCTAAACAACCAGTAAAAATTAATAGATATATGAAGGGGGCAAAGTCTGACAGAGGTTATTATCCTTGCCATTTGTTAACAAAACTATCATTCGAGCAAATAGTGTCAGCATCGATTGATGAAGTTGTTTCTACATTAGAAACCATTGAAGAAATATATGAGCAGAAAAGAAATCCAAAGGAGGAATAATTATGGAATGTGATATCTGCAGAAACCATGAATGGGTAAGGCACTGTAGAACATGTGGTGGCGACTTTTGCGACATGCGTATGGAGGGCAATATGGAGCATGATGTTTATAGGTGCATGAATGGATGCATCCCGCCAACAATGGAGTTGTATACAGAGACTATACCAGACGAGGAGGAATAATTGAATATCTACGGTTTATATCAATATCAAGAGCCAATCATACTTAACGGTAAATTACACTATAAATTAACAATCAAAGGCAAAGATAAAATGTATAAGATCGATGCAAGGCCATCAAGCACGTTGGATAAATTAAACAGAAACGATTATATCATGGCAACATTGCAGGATAATGTAGTTAAATCAATAATGGTATTAAAATAGGAGTTAGATATGATTTTAAAAGACTATGCCGGCGATTCTATTGATTTATCAGACGGATATAGAAGAAAAGATATATATATCCCATTATCATTAATTGACCCCAACAATAGAGATTTAATAGATAATATAAAATGCGGATATGCAGACAGAGACCATTTTATATCAACAGATATAAAGCAAAACATTAGTTGTAAGATTTGTAACACAGATAAGTTTCAACTTAAATATGGCAATTGGTGTATCATTGCAATATGCCCTAATTGTAAATATGAAATCCCAGCTTTAGAAATGTAGGAGGATAAAATGAAAATGGAAAGATATTATACATGTTTCGGGAGAAAGGTTATTAACGCTGGCGAACTTGGCATGATCGACGATATAGATGGTTTATTAAAACATATGTGGAGCTATGCGAACAAAAAGACATGCGATGGCATATTATCATTAAGTTCCAACGGCAAACAATATTTTCTTTGCATGGGCAATATGAGAGAGCCGCTAAGCATTGACCAAAATATAATAGCCAAGCTTATGGATTTATCTCAAGAAGAATATCAATCCCTATTCATCGAATTAATCCGTGCAAGTAAAGCGATATATTCAAGAATGAATGTAAGAGAAACATTTGAAATAAGCCTTGAGCCTAAAAGAGAAATGACATCTGAGGAATTAGAATCACTTAATCGATTCCATTGTATATCTCCCGAATGTACTGGAAATAATGTTGTTTGCTTAGAGAAACATCCGCAGTGGCAGGGAGAAGAAACAGACCATTATAAGTGTAATGACTGTGGCGCTGAATGGTCGTTATGGAAGCAGACAATATCTGGAGTAGTGTTAAAGGAGGCAGAATAATGTTCTTCTTTGACTATCGAATCTATCACCTAACATCACACAAAACTAAAACATTAACTAAATTCTCAGAACGTTTACTTGGACATTACAAAGATATATCAGAGGCAACACAACAATTTAATGAGATCGTGAAAGATTTCATGAGAAATAAAAGGCATAAAGTAGGAGATGAGCTTGTATTAAAGAATAAATCTAAAACTATAGGCTCACTTAAAGTTGATGTAATGATTTATAATCCTGGCGTTAATATTAATACGAATAACATAATAATTAAGAATAAAAGGAAGGATTTAATATGAAATATTTAATTCAATACTCTAATGAAATAATTTTAGTGTGTAATTTGATAATATTCTTTTTAGGAACAAGAATGCTTTTTACGTTGCATAAATTAAAATAATAAAGGAAGGATTTAGTATGAAAGATTATTTAGACATCGAATCAGCACCTTGGGGAGTAGGTTGTGTTCAAGTTAATCCATCTTACGATTATATGCCCGCAATGAAAGAAGAAGCAACTAAATTTAAAGAAATGCTTGAGAAGCGTTTTGCTAAACTAATTGATAAAACAGACATATACTTCGTGATAGTAAAGAATCCTCATGATTTTGGAACTTATCTGTCAATTAGAGTTTATTTTCATGATGAGAATAAGAAACAAAGCGATGCAGCATATTTTGTTGAAAGTAATTGTCCTGAAACATGGGAGGATGATACAGTATTTGATTGGCCGGTTAAAAAGATATTGGAGAAGGAGAAATAAGCATGGAGAATCAACAAGCATACGACCTTTTACATCAGCACATACAAGATATATTAAATACAATTATAGATGTCAGAAAAGCGTATTCTGGAGGAGGGATGAATGTTAAAAAAGAAAATTATATAACCTTTCGCAATGACAGCGGAGACATAATAGATAAAATAGATGAAATAAAAGAAAAAGCTCAAGAATCGTTACATCTTATGTTTCTGATTGACAACAGGGAGGAAAGTAAATAATGAAAGTAAAAATATCAATCGGTAATACTAAAATGGGCAAGATACCAAGCGTATCATTGCCACCTATCAAATCATGTGGCAATTGCAAAGATTGTGCGTCTAAATGCTATGCGAATCAAGCATATAGACAATATAAACAAACTAAAGCAGCTTACGATAATAACTATATAATGGTAACGACAAATCATTATAAATATTTTAAGGAAATAAAAGAATATGTAAGCAAAAAGAGTCCTAACTATTTTAGGTGGCATGTATCTGGCGATATATTAAATCAAGAATACTTTAACGATATGGTTCAAATAGCAGAAGAATACCCTAATACTAAATTTCTATGCTTTACAAAAATGTATGGTATTGTAAACTTTTATTTAAAGGAACAGACACTTCCACCTAATCTTAATATATTCTTCAGCATATGGCTGGATAATAGAATACCAAATATACATAGACTATCAACAGCGAGAACAGTGAATAAAGGTGATACTGATAAATATGAAGGCTTTAAATGCGAAGGCAACTGTTCTACATGTGGCTTTTGCTTTGAAGCACTGAATGGCTCATCTGTAATCTTCGAGATGCACTAAAATAAAATACTTGACATATTCATAAAAGTATGATATAATATCTCTTAGCCTGTCAATTTAATGCAAAGTGAGGTAATAGTTTGAAGAAAGTAGTTATTATTGTAGTAGCACTTTTTCTTAGCACGTTTTGCAGCACATTTTCTTATGCATCAAATGAGATTAAGTTAAGGGCAACGGGATATTATATCGAAGGAATAAAAACAAAGGCAGAATTAAAGATGGAAGGCGGGCGTAAAGATAGATACGGGAATCTATTGCGCCCCCTTCAAAACTATATGTTTGGCAGTTATGTATCTATCGCCACCGATCCAAAAATTATCAAGTCAGGGACGGTATTACGAATTAAAGAGTTTCCTGATATTATATTCGTAGCATGTGATGTTGGCCGTGCTATAAAGGGCGCCAGAATCGACGTAGCATGTTTATACAAGCAACAGACATATCAATTGCCTAAGTATGTTCATGTGGAGAAGATAGCATACATACATAACATCAGACAGTATCCTAATTATGGATTTGGAAGTAATATAGCGAGGAAATAATATGAGAATGTTTAAAGATTGGGATGAAGGCCCAGATGAAGATGGAGTCATGTGGCAAAATAAATATATCGAAAAGCCACTTAAATCAATAGACACAATGCCATCGGACACATTGTTTATATATAAGGACAATTTACATAAAATTTTAAATCAGTCCTTAGTGCAAGAAGGATACGATATAGAAATAGACCGTATTGAAATATCAGAGGAAGGACATCTATGTATCTTTAGAAAATATAAGGAGAGAACATGAACAATAGAACAGTGGCCAGCTTAATTAAACAGCTAAGAAAATTAAGCCCTGATACCGAAATATGGGGGCTTGAAGATGGCTCAATTTATTACGATAATTACGTAACTGGCGAATCAGGGAGCATAGAATGCGTTAAAGATTCTTCTGATTATGAAGAAGAGATTCAGGTTGCCTTGAAGGACGGGAGGGGTTAGTCCAAGCCCTCAACCGATCCAGGAAATCTCTTGACATCAACCCAAAAATATGTTAAAATAAATTTATGTTTTTTGACATTTAAGAGAAAGGAAAAAAAACGCCCTAAAGATTTACGGTCTTTAGAGCGCCATTGGTAAAGTTACAATGATTATCTTAACACAAATCCCATTGCATGTCAATAGGGAATCAATAAAAAATTTCATAAATAAAATAAATTTATCCGAATTCCGGATTCAGTTTCAGCATGGAATTGGCTCAAACATCACTGGCGCTTGGGCTGAACCGCTATCTGATTCTCTTTTTCTTCGTATGGATAAGGCTCAGTCAAATGGCGAGGGCATTTATCTTATTCCGAACAAAACAACATCACGCAAACAAAACGATATCTTAGATTATTCTAATCTATTCTTCGATATCGATCTTAAAGATAATCCCACCTACAAATCGGGCGTTGACATATCCAATGTGCTTATCAAATACGCATCTTCTAATTCATGTCCGATCAGATTTAACTGCATAGTTAATTCGGTCGGAGGCCCGCATGGATATATTCAAGTTACAGACCTATCTAAAACTTCATACAAGGACGTTTGGGGTGCCATTGCGAATATAATCCGATTCGACACCGGCTTAATTTTAGATAGGGCTGTATCAACGCCTAATCATCCAATACGTTTGCCTGGGTCTTTCCATAATAAAGACATTAACAATCCAGTTGAAGTTACATTGGTTAACTTTAACAACCAACCTATGATTAAAGATGAAATCTTCGAATCTTTAACCTCAAGATTTATCCCCTCTGAAAATAGCAGTAAAAATGAGCCTTTAAAAAAAACCAACAATAATAATGAAAGTAATACCCCTATCTCCCCCTCTCCTATATCTATATCTACATATATATCTTATATACAAGATAATATAATAGAAGATATAGAATATAATAAGATAAGAGATAAGTATATGTTTAAGAGTAATCAAGATTTATTTTTATATATTAATAGTCTTGATATGAATAATATGTTTGACTTGGGTGCGTCTAAGTCGGTTAAGTGTATCTTCCATGAAGATAGAAAGGAGAGCGCAGTTGTTTATCGCGGCTTTGATAATAGTTGGTTGTTTTATTGCCATAGCAGCAATTGCTCTATGCATGGTAAATCCTTAAATAACATACAGATGATTTGCAAGTTATGTAATGTGAGCGTATCTGATTTTGTTAAGCAGTTATGCTCTGTGGTTAAAATATTTACAGGCAATGAAGAGTATTATCGCGAGATAAATAAACTTATAGGCGATCAGAACACATGGTTTGATTTAAATGGCGCTGATTATCCTGCTATTAATAAATTACTTAAGAAGAACAAAAGCACAATACACGATCTTATTAAATATCAGATCGATAAATCACAGCCAGTGGAATTATATTATAAAGGAAAAGCACTTACATTCTTGTCGAATAGATACTTCGGTTCAATCATAGGCAAAGATAAAGGCACAGCGAATAGATTGTTTAATCTGCTTGGTCAACTTGGATTAATTCAAAAGGTATTTATTGAAGATGTACCTACATCTTTCGCTGAAACATCAAAGGAATTAGCACAGCAGTTTATAGGGCATAACGAAATCAGCTACTATGTTATGCCAGAATATAACGAACAAACGCTTAAACAAGCAGAAGCAATAGCGCGTAAACTATTAAATTGCACAGTAACAGTATCGACGTTATCGTGCAAATCTATTGTTAATAACCTTGGTATAGAGGCGGCTAAAAAAACATATGTAATCGATGATGATGTCAAATGTATGTTTTATAATCAAGATACAGGCGAAGAGTTCTTCTTTATAACACAAGGTAAGGCAATGTTTCCTGTGGTATTTGATAATTTTAAAGTAAAGGAGTTGAATGAAGAATTTGATAAAGAAATGTATCTAAGGGCGGGACCGAAATAAAATAAGGAGGCATGAATGATTTTAACAATAATAGGCGAACAAAACCAACAGTCTATAGACGTTTCTAAGGCAGGCGAGATAATTGTAAACATTAAAGACTTAAACGACATAATTATAACTACAAACGATAGTAACAAAAAATTAATCTTTGAAATACAAATACAGAGTAATGGATGTTGGTAGAAATAAAAAAAGGAGAATAAATATGGGAATAATTACAGAAACTAAGTATCGAATAATTTGTTCAAGGTGTGATAAAGAAATAGACGTTATGTTGGTTACCCCGAACTTAGACAATCTTAGGGCTATAAGGACAATTGATGGAGAATATGCAGATACCGTTAGAAGATTTATGGTAAAAATATATAGTGTTGATTCTTGTGATTATCCTCCAGATCAATCAATATTATGCGACAAATGTAAACTTGATGGACTTGTTGCTGCGATTAAAGAAATAAGCCCTTCATATTTTGACAAAAAGAATAAAAAGGAACATTTAAAATGAAAATTTATGCTGTAACGGAAAGTTTTTCAGATAATTACACATATTCATACGAAGAAGTTATTGAATTATTTAAATCTAAAATATTGGCAGAAAACAGGACATTAGAATTAAATTTAAAAAGACTGGAAGAATGCGGCAAAGAGGATGTATTTAGCGTTAAAGAATATATTTTAAATACAGAAATTGTTGAAGAAAGATGTTGTGCTTGTAATGGTTCGGGTTGGTATGATAATTTAGATAGATGGGGAAGACACATAAAATGCGGTGCATGCAGAGGAACGGGTAAATATGAGGTGTAGAGAGAATGAAGAATTTTATCATTACTGGGATAACAGAATATGGACATGGTTTCCAAAAGGGATATACCTGGGCAAGGGAAAAGACAATAATGGAACTCGATATAATAATACGAGATAATAAAAAAGGATCGAAGTTAAGTATTGCATTATTAGACTATAAGAAAAACATACAGGAGGAAATAGAATGAAAATTAAAGTTTTATTTGGTCGAAGGCATTGTATGTATGATGACCAATATGCGCCAGAAGCATTGGAAGTGCAAGACGAGTATGCATTTGATGCTAATTCTGATCTTTTATATGATAAAATTTTTGAATATAGAGAGGATAGTAGTTTTGACTATTTAAATATTGTAGATATTAATATCGATGACGAAGAATTAAATAAAATATTGCATCCCCAAGAACCAGAACTTGAGGGGGAATTAATATGAATACATTTTCTCTAAAATTAAAACTAATTCTTTGTGATGGAGGTATTATTTATACCGACGAAAGCACCAAATCAGTAGAATGTATGGAACCACAAATATGGGGACTTGAGGTTAAAGTAACAAATCTTGATGGAATAACACGAGTTTATTGTGTTAGAAAAATTGAATTATTAAAATAAAAGGAGCGATAAAAAATGAGAATAGATACCTTAGTTATAACAAACGAAATGAAACAAAATTTATTAAAAGAAGCAAACGAAAGAGAAGGCAACAGCCCATTGTTAGATTTTGATTTTTTTGAAGGCAACTATGAACTGATATTTCTTGATCTGAATGATGTAAGTAATTCTATATTATATTGCGAAACATATCCAAGGGTATTAATAACAAAAGGCAAAAGAAAAATATCGATGAAAACGCTCGAACAGGCATTGGTGAGATTACAGTGTAGAGTTAATGATTATAAGAGACAGAAAAGAGGTATTTATGCATAAATTGACTTTAAAAGTAAAAAGTGGCCTAACCCAACAATGCGTAGATATATCTAAGGCAGCAGAAGTATTGGTAGATATAACAGATTTTTCATCTATATGGGTAACAGCGAATGATAGCGAAAGAAAGTTGATATTTCAAGTACAAGTAGAGCGAGATGGGAAGGAGTAAATAAGATGATAATGAAACAAGACCATGATTTTGATGAGTTTTTTGTTGATGTCGGCAAAATAATTTATGGTATTAGCCAATATGCCGAGATAGTGTATAATATAAAAGAAGATTCATTCGGATTTATATGCTATAGTAATTTTGATTATATCATAAATTATAAAGAAGGCAACGAAGAATATTATCAATACTGCAATGATTGCATAGAATTAGGTGATTCTTTATTGGATTGTATCAATAAAATAAAAGCAAACTGTTTACATTTTCGTAGAGAGATATTAGAAAATCCATTACGAATAAAGGATGATATAAAAAAAATAAAAGACAAAACAAAGCAACTTATATCTATTCAAGAATCTGAACATGAAAAAACAACAAGTCAATATTATAAAAGAATAGAGATTCTCAATGAAGAGATAAAATGGGCTAATGATATGTTAGCAAAATGTGTAAGTAAAAAAAAGAATAAGGAGAAATAAAATGAAAAATAAATTAATATTAACCAACGCAATATTAGAACAGGCAGGTGCTTGTTTTGATGGTATAATATGGTGTAGAAAATTAATGAGAAAATATCGTAAATCATGGTTATCATTTTATGCGACTTATGAGAAAGCACCATATCATTATAAAGCATGGGCATTACACAAAATTGCGCCAGAATATACAGAATGGATATTATCACATGAAACACCAAAAAGAATAGCGAAGTTATTAACAATTAAACTTGTTCCATCATCGGATAATTCTGGGAAAGCATTAAATAATATTATGGGTCGCGCCGACTCCGAAGAACAAATTGCAAATATTGTAAAGGATTATATCATCGAACAAGGCTGGACCGCTATTTATACTACTAATGGATATAAGTTAATAATAAATAAGGAGTAATCATGGGATTAATAAAAGACATCAGAAGCATTATACAAGAATATAGGACACACGAGGCACTTACCAAAGACGATCTGTGCAATCAATTAGAAACTTATATAGAACAGTATGCAAAAGACCATATCAAATCTGCATTAGATTATCAGAAAAAAACTCCAGGTGCCTCTAAAAAGACATCAGCCAAATGGAAGAAAGATCATCCAGAAGAATATAAGGTACAACAGCGTGAATATAAGAGAAAGGTGAATGGATATTATGAGAAACACAGTAAGGAAATACTTAGCAAAGCAGACGATAGTCTTAAAGATAATCGAGACGCTGAAATTATTGAAATTGGAATAGACTTAAAAGATAAGGAGCCGAATGATGAATAAAGAAGATATGCCTATATTCCCATTGATTAGCGCATTAGCCGGCTATAGATTAATAGTTATTGATATAAAACAAATGCCTAGACTAAAGGACACTGATATAATGATTTCAAGAGCGTTATATAATAAGATGAGAGATCTATGCCCTGCTGCATTTTCGAATAAAGAGGAGAAAAATAAAGATGAAATTAAAAAATAAATCATGGGAGGTTGACACACACATTGTTCTAATGCCTGTATGCAACGGGACAATACGCAAGATACTAAACGATAGAGTTAATAATAGGTTCACGGATATATATGTTCTGGACGTTGGGCCAGATTTTCATGACCCGCAAGCAACATATGGCATAATCGATAAGTATATGCGTTCCAGTCAGAATATATTATGGGTTGACCATCATTTCGAGAATTGGAGCGCTGAGGCAGTTATTAAATATAATGCATCTAATAATTTAGTGCTAAGAGATACAAGAAGCTGTGCTGAAATCATTAAGGATATGAAGTTTGAAAAGCTATCTCGTAATCTTGTATGCTTCGGTACAGATGCAGATGGGATCATATCGGCAGCGTTATTATGTGCTGGTAATTTTCTTAACGATAAGCAGAAATATAGATTAACTGATATTGCTATTAAATGCGATACAGCTTCATTCTATAGCGACCAGTTAGCAACTAACTTTCATAAGGCAGTATATATATCAAGGCTTAATGGCACATCGATACAGTTACTTGAACTTATGGTTAACTTAGCTAAGGCTAATTTCGCTAAAGGCAAGATTTATAAAGAACTTATGGCAATAGTGGATAAATATGATGAGGTAATAGCGCCTGCTAATAGAAAGATAACAAGCGGCCAGGACGTATTATTAATTAGCGATGTCAATAATACTGATGTTATTGTTTTTAACTCTGATAATGTTTGCAATGCAGACTTAACATATATATTTAGTAGATGTTATAACTATGGATATAAGATAGCTATCGTTGAGAACTCAACATTTATAAGAGTAGCGAGCAACACTTATGATTTGAAATCTTTATTTAAATTAGATCATGGCATGAAGTATAAAATACAGTTGCCGAAAAAAGATTGGAAACTAAACGATGTTTATGAAATATGCAGAAGGAGAGTAAATCATTATGAAATATAACATAGTAGAATGCCCGGAGTGTGGTAATAGGCTTAATCTTAAAAATATAGTTGAAGAGAACGAAGATGATGTGATAGATATACTTGAGTCACAAATAGAAAAAGAAGCCACAGAAATGTTTAAGTATTGGAAGAAAGAAGAAAAGATTGAACAGTTAGAATTTATAAGAGATAGCATTCAAGAGTTAATAGATAAAGAGAAATATTTTGTCAATGGCGATAGTATTGATTATAAAGAAGCACTTGTAAAGATAATGAAGGACAGTGAGGAAATATGAACAAAAATCTTGCTATAATAAAAGATAAAAATAAATATATATGGGAGCCGTCAAATGGGGAATATAACGATGTAATACATGAAATAAATGAAGCCGCCGAGCGCATGGCCTCGGATATTGAAAAGTTAACTGATGCTGTTTTACGCAAAGGTAAAAGAATAGCGGAGTACAAAGACGAAATCGCCCGCCTCAAGGCCGAGCTTGATAAACTAAAAAGCGAGCCAATAAGATATATCAGCGAAGATGAATACATCGATGCTCTTATTGACGAGGTTGATATTTTGCAAAAAGAGAAGGAAGAACTCAAGGCCGAGATTGAACAAAGGCCGACAAATACAAACGAATTGGATATTTATGTGCTTACAGATACCGATGGCGACTTGATAACCGCTTTCAGCGAAGAGGGCAAAGCTCAAAATGAGGCCAAGGAAACAGGATGTTGTTTAAATAAAATTAAATGCCATATTTTGGCGCAGAGAAAGCGAGTGAAAGATGTATAGGCAAATAAACATAGATATTACTAATTTTTGTAATGCCCAATGCCCGTGGTGCTCTACTGGCAATAGCAAAAAAAGAACAACAGATTTCAATGCCGAGTAACCGATTAAATGAAATTATCGAACATCTAAAAGCACAAAAAGTAATAGACAATAAAACCGTCATCCACCTTTATAACTGGGCAGAACCTATGACTAGCCCTTATTTCGGTAATATTTGTGAGAGCTTAAGCGACAATCAAACGCCTTTTATAATAAGTACAAATGGCTCAATGCCTTTGAAACTTTTTGAAAGCCAGATCGGGGCAATGAAGTTATTACAAGGGATAGTTTTCTCTTTGCCTGGATTTTCACAAAAGTCTTATGACCGTGTGCATGATTTTGATTTTGAAAAGGTCATCAAAAACATTGAAAAGATAGTTACAACTTGTCGCGGATTTGGCTTTAACGGTTATGTGCAAATCTCGTATCATGTTTATCAGTTTAATTTAGATGAGATTGAGCCGGCGGCAGAGTGGGCCAAGAAAAGAGGCTATGTATTTTCGCCTACTTACGCCTATTTCAATGACTTCGTTATGGCGTATGATTTTTTAACTGGCGCCGATTTAAAATCAAAAGATGTAACAGGCCCATTTCTTGACTACATTGAGGAGCTTGTTAAGCAACGCCCCGTGGACTACAAATGCCCACAATCAAAAATTTTGGCGATAAACACCAAAGGCGAACTTTTACTTTGTTGCTGCGCGTCTAATTTTGCGCCTCTTGGAAAAATAATCGACATGACGGCAGAACAAATCGAGCAAAGCAAAACAAGTTCATGGTTTTGTACAGAATGTCAAAAAATAGGCTTAGATTACTGGTTTCATAACCCTAAACAATATATAATAAAGCCAAAAACATTTATAGAAAGATTGTTGCGAAAAATAAAAGCATTGAGATAGGGGCGAGGAATGACTAGACGCACCGATTGTCAGCGCCAGTTAGTTAAAGATCATAAAGAAACGCATGAAGATAATTATAACCTATGTAATAAATGTTATAAGAAAAGATTTGGCATTGAGCGTAGATATATTTATCAAAAAGAATCTAAACAAAAATATTATCGATGTGCTATATGTAACCAGACATTTCCAACAAATGGGACCAAGATAGGAAATGAATGTAATGCATGTAAATCAAAAAAGAATCATAGAATAAATAAAGGAAAGATGAAAGAAGTGTGGAAATGGATATATGATAAATTAGAAGATAATAACAGATCGGCATTATATAATTTAAAGGAGGATATAACCGATATGTTATTAAACTTTGTAGACTAGGAGGTGCTTCTTGATTGGAATGCTGTTATTGGCTATAGTTGTTATTATGGATAGTCTATTTGGAAGGAGAAGTTAAAAAAATAATAAGAAAGTTCTTGACATTTAGAAACATCTATGCTAAAATATGATTAATGGAGGAAATCAATGAGCAGGAGGAGAGCAAAGTGCAAGTAAATATTAAGATACCGGAAGATGATAACACAAGCAATGCGGTATGTTTAAGGTTTGACGTAATTGCGAAAGCGATGCAGTTAAGTAAACAACAGGCAGTCGTCCAGGCGCTTAATGAGTTTAATATAACTCATGCCAATGTATTGAACGATATGGCTTATCAGATACCCGAAACAAAATAATTAAATATTTAAGGAGCGAATAAAATGAATTTCCAAATTAGAAAAGCGGAAAGAACTCAGGTATGTCCTAAAATAGCAATATCTGGTCCATCAGGTTCAGGCAAAACATTATCGGCGCTTATGATAGCTTATGGCATCACGAAAGACTGGTCAAAAATACTCGTCATCGATACAGAAAACAGCTCATCCGAATTATATTCAAACGCAGATATTAAAGGCTTATCGAAAAAGATAGGTCAGTTCGATGTTATTCCTTTCGGCCCTCCGTATGCACCTGAAAGATATGTACAGGCAATTCAATGTGCCGAACAGGGAAACTATCAGGTTGTAATACTTGATAGCCTTTCTCACTCATGGAACGGTACGGGCGGCGCTCTCGATAAGGTCAACAACTCAAATTCAAGTAACTCATATGCAGCATGGAAACAGGTAACGCCGATATTCCAGAGAATGATTGATGCGATACTCCAGTCAAAATGTACGATAATCTGTACCATGAGAGCGAAACAGGATTACGTCATGGAAACCAATGAGAAGGGCAAACAGGTTCCTCGTAAGGTTGGTATGGCCCCGATTATCCGTGATGGCATTGAGTATGAGTTTACTACCGTATTCGATATTAACCTTGACCATTATGGCTTTACATCTAAGGATAGAACTGGTATGTTTGGCGGTCAGCTTATTATGGATGAAAGCATCGGAACTGCATTCGAACAGTGGAGGGTGTCTGGCGCTCCCATAAGAGCAGTTGAACAGGCTCCAGTTCAGTATGCACAGAATACATTTCAGCAGCAGCCGTATCAACAGCCGACATATCAGCCGCAGCCCCAGCAGTATGCACAGCCAGTTCAGCCTCAGTATGTTCAGCAGCCCCCTGTAATGCAACAGCCTGTCGCTCCCGCAGCACCTATGCCAACCAATGTAGCATCAGAAAGGTCATCGGCTATTAGCGAGTTAATGTCGTTGTTCGGACAGATCGGCGTATCTGACAATCAGGAAGCGCAGAAATCTTTAATATCACAGGCAACTGGCATAACTGAAGTAATATTTAAAAATCTTGGTGTTGAACATATAAGAGCAACATCAGATTTTATAAAACGTCAGAATGCACAGCCTGTAAACAGTGACCCTAAAGTTTTGTTCTAAGGACGGGATAAATGCCAGATATAGCAGATATAAATTCTCAGATCGCTGATTGTCCTATCGACTTATCTGGCGACCCCGTAATACAGAGTGAAGTTGACTTACTGTGCTTAATATCAGATTATCCAACATCAATAGAATCAATAGCGCCAAATATACCGGATGAAATGATAAGCAATAGCGCAGTTGGGAAGTTAATAAAGGCTGTATTAAGAGGGCAACAGCAAATTACGCATTCGATAGTAGAAGAGACTGTTAATAATCCGATTTACAACGTCAAACGTAGCGTGTTTAAAATATCAGATGTTCCTAAAATAATAGAAGCACTGCTATCGCACTATAAGCATAGATTCTTTACAAAGAAACTACCGCAATCGTTATTAGCATGCAAATCACTATCGGATGCTGTAAGTAATATTAATGACGCTTATACAATCGCCTTAACGGGGTTAGCCAAATACGAAGTTAAAGACAATAGCCTTTATGCCGGCGATTTCATGTCATATATCAACCGTAAGGAAGATATATATAAAACAGGAATTAGAGTAATTGATAATTTAATAACAGCTCGTGGCATTGCATTATCTCAACTTATAACACTTGCTGCAGATACAGGCGTTGGCAAAACGCTTATCGCCGTGCAAATACTTGAGTATATCGCACAAATGTATAATGTGCCGTGTTGTATGTTTTCACTTGAAATGCCAATCGAGCAGATGTTATCTCGCAGAATAGTTCACTATCTCAATGGATGTATAACAGCAGACCAACTCATACGAAAAGAAATACCAGATGAGAGATTCCTTGAAATAGAACAGTCAGCAATACAAATGGCTAAAACACCAATATTTGTAAGGGATGATTTATATAACTATTCCGATATAACAAACGCAATACGAGCAATGGTTCCTAAGGGTTTTAAATTCTTTGTAATCGATTTATTACAGTTAATCAAGATGCCTGGCTCTAAGTTATCAGAGCGCGAACGTATAGATTGGATTACATCAGAACTTAAAATATTAGCAAATAAATATAAAGTAACAATATTCTTAGTTAGTCATCTACATCGTAAAGATGATATCAAAATGAGAACAGATGGCTCAATCGTTCAAAGAGAACCTGGCTTGGCAGATTTGAAAGGAGCCTCTGGTATTGAGCAGAATAGCGATAAGGTTATGATGCTCTGGTCACCAGAGGTAGTAAATCCAAAAACAGATAATCCGAATATGTATCGTTATCTTAAGTTTGGATTGAAAAAGGATAGGTTCGGCAGAGAGTTTAGCATATGGCTAAAACATAATACAATGAGTGGCATTATTGAAGAGTGTATTCAGCAAGATATAATCTATATTGAATCTATGATTAATTTACAGAACTCTAAACAAAAACAAAATAATTTCAAAACGTATCAAAAACAATTTAGTAATGAAGGAGAATAAAATGAACAACCAGATGAAACCACAGTTAATCCTTACCGCTTGCAATTTCGAGGTTAAACAGACACAGGCCGGCACCAAAATTAATGTGATGATGCTTTTCAACGACCTTATCTATCTTAAAGGCGAATTGAAAACTAAAAAAGATGGCGGCATATGGTTTGAGATCGCTAATGCACCGTGGAAAACTACCGAAGGCAAATGGAACAACAACTATCGTGGTGGCGTAGCAAATGAAGACTTCAAAAAGAATCTTGAAGCTCAGGTAATTGCTAACTATCAGAGTGGTCAGGTTTCTATCATAATGCCCAATATGAGAACTAATTATGATGCCGCAACTTATCTGCATCCTAGAGTTCCCGCACAGCCTCCCGTTCAGGGTCAGCAGCAGTTTAATCCTCAGCAGTATCAGCAGCCTCAGCCGCAGCAGTATGCTCCGCAGAGCCAGTATCAGCAACAGGCGCCTCCTTCGGCCCAGCCGCCCGTATATCCGCAGGGCAATAATAATCAGCATTGGGGCGTATAGTCAATCGAATAACTAAATAAGAGATAGAGGCGAGAGCGATCTCGCTTCTATTCTATTTAAGGAGCAAATGATGTTAGAAAAAAATATAGTTCTATGTCCCAAGTGCAAACAAAATACATGGCAGGATTCAGTGGAATCTGGTATAGTAAGCGCAATAATGTTTCCAGATTTATCCGAAGTAAATGTCTGTGTATATTGCAGAAGATGTAATAAAATATTTAACGTCTGTTACGATGAACCGGCCATACTTGAAATGACGAAGATACAGTATGTAATATGGAAGAAAACACAACAGCCAGAAGTTGCCAAAGTATCAAGAAAGAAAGAAAAAGTAATAGAGGAAAAACCGTCACTTTTTTAAGGAGCAAATATGGAAACCAATGAAATTCTTGTTAATATAAATAATAATCTTAGTGCAATACAAAATACTTTGTGGTGGATTGCATTGTGGCTGGCGTTATCTCACATTTTTTCAGACAGTTCAAGAAATGTTACTATAAAAAATATTAAAGATTTGAACAGATGAAGGAGCAAGTATGGACATTATAATGAAACAAGACGAAGAGGCAACATATAACCATAGAGAGTCAATTGATGTATCAATGAACTCAATATCTCAGGTAAAATTATCAAGGGATAAAAAAGATATGGACTATACTTATATAAAAATAAAAGCTAAAAATAAATATGATAAAAAGACCTACTCTTTATCTGAAGTTGAGATAGGGCATATATTAAGAATATTATTCGAAATATCAGAAACAGATATTCTTGACACATTAGAGAAGAACGTCTATGTCTTGCCATTCGCATCAACACAGTTTAAAGGCTTTATTGAAAAATTGAGGGATATGTCTAAAATAATAACAGTAAAATAAAGGAGCAAGCATGATACATTCTCATGTTCATACATGCTTTTCCGCCAAGGATTCTCTTGTTCGTATCAAGGATTTAGTTAAGTCGGCCAAGGATCGCGGATATAAAGCATTGGCAATTACAGATCATGGCTCAATAGGAGGCTCTCTTGATTTTTACGATGAATGTATCGCTAACGATATTAAACCTCTTATTGGATGCGAGTTTTATTTAAAATCAGAAATTAAATTAACCACAAATCCACAAGAAAAAATGCATATCATTACGATATGCAAAAATAAAATAGGCTGGAATAATCTACTTAAACTATTTAAGTCATCACATATTAATTCCCATTATGTTCCGTTAACATCATTCGATGATTTGGCAAACCATAGCGAAGGATTAATATGCACGACAGCATGCTTTGCGGGGCCATTAGCGATGCCTATTATGAACTCACGACCTGACCTAGCTATTGATAACTTAGAGCGACTTAAATCAATCTTTAAAGATGATTTATATTTAGAATTGCAACCTAATTCGCTTCCATCACAACAAACAATTAATAATAGCATTTATAAATTAGCAATTGAACACGAATTACCTTATATCATTGGCATAGACACACATTATATGAACTTATCTGAGGCGAAGGCACAAGAAACTCTTCTTGGCATTAATATGAGGGCCACAATTGCTGACCCGAAGAAGAATGCAGAGGCAGAGAATAGAGAAGAAGATGGAACCGGAGCAAAGAAAAAATATAGGTTCGCATTTGATAGCCATGACTTCTGGCTTATGACCGAAGATGAGTTATATAAATTGTGGGATGAAAACCACAAGGAAATAGGCAAAGGCGTTGAGGGCGGAGAAGCGCCACATGTAATAGCATTAATGAAAGCATTAGACAATGGGCAAGCAATGGCAGATAAAGTTGAAACATTCTCTATTTATCCAGATAGGTCAAAACTGAATATGACCTATGATATGACGGCAATCAGCGATAGAGAATTTAACCACTTCTTAGAAATAGATACAGAGCACAAAGCACAACCATTATCATTAAAGTTTCTCAGATACCTATGTCATATTGGCATTAAAGAAAAAGGGATACTCGATAAGCCCAATGCTCAAGAATATATCGATAGAGTTCGGCACGAATTAAAAGATATTGAAGAGGCAAACATTTATGATTATCTTTTAATAGTGTGGGACATCCTAAACTATTGCCGATCCGAAAATATTGGCTTCGGCACGGGCCGCGGCAGCGCAGGAGGGGCCATGGTGGCCTATCTTGCGAATATACATTCTGTAGACCCGTTAGAATATAGCCTTCTGTGGGAAAGGTTTTATAATGCCGGCAGAAAGAATCAACTCGCAGATATCGACCTGGATATATCTTCTGAGAACAGACATAAAGTAATAAAGTATATGGTATCAAAATATAGTTCTGACAAAACGGCCATGATCTGTAATTTTTCATTTTTTAGACCTAAATCCACTTTTAAAGCAGTATGTAAATTTTATGGTGTTACATATGAACAAGTTAATGAAGCATTAAAGGATGGTCGGCATATAGAAGAAGAAGAGGATGATAGTATAGAACAATCTGAAATCAACTTATCTGCCGTCAAACAAGAGATGCAGGAACTATTTACCATTAAAGCAATCAATGAACTATTAGATTCTAACCCATATGCCGAGGACATTAAACGTGATTGTATGGCAATAGTTGGGTGTGTATCTAATAAATCAGTTCATGCCTGTGGCATCGTTATAGCATCAGATAGTTTAGAAAATTTATGTCCAACGATGACAAATAAGTCTAAAAATGAAGCTATGTCAGCAATATCACAAACAACAGAATGGGATATGAAAATGCTTGACCGATCTGGTTTTATGAAACTTGATATACTTGGCCTTAAAACAGTGGACATAATTAATGACGCAATCAAGAGCATTAATAAGCCAGAACATACGATGCACTCATGGAAGATGTTAGATAAGAATGACCCAGAGGTTCTTAACCTATTCACAACCGGACAAACATCTGGTGTGTTCCAATTCGACTATGGCAAAGAACTACAGAGATTATGTCTTGAGTTTAAACCTAAATCATTTGCAGACATATGCGCTCTTACTGCACTTGGTCGCCCTGGCGCTAAGATGTTCCTTGAGCAATACATGAGGAACAGAACAAAAGCAGAACATGAAATAGTTCTTGATGACCCGCTGCTTAAACCAATACTTCATGAAACTAATTATGTGTTAGCGTATCAAGAGCAACAGATGGCAATAGCGAAAGATTTGTGTGGCTTTAATCTTAAAGAAGCAGATGACTTGCGTAAGATTATCGCCAAGAAACAGGAAAGTAAAATACCAACGATGAGGCAGAAGTTTATTGACGGATATGTTAAGCGTACTGGCAAAGAGGATATAGCAATAAAGATATGGGATGCTTACTTCTCTAATTGCGAATATCTATTTAATAAATCTCATGCCGTAGCATATTCATTCAATTCATATGCAACCGCGTATTACAAACGATATTATCCTATTGAATTTATGGCCGCTGTTATAGATGCTAACAATGATGGAAAGCGTGAAGCAGTTGTTCCTTACATCCATGAATGTATGAGAATGAAGATACCAATTCATGCGCCAAACATAAGATTCTCGCCGGCTATAACATATGGAGATAAAGAGAATAAATCAATCTATCTTGGCTTAAATACAATAATGGATATGTCAAATCAAATGGCAGCTAAATCAACCAAGATGGAAAATGATAACGATTTAATTGATTTATTGTTTAATATGCCTAAGTCTCAATATGAAGCGATGATATTATCTGGCGCTTGCGATACATTAATTAAAGGAATTAATCGTCGCTCGTTACTTGAAACAGTTAGCAGTTATCATAAACTTAAAGCAGAGTGGTCAGAGTATAATAAAAAGATGCGCGACTACAAATCTAAAATAGAAATAGCAACAGCTAAAGGAAAGAAAACATCTGCCAAAGAACCTAAGCGACCTGTTTTAGATATGTGTCCTGCTCATGAGTTCCCGATAATGGACATGAGTGATTTTACAGATCGTGAAAAGATAGCACATGAAATTGAATACCTTGGATATAGTCCAAGTGACCCTGACTTTAAATATATGCCTTATATCCTTGGGACAACGATACATAGCTATCGACAGAAAGATGCACTAAAGGATAACGATATAGTATTTATGTATGGTGAAGTAACAGATGTAAAGGAAAAGAAAACAGCGAATGGCAACAACATGTATTCATTGCGAGTACAGCCTAAAACAATGACATATGGATTCTATGCCACATGCTGGGATAATAAGTTTAACGCAGATAAACTAACGATAGGGAGTAAATTTATATTCCAGATGAAAGTGAATGAATATATCGGAAGAGATAAAACACTGGTCAAGGGGTTTAATATAATGGACTATAAATTAGCGGAGGAGATATGGAAATAAAAGAAAATTTATTTAAACAATTTTCAGAAGAAGCAAGTGAAGAGTTTCTTAAAGACGTATATTCTAATATAGAATATTTATTTGAGAATATTAAACGCGATGGAGTTGGTCGAAAAAAGCGTATAAAATATGATAAAGCCATATTTATTAGGCTTTATAAACTTAATATAGCAATATCAGCGATGGCTTTATATATTAAAGCAAAAGAAATAGATTTTATTAAATTTAAAGAATTACGTAGTGAAATAGATGGGTATATGAGACCATATTATAATGTTATTCCATAAGGAGGGATTACAATGGAAGTAGTCATCAAGAGCATTACAACAGATAATTTAACTAAATACATTGCCGAGTTTGCGAGAGTGTGTTATCGTCGTGATGAGAAAGAATCAACAGCCGACCAGGATTTAAATAGGTGCAAGCAGTTGTGGAAAGATGGGCATCAGACACCGTTCGAAAGTATTAATATAGATTTTCTTGTTGAAGATGTTTCGAGGTCGCTATTGGCCCAGATAACACGTTATCGCCATGCTTCGTTTTCAGTTGAGAGCCAACGGTATGTTAATTATAAAGAAGATATTAAATTAATAATTCCACCGTCAATAAGAGATATATGCAATCCAGAGAGAGAAATGGTTATATATGATAATACATTTGAAGATGTTATAAATGTATTATATCGTGGGCTTATTTCACAAGGAATTAAACCAGAGGATGCACGTTGCGTTCTACCTAATGCCACGCCAACAAGATTTAGAATGGTCGTTAATCTAAGGGAGTTCTTCCATATTTATGAGCAACGGTCATCGAATCATGCTCAGGCAGAAATAAAAGATTTAGTTGAAATAATGTTTAAAAAATTATATAATATGGTAGATAAAAACTCTCAAGAACTATTGGATTTTATGCAAGCTAATGTTAAACTATCTATTAAAGAGCTATTATCTATAATAGAGTCTAGTTCAACAAAAGATGCAATTATATCTAATATAAGAGAAAAATATAAGGAGCTTTTCTAATGGAATGCAAATCATCGTATTTCTTCTTTTCATGCGAAGACATACAGTACCTTAGCAAATATGCTTTCGATAAGATAAGAGTGGATGCCGTGGATAACTTCGGTCGATTCCAGGGATATGAAGTTACAATATATGGAAATATCAATGCCATGATAGGCAACGGATGTAAGTTAAAAGGATTTAAAGTTGACAAAGACGGAATGTCTGCTAAGCGAATGTTTAAAGCACAGGGCATGCCGGCTGATTTTATGAAGGATTAAGGGGTGATTTATGGGAGACCGCGATTTTACAAAAATAATAATGCCTAAGAAAGAAGAATGGTACAAAGATGGAATGGAGCATGTAAGCAATTCCAAAGTGGAATGCTATAGCATGTGTTCACTTAAATGGGCGCTTAAATATATTCTTAAAGAAAAAGAGCCTTGGAGCGATAACCTTGCATTCGGTCAGGTTCATCATACGATCTGTGAAAAGATATTACTTGATGCTTATAACGATAAAAACTTCTATAAGACAGTTAATCAGGAGTATATCGACAAAGTATTAATTCCAGAATGGCATAAAGCATTCGCTAAAGAGTTCGAGAATCATAACCTTGATAGCAAAGAATATGAAGATATTAAAAAAATGAGTTTTGGTTCTATTCCAGTTATACTTAAATGGTTGGTCGAACAGGAATTTGAATTGCTTTCGATTAAAGGAAATGACGGCAATATGATGCCGGCACAAGAATTTGGCGTTGGTGTTCCGATTGAAGACCCATCAACACGCAAATACATTGATAGCCATTATTTACAAATATGGCCTGACGCTGTTGTTCGTAATAAAGCTGGCGATATAATTATACTTGACCATAAAACAGCAGGAAGAAGGTATACCGAAGATAAACTCAAAACGGCTCTGCAACTGCCTTTATATGCTTATGCTCTTAAAGATATACTGAAAGATAATGGCTATGATTATAAGTTTAAAGTTGCATATGCAGTATTACTTAAACAGAAAAATATAGCAATTGAGTATTATCTTAAAGATATTGACGGAAGCGATATTAATACAGCATTATATAAAATATGCATGGCAGTAGATGGGATAGAGAAGAAAGCCATAAGCGCCACTCCATTAGAAATGGCGCATTCATTCTGCGGTTTTAAGCGAAAATGTATGAAAGAAGATGGCGAATGCGTCAACTATAGATTAATAATGGAAATAACCAAAGGTGAATATGAACCGCCTAAAAAAGAAATAAAGAAGGCAGAAGAAGGGGTAGTAAATGAAGAAGTTCAAGGAAATAGCAAGGAAAGCGATAGCACTCCCGTTAACGATAAAAACGAAGGATGGTGGTAAAACAGTGATTAAAAAGGACATTAACAAATTGGCTCCGTATCCCAAGTCTAAAGCGCAGAAAGAGTGTAAGCATGAGCATTATCGCTTCTTAAACAGGAATGAACGCCGCAAGAAAGAGTTTGAAAAGATTGGCGCAGAAGCAGGATGTTTAGATTGTGGATGTTTATTTGTAAACATAAAAGATGAGGTGACTTTTGGAGATAAAAAATAGTTCTTGCCTCAATGACGCTTGCTGTGATATCTTTCAGAAGTTCGGCATTAATGGCAATACAACATTCAAGGTATTAGAGTTTAAAATCGATGGCAGACCTTTAATCCTTAAAAATAATAAACAAATATTTGTTAATCCAAAAACAAATAGGCCAATAGTTCTTAAGAATAAAAACTACGAAGCAAACATTAAAGATGTTCATAAAACACTTGAGATGCAAAGAATGAAATATCGCAATGATATTGAGTTCCCCATCAAGGCATGCTTCGTGGCATATGAGTTTCACTATGGCAATAAGATCATGGGCGATATCACTAACTTATACGAGGCGCCGAATGATGCCATGCAGCATGTTGGCATATTAGAAGATGATAAACTAATCGCCACTACGTTGCCTTCATGTAGAATTATTGATAAGAAATGGGAAGGCTCAATAATAAGAATATATGTTCCAGATAAATTATCTCACATTGTAGAGTAAAGGAGCGATTATGAATCAGGCAACAATTCAGGTAATTGATAAGATAATTTCAATTGAAGGCGCAAATAGCATTGAATTGGCCATAGTTCTTGGATGGCAGTGTGTGGCAGAAAAAGGTAAATTTAAAGAAGGAGATAAGGCTATATATGTGCAGATAGATACATTATTGCCCTATCATCCTAAATATGCTTTTTTAGAAAAATCATCTGCATTCAAAGAATATGGAGTTGAATATGAGAGAGCAGTTACCGGCGTTAAATATACTAGACTTAAAACAGCTAAGTTTTTAGGAAATATCTCACAGGGGTTGCTTCTTTCGGTTGATGATTATAACTTAAGTAATACTGATATTGGTGCTGATGTATCAGGTGATATCGGCGCTGTAAAGTATACTAAGCCTTTACATGTTTCTATGGCCGGAAGCGCAAAAGGAACATTTCCATCATTTATAATTAAAACAGATGAAGAACGGATACAGAATATATCAAGCGTATTGAGTCAATTTGATGGCAAGACGGTGTATGAATCATTAAAAATAGATGGAACGAGTTGTACCTATTATTATCTGCTTGAAAATGATAAATTCGGGATATGCTCTCGTAATATGGAAATGCTTGAAGATGGTGGAAGCATATATGCGTTAATGGCTAAACGAGAAAATATTAAAGATAAATTAAAATCATTCTGTATTGATAAAGGTCATTCAATTGCCATACAGGGCGAAATTAGCGGGCCATCAATACAGGGAAATAAACTAAGATTTCCTGCGCAGCAATTTCATATATTTACAATGCAGAAGATAAGCGAAAAAGATATTCCTACATATATGTCCAAAAAAGATATATTGGATTTTTCTGAATACTCTGGAATATTATCTGTGCCGATACTCGACGAACATATATTTCACGCAGACATTCATACAAAAGACTTCTTCTTGGACAAAGTATCTAAAATAAATTTTATGGGTACAGAATGTGTTGAGGGAATAGTTGTAAGACTATCAGATGAGAATAACGCTGAGCAACCACCAAGAGGCTTAAATAGATGGTCTTTCAAAGTAATAAATAACAACTATAAAGATTAATTGAAGGGGGAAATAATGACTTGTTGCTCACAAAAACCAGTAACTATGAAGTTTAAGAAGTTAAATCCTAATGCTCAGATTCCTACGAAAGCATTTTCTACTGATGCCGGCGCTGATTTAAAGTCAGTTGCTAATTTAACAATCGAGGCTGGCAAGAATGCAATTGTGCCAACTGGCCTTGCAGTTGAAATGCCCGAAGGTTGGGAAGCACAAGTAAGAAGTAGAAGTGGATTGGCGGCTAAACACCAGGTATTTGTCAATAATGGAGTCGGGACGGTTGATTCAAGCTATCGTGGCGAGATTGGCGTTATATTGCAAAACTGTAGCAATAAACCATTCGTTATTAATATAGGCGATAGAATAGCACAGATCGTATTTAAACAAGTTCCTATGGTTGAATTTGTTGAAGCGAATGATTTGTCTGAAACAGATAGGTCAAGTGGAGGATTTGGAAGTAGCGGAATTAAATAGGAGATACTGATATGGATATATTATGCAAAGTAATATTAGAAATAGGAAATAATTATATCACATATTTATATTTTTGTGAAATAACTAGAATTATATTATGTGGCATAATGACAATTGGCGTGTACTATCTATTCAAATTAATAAAATAATACAATATAGCGGGGGCTTCGGCCCTCGCTTAATCTAAGGAGCGCATATGCCAGAACAGAAAAGATTTTCTAAAAAATTATCCATGCTGTAAAAATTGTGCTAATTTTTGGTATATACTTGGGCGGCATTATTGCAGTCATTATCATACCAAAGGCGAACCTAAAGTAATATCGTATTACACTATACTCATGAATCATAAATTTAAACCTAAATCATGCAAAGCTTTTACAAAGGAGCGCATATGATATATTTTACTGCCGACTTGCATTTATTCCATAATAATATAATTAAATATTGCAATCGGCCATTTAAAACAGTATCTGAGATGAATGATGCGATAATAGATAATTGGAATGATGTCGTCAAAAATAAATCTGATATTGTATATATCTTGGGAGATTTATCTTTTGCACATCCTCAATTTACAGAAGAAGCGTTGAATAAACTAACAGGGCGGAAGATACTTATAAAAGGAAATCATGATAGAAATTGTATTTCATTGGCTCATAGATTTATACGTATCGAAAATTATTTTGAAATAAATCATTGTGGTATCCCAATTATAATGTTTCATTATCCGTTAGAAACCTGGAACAAATCACATCGTGGCAGCATTCATTTACATGGCCATACACATAATCTTGTAGATTTATTTCACCCGACATACAAAAAAAATAGATTCAATGTTGGAGTTGATGTAAATAATTTTAAACCTCTGTCTCTTGGCCAAATTATGGAAATGAGATTAAAGTAAGTAAAGGAGCAATCATGATAAAAAATATATCACTGAAATCAATAGGTAAATTTAAAGATGTTTCATTTGATTTGTCGGATAAAGTTAATATAATCACTGGCCCCAATAGAGCAGGAAAATCTACATTAAAGAACTCAATACAGTTCTCTTTAACTGGCGATTGCTCAGACCGTGATAAGAAAGACTTAATATCAACAATTGAACTTGGTAAAGCAGAGATATCATCAGTAATCGATTATAAAGGCGAACATAAAATAGCTCGTAAACTTGAGCCGGCTTCAATAACATATGATGGCATTAAGAAAGCAGTGTCGCGTAAAAAAGATATTGACGCATTAGAGGCAGAAGGCTTTAATAAATATGTATTAACAATGCTCTGTGATAATTACAATTTCTTTTTAATGTCACCAGAAGTCCAAGAGAAGATACTATTTAATTATTTCTCTGGCGATGCGGCCATTGATCTATCATCATATAAACTAAAACCAGAAGAACTTAATGAGTTCTATGGCATGACAAGTTCTACTATACCGTTGTTCTATAAGAAATTCTATGATGAGCGCACGTCACAGAAACATGTATTGTCAACGATTAAAGCTACGATACAGAATAATCAAGCGGCTATTAAAGAGCTTGGTGATAGCGTAGCATCACATGGTGTTATCACCGAACAAAAAGAAAAACTTGAAAAACTATACACACAGATGTCACAAGTTCCTCAGAATTTCTTTGCACAGCTTACATCAACAAGCGAAATGCTTAAGGATGTAATGAGATTGGCGTATGTATCTGAATTTAAATCTCGTATTGATGCTATTAATGCACAGGGATTAGCCAATAAGAATAGCATTGATAAATGCTCTAAATTTGCAGGCAAATGTCCACTATCAGAAAATATACCTTGCTCATCTGCCGGAGCGATAAACGCTTATATAGCATCATTAGTTGCTGAGAACGCTAAATTAAAAGATGAAATCCAGGCGCTGATCGCCTTAGATAAAGAAGCAGAAGATAAATTCAAAGCCGAGCAGCAGGAAAGAATAAGACAGGCAACATTTGCCGTCAGCAACGCACAGAAAGAGCTTGATGCTGCCGTTGCAATGAATACTAAACAGAACGAATTAGCAGCAGAAAATAATTTAAAACTCAAAGCAGATATAGATAAGCTCGATCTTATTCTAATTAACTTCGCCAAAATGGAACAACTCGACAATGAGATACAGAAGTTGGAACAAGAAGAAGTTAGGGTTACAAAACGAATTGATGATTTAGAAAGATATTTAGAGATAACGGGCAAAGGAACCAATGGGATCGTTGCCTCATCTGTTGGCTCTAATATTGATTCATTCTTCGAAGCAGTTAATGAACAGGCAAAAGAATTTGGGTTTGTTTTTGAAAAGAACCATGGAGTAACAGAGTTTGGCATTCTTGTTAATTCAAAGACAGTTAAAATGCTGAGTTCATCAGAAAAAATAATAGCTTCCGTTGCAATTCAGGTTGCAATAGCAAAGATTTCAGGGTATAATATCATAATGGTTGACGATGTAGAAGTGATGGAGGCGAAGTACATAATGGATTTAGTAGAGAAATTATCCTACTCCAAAATACAGGCAATTATTGTCGGACATAGCCTTCATTCTTCACTCTTTCAACCTGACATGGTTAATATAATTCAACTTTAGGCAATTGGTTTTAGATTAATAACTGGAAAAGCGGCTGTGAAATATCAGTCGCTTTTTCATACGAAAGAGGGAATGAAATGACTAATCCAGAAATTAAAGTAAAGCGAACCAGAAAGACCAAAAAGTCATCTACCGACATACAAATGCTTATCGAATCAAATACAGAGCAACAGTATGACATATTCGACAAACAAATCATTATTAACTCGCTTACCAAAGAGTGCAATGTAGATGCTGAAAACGCTTTAGCGATTGCTAATCGCGTTGAAGAAAACTTATTGAAGAGTAATTTCAAACAAGTCTCATCAGCCTATATTCGTAGTTTAGTTAATCAGATACTTGGCGAACATGGGTACGAACATTGGCTTAAATACTCAAGCCTTGGTATTCCTGTCTATGATGTAAAACAGCTCATCGAAGAGCATAATACTGAAAATTCAAACACTGGCCATTCTCCAGAGTCGATTAACTTAACGCTTGCCGGTCAGATATTAAAACAATATGCACTCCGCGAGGTTTTTGACAAGGAAGTATCAGAGGCACACTTAAGAGGCGAGCTGCACATGCATGATTTAGATTTTGTATGCAGAAGTTACTGTAGTGGCAATAGTTTAGAGTATATAAAGAAACATGGATTAAAGTTGCCCAACATACTCGCCCAATCTGCTCCTGCGAAGCATGCGCTTACGCTTGTCAATCATATGACATGTTTTGCAAATTATTTACAGTGTTACTTCGCTGGCGCTATCGGCTGGTCTACCGTTAATACATTTTTCGCTCCATTTCTGGAAAACAAATCATATAAAGAAATCAAACAAGTAGCACAACACCTTATATATTCATTCGCACAGCTTGCAGGAAGTCGTGGTGGCCAAACAGCGTTTGTAGACCTTAACATGGATTTAAGAGTGCCAGAATATCTTAAAGACACTAAAGTAATAGGATTAGGTGGAGAATATAATGGCAAGACTTATAAAGAATATGAATCAATTGCTAGAGATTTTTTAAAGGCAATATTTAGTGTTATTTCAGAAGGCGATGCTAACCAGGCCAATTTCGCATTTCCTAAAATATTACTTCATGTCAATGAGAATGACTTCGCACAAGACGATGAACTTATAGACATAGCATGCGATATAAATTCAAAACGCGGAAGCATTTATATTCTATATGACCGTGGTACAAGCGTTAAAGTTGCACAGTGCTGCCGGCTCAGTTTAGAACTATCAGAGAAAGATATCGAGGAAGTGTCTAATAGACCCGAAGATACAAGGTTCAGCGCATGGCAAAATATAACAATTAATCTCCCTAGAATAGCATATAAGAGCAAAACAATATCTGGAATTTATAAAGAAATAGATAGACTTGTTGATATAGCGATGAAAGGGCATGTAAATAAGTATAACTATATTTGTAAATTATTGGATTTAGGTGATAATGGATGTTTATCTTTTTTAGCGAAAGGCATGGATGGCACGCCATATCTTAGGAGAGAACAGGCGAAGTTTTTACTTGGCATGTGTGGCCTTAATGAATGCGTCAAAGTAATATGTGGCGAGGAATTACATGAGTCAGAGTCTGCTTTAAAGATTGGTCTTAATATTATGGCATATATGAGCCAATCGATGAATAGATATGCGAGTAAATATGGTATCGAATGCATACTTGAAGAAACACCAGCAGAAGGCACTGCTAATAGATTTGCACTACTTGACTTGAAATTCTTTCCAGAGGCAATACAGTTTGTTAATGGAGATATAAGAACTGGCTATGTATATTATACAAATTCAGTACATTTAGCATACGATGCTCACGTTGATATACTTACAAGAATAGAAAAACAATCAAAGTTTGCTCCAATGATAAAGGCTGGCTCTATTATACATCTATGGCATGGCGAATCAGAACCAGATCCCAAAGCACTTAGGAAGCTCTACGAAAGCGTATTAAAGAATACACAGGCAGTTCAAACTGCTGATAGTCCTGATATGACCATATGCAGAGACTGTCATAAGATGTATAAGGGATTAGACAACAAATGCAAATTATGTGGTTCTGAAAATACTTATCAGTCCACAAGAATTACAGGATATTTCAGCGCCATTAAGAATTGGACTAAAGGCAAATTAGCAGAGCTTAAAGATCGGACAAGAGTTAATTTTGATATGCCTATTTATAATTCTAAATCAGCAGATAACATTGAAAAGATATTATTCTTTTCAAAGCCTAATTGTACTAAGTGCGATGATTTAAAGCACATCTTAGCAGAAAAACAAATACAGTTAGATGTCATTGATACTCAAACATCAGAAGGATTAGCTTTGGGATGCTATTACGACGTTGTTGAGCTTCCATGCCTTGCTAAAGTAAAAGGCGATAAGGTCATATCAAAGATATCTGGCAAAGGTTCATATTTAAAATGGCTTAAGGATAATAAGTAAAGGAGTTTGTTATGCAAGGAAACAACGATAATAATTATCAAATATCCAAAGAAGATATGCCTTACTTTAAAAATATATTATTATCGAGTTTAAATTCATGTACTTATTTATCAAAACAAGAGAAGCGTATAGCTCAAAAAATATTAAAAAATGAATTTAATATTGATGTAAACATAAATAGTACGGGTGGGCATAAATAATTAGTAAGGGGCTTCGGCCCCTTTCTTTAAGGAGAGAATATGAGCAAGCATCTGGAATTAATACATAATAATTTAATTTATTTTAATATTAAATATAATGATGCAGAAGATTTAGAAAAGTTAAATCAAATATTACAGGCTGCCAAAATATTAGAAAAAGAAAATTTAAAATATAAGCAGAAAAAAGGGAGAAAAGATGGAACACAATCGTGATTTTAAACGCAATATAAAGGCATTTGGTTATCATAGGTCATCATTGGTCGATTATCCTGGCGAAGTGGCTGGCGTATTGTTTCTTAAATATTGTAATCTGTCTTGCGATTACTGCCATAACGCCAAAAACATGAACTTCCTTGAATCAAAGAACGAAGAGCAGTTTAATGATATCCTTAATGATATGATATGTAGTCCATCAACTGGATTAGTAATAACAGGCGGTGAACCTACACTCTATGGCAAGGATATAGTCTTAATGCTTAAGCACTTACGATCATGCGCCAAAAAGAAAATTAAATTAGACACAAATGGAACAATGCCAGAAGTATTAAAGCCTATCATTAAAGATAAACTTGTTGATATGATTGCAATGGACGTTAAAGGCCATTTCGATAGTTATGAGAAGTTTGGCTATCATGGTGATAAATCATTGCTATATGAGAGCGCCTTTATGATAAGAACAAGCAATATACCATATCAGTTCAGAACAACAATGTGGTCTGGTCTAGATTCTAATGATTATGGCTTCATACTTAAAAACTTCCCAGATATACGATGGCAGAAGGAAGTAAAAGAATTATCTAATATTTAAGAATGTTCTTGACATTCTATTTAAATTATGGTATTATAGATTTATGGAGGAGATAACATATGGGAGAACTTCACTTAATAGTTATCAGAGGGCGCAATGGCGTTGGCAAAGATACATTCGCATGGCATATCATGGATATGTGTAAAAACTTTAACATCAGCACAAAGTTATGCCCTTTCGCTGATGCGGTTCGTAAAGAAGCAGCAGAGGTTTATAATCTTGATTATGATAAATTATGCACTGACTATGTTTATAAAGATTTAAATAGGCATTTATTAATCAAGATAGGCAATAAAAGAAGAGAAGAAGATAATTTATATTGGTTTAAAAAGAATTGGGAAAACATACAGAAGTGGCATAAAGAACAGACATCTGAATACAGTATAGGAATTATAAATGATTGCAGATATAACAATGAAATGTATGGCGCTGAATTATTACAGCGTGATGAGAAGATAGATAAAGCATGGCCCATTTATATATATGCAAACGATGTATCAATGCTTAAGCGCCTGGGTCACGATCTCAAAAGATATGCCAACTGGAAATTACTTGAGAATGATGTATCAGAAAGAGATGTAAGAATTGATAACTATCCATACTACATGATTGTAGATAACTCAAACGATAAATCATTTCTTTATATGGATGCAGCCAAGATAATAAGTCAGATAACTAATATAGGAATGGTTGAATTGATTAACAAGATATAGGTATTTATAAGGAGCAAAACGAATGTCAATAAGTAAAGAAGAGATAGCAAAAAGAAAACCTTATATAATAGGAGAGATTTGTTATATCCCAATGGCAAGTGGAAGAATGGCGCTATGCGATGCAAAAGATTATAATATGGCATCAAGACACTTATGGCACCTAAACAAGCATATTCCGTATACGTCTATTAATGATATAGAAGTCAGTCTGTCGCAAATGCTTGGCCGTCCAAATTGGGACTATTTATATATAAATGGCAATCAATTTGACTGTCGAGAGTCTAACATGAAGCAAAAAAGGAATTATCCATATATTAAAGATAATTTATGCTTTATCCCTATATCATCTGGAAATGAAGCCATTTGTGATATAGATAAATTTGATTTAATTAAAAGCCATTTTTGGTATAGAACAAGGGGAACATCCGTGGCGGCCAACATAAATAATAAAACAATATATTTGGTTAAAATGCTTTTTCCCGAAATAAATATGGCTGTACACATTAATAAAAATAAATTAGATTATCGCAGTATAAATGTTCGAGATAAGAGACGAGAGTGTTATGTCGATGGAGATATTTGCATTACATATACTTCTTATGGCGATAAAATAATATGCGATGCTTCTGATTTTGAAAAAGTAAGAAAATACTCATGGAATAGAGGCAAAAACGAGAAAAATAAAAATTTTAAATGGGCCTATCCAATGGCTTGTATAAAAGGAAAGTCTGTTTCAATTCATAAATATCTTTTCCCAGAAATTAAACACGCAGACCATATTAATAGGAATATCTTCGATAATAGAAGGTCCAATATCAGAGAAGCCGGAGAATTTGGCAATGCTTGGAATCAGGGCGTTAACGCAAGAAATAAAGTAGGATACAAGGGAGTAGCGAAGAGATTAAAAAAATATCAAGCATGTATTGAGATCAAACGCAAAAGAATAACAATAGGAACATTTGATACACCAGAACAGGCAGCAAGGGCATACGATTCATATGCAAGAAAATATTTCGGCGAATTTGCATATTTAAATTTTCCAGAAGACAAAGTAGAATAGGAGCGAATATGGTTAAGAAAATAAAAAAAGAATCAATCATTTGGCAGCCAATAGAGGGATTAGACCAGAGTGAAGCGTTTATATACTCTAAAACAGAGGAAACCGTTACTGATGGAGAAAAAATTCCAACAAGTTCCTTTCCATATATGAAATTTCCATATGAGTTTTTTAATCCTATGCAAAGTATGGTCATTCCTCATATAGTAGAAGACAAAAATATCGTTGTATCAAGTCCAACGGCTAGTGGCAAAACTGTGGTAATAGAAGCGTGTGCCGCTTATGCAATCTCTAAAGGCAAAAAGGCGATTTATATATCGCCACAAAAATCTCTTTCCCAGGAAAAATCACAAGATTGGAACGACTTAGAGCATGATTTCGCTCAATATAAAGTTGGCATCTTAACTGGCGACTATAGTAAGACAGCTTCAACAATGGCAAATCTTAATACATGCGATATAATAATTATAACCAATGAAATGCTTAATAGTGTTGCTCGCATGGCAAGAAGGGATAAGCCAGAATATGAATGGCTATTTAATATAGGTGCAATAATAATAGATGAAAGCCATATTTTAGGAACATCAAGGGGGCACTGCATTGAGGTTGCGTTAATATTAAGTACAGAGCTATGTCCCGATGCCAATATCTATATGTTTAGCGCAACAGCTCCAAATATTGTTGACCTACAGAAATGGATTACAAATATAACAAAAAAGGAAACATTAATTTTTGAAAGCAAATATCGTCCATGCACGATTACTCGTCATTACATTAAGTTTTCGCCCTTAACATCGGAAAAAGAGGCCAAAGTTGAATTAACAAAATATTTAGTTAATAGCAAACCAGATGAAATATTTTTAACATTTGTCGGTGCAAAAAAATATGGCGCTCACGTGATGAAGTCCTGTATTGAAAGTGGAATCGATAGTAAATTTTTCAAAGCAGATTTGAGTATGGAAGAGAGGGTTAATCTATATAATTCATTCTGCGCCAAGGAATTTAGACATATGGTTTCCACTACAAGTTTAGCTAGCGGAATAAATATGCCTAGCCGCAACACTATAATATCAGATATGAACCATGGACCAAACTGTATTGTGTCAACTACAGATTTAATTCAAGAAATAGGTAGGGCTGGTCGCCCTAAATATGATAAAGTTGGCGATGCTTATATTTTGATTAAAGACGGAAAGAACTTTAAAAGAGACTTTGAGCGTATTCAAAAGGGTGAGCCAGTAATATCACAACTCCAAGATGCCGATATATTAGCATTTCATGTGTTAGCAGAAATCTATAATAAGAAAATAAAAACGCCTGAAGATTTAATTACATGGTATGATAAGACATTAGCATGCCATCAAACAAGAAAAATGGAATATTATGAAGCCAAAGAAGTTTTCAACAGATTACTGAAATGCGGTTGTATTATTCTTGATGTTGACGGTGAAACATATACTGTAACCCAAACTGGCATAGTAACTACGCAATTTTTTTTACTGCCCGAAGATATGTTAGCATGGAAGAAAAATTTCGATATATTCTATAAAGTTAAAGAAGAAAATAACCTAACATTACATCAGCAGGATTTATTGTTCTCCCAGGCTTTATCACATATCCCTACATGGGAAGTTAAACAAAAGGCATGGATATCTCAGGAAGAAATATCAATGGCATATGAGTTCTTCAATGTTCCTCTTAAAAAAGGTAGTGATAAAATAGCGTTAGGATATTATCTCATACTTAACAGCGATGCGTATCAATCAGCAATAGCGCAGGAATCTAAAGTTAAATTCTTTCATAATACAATTGAACAGATTAAAATGGACAGCGAAAGAATAATCAGCGCACTATCATTGCTTGATGTTAGAACTAAGAAATGGCAACAGGTCGATTTCTGGTCAATGATGGCAACTCGTTTGAAATATGGAGTCCCGCCCGAAAGATTAGAACTGTGTAAAGTAGAAGGCATTGGTGGCGCAAGGTCAAAAATGCTATGGGATAATGGCATTCGTAGCATTAACGATCTGATTAAAAATCAGCATAAAGTAAAAGAGATAGTTGGAGATAAAGTAGCAGAAAAAATAATACCTAGCGCAATGACGATAGGGCAAGAGGCATGGTGGTAATATGAAAATACATTGGAAGTTAATAAAAGAATACATAGAGAAAGCAGACCCAGCTCCCGATGGATGTAAGAAACTAACATCACGGTGCGATAAATGTGAGAAAAAAGAATGTTCTGGATGCGAGAATAGTTGTTTGGTTTATTGTAGTTGTGGCCCTTATAATAGATGTTCTCGACCTTGTAAATATTGCTTGTATTGGACGGGCTATGGCCTTGATTATGAAGATTCATTAGAAGAAAATGGAATGATTTTATGAAGCGATGGTGCAAGTTATGATTAAATGCCCTTATTGTAAAAGTAAAGTCCCGAACCATAACGCAGAATTAATTGAAAATGATGATAAGTCATGTTTTTGTTTACAAGTCTGCTATTCTTGTGAAAACCAGTTTACTATAGAATATAAATCGAATCCTGTTGTTGAGAAATGCGAACAGACGGACGAAGGAGAATAAATGATTTTAATAATCGGCGGTTATATAGCCCATACTCCTCATAAATATTCTCATTTAATAGACATTGAGGATAAGAAATTAACAGAAGCAATAATAAATAAATATCCTAAGGAGGTCATTCATATTGTCTCTTCGCCTGGATGTTTCAATGATGCATTTAAAGAGAAAGGCGCTCAGTACAAATTAGTATCAGAAGATCAGGATGTGGTGCAGAATTGGGTTAAATCTAATTATGGCAAATATGCCACAATTATAGCATTATCAGATGGCTGTATTCCTCCATCACTTGCCGGATTAAGCCTTAAGAAGTTTGTTATGTTTAACACAGATATCTTATCTAACGAAGGCGAGTCGGATTGGACATATAAAAACATAATAGCTGCTAATGCCGATTCAATTGATATATTCTATGCTCGTATGTCTATATTTAGATTTATACAGGATTCAGAGCAATTCTATGTAACTGATAACCATTTCAGCACTCATTCAATATATGGCATTGAAAATGCTATTGACTATATATCTAAAATAACAACAGCAATCGAATGTGAGGTCGAGTTATATCAGCCTAAAAAGTTTCCAGAAGATGAATTAGTTGATGTTTATAATTCATATCAAAATGTTATCGATAATTTTAATCTTAATATGTCGCTGTTGGTTTATGATCGTAATAAATTAGCATACATGATGTCCGAAATGAAAGATAATAAAACATTTGCCATGATATATGAGGCATACATTGGGACCGAAACAGGCAGAACTAAATCAGCTTATGATATTTCAATGGACTTCTTTAAAATGGCAGTGGCGCTTAAATCAATCTACGGCAAGATGAGTTGCTGTGTTCACTGGAATGCTTCATACAACTACATGCTAACGCGCTATACTGTATCGCCTTGCCCTTTCGGATATCTACCGAACAAAGAACTATGGAACGACCAGATACGCAAGGTAGAACCTATAAAGAATGGAATTGTTGATAGCAATTGGGGTCTTATCTATGAAGAGGGCCATGGTTATTATTTAATAGCAACATCACCAGAAACACTAAGATATGCTATTAAAGAAATGGCAATGATGAATGCTCCGCTTGGTGATAACGAATATGTTTTGAATAGCACTCAAAATAAGTTAAATCTTAACTATGATCTGAGTTTGCAAGTATATGATAAATTAGTTAGGCCAATTATATCAGAGTATCAAAATCCGAATATCTTAGCAATGAATAACATCGATGATAATGTTGGCGCTTTAACAGGATTAAGCCGGCATCAATTATTCTTTAGTAACCCATTCGGGAAGATGAAGGCTGCATTTAACGGTCCGATGCATCCGCTAATGAAATACGATATCATCTTATTTTATGGCTCTTATGAATATCAACAGTTAAGTTTTTCCGAACAGTTACTTAAATGGAAGAAGATGAAATCAATGCTTACAAAGGGTGGTCGCATATTAGTTGTTGGCACGTATCAGAAGAAGCATGATAATGAAGCAAGCGATGAAGTCTATATCGATAGATTTAAAGGAAAAGTAGTATCGTATAGATTCTCGCCGGCCAGTGTGTCAGAAAATAAAAGAACAATAGCAATCAACTCGTCTGATATGGCTTTAACCTTGCCATATAGCCCATTGGAAAATGATTTACTTAACTTACTCGATAGTGAATTTGTCATAACAAAAGAAAAATACAAAACATATGATATTTATTGTTATTGTTTTAAGCCAAGAACGAAGGAGCACGCTGAATGATGGAGTTCATAATCGTAGTAGTTTTGATATTAGCAACCTTGCATTTTTTTCATGATGTAATTTATAATAAACCTATCATCAATAATGAAATAAATGTTGCCGAACTTAAAAAATGGATGGAAGTCCAGGAAGATATAAATAAAGATATAACCAAGAGCCTTAATTCAGCAGGAGCATGTTTTCAGGACTTAGGGAATAAACATAACGGATTAAATGAATACACGAGAAAATGTATTTCAATCTTATTATTTGAATTTGAGAAACTTTGCAAGGAGCAGCAAGCATGCAAAACGCAAAAAATGAGGCAATTCGCTTTTATAAAAAACAACTGCAAGAAAACAAGATCGCGCAACAGTATCTCCTTAATAGGGGTCTCAGTAAAGAAATAATAGACTTTTTTGATATAGGCTATGCCCCCAAATCTGGAGGGCTTAAACAACATCTTATCTCTCAAGACGTTTCAGAAGAAACTATGTTCGGCGCCGGCCTATTACGCAAAGCATATGACAATGAATGGGAAGACCAAGATTTCTTTAAGAATAGAATCGTCTTTCCAACCAAGTCTGGCCCGAACGTAGTATTCATTTCTGGGCGAGATTTAGGCAATAAGTCATCAAGGAAGTATCTCAACATACCTGGGCCTAATGATGCCCTTATAAACGAGGATATACTGTATAAGAAAATACCCTATGTTATCCTTACCGAAGGGTTCATCGATTGCTATACGCTGATACAGAATAAATTCCCTGCCATTGGTTTGGCTGGCTGTAATCGTAAGAAGAAATCACTAATGGATAAACTGCTTAAAATCAAAAGGGTTTATATCATGTTTGATGTTGACCCAAATGGCGCAGGGCTTAAGGGCGCTATGAATACAGCATATCAGTTATGCAGAAAGGGGCATATGGATGTTCGCATAGCTAATCTTCCGAACAATGGCATCGATAAAACAGATATCAATCAACTATATCTTGAAATGAAGACTGGATTTAAAGATATTATCGCAAACATACTAACGCAAAGTACAAAGTCATTTCATGAAACAGAGGATTATAATAAAATGGAAGCTGATGAGCAATTTAAACCGATCACATATAACGATATGAACGCACAGGACTCAATAGCAATATATGAAAAACATTTAGATTTACAAGTAATCAGTGGCAAGTATTTAAGGTGTTGCTGCCCATTTCATGGAGAAACACAACCATCATTTACAGTTTATATATCATCTGGTTTGGGCAGATGTTTCGGCTGTGGCCTTGAATTTGAAAATGGCAGAGATTTTGAAGAAGCATTAATGGCCAAAATGACATTAGAGAAGGTGCAGTACGCATGACATCAGATCATATCTTGCAGTTGTTTCAAGCGATTAACAAAGAGCTTCCACATTGTCTGGTCTGCGGCGGGCGGTTAAGTTATAAGAATAAAGAGATATACAAAACAATAAAAAAAGAAAACATCACGAAGAACGTTTGCTTTGACAAAGTCACTATATGGTGCGAGTGTGGATGGATATCAGAAGTCGCAATGCCTGATAAACTGTTCTATGACCCAAGTATTTTTGCTAAAGATGGAGTAGTTAAGTATGGAGATATGATTAATAATATGGATGAAAGCGCTTATATAGTTTTCTTCGCACTGCGTTGCAAATCTCATCCTATGGATTGGGCGCTCAATCATAAGCTAATTGAACAGATAACACAAGCGTTAATAAACAATGGAATGAAGGGAGAGATTGAAAGTGAAAATAAGTACATTGATGAAGGTGCTAGCTTACTTCAATAATTTATCTGAAGAATCTAACATATATCTTAATCTTGCTGAAAACTCAGAGTATGATGACGATGGCAATGGATATAAATGTGACAGAGAAGAGCTTATAATATGTGACCCAAAAGGAGATATTTTATTTTATATTCAAGATTGGGAGACAGATGAAGATATTTTAAATAATTTAAAAGAGCATAAAAAGGAGTAAATATAATGGATATCAGACAAAAAATAGATTGTCTTGGAACTAAATCAACAGAGCACAATGATACTATTTGGGGTAATGAGATGATTCTCAAATTAACAGGAGAATCTAATATAGAAATCAAAATATTAGATAGCAAAGATGGCCCTTTATCAATACAGAGTCATCCGGACAGTTGGGAGATATGGAAGATATTAGATATAGAACCTGGAGCATTTATAATAGGTGGATTAAAAGAAGAATATACCCGAACGACTAATGACTTTTATGCTCATCAAAATAAGACTATTGTGCCATTTTGTAATATTATCTTTCCTAAAGTTGGAGATACTTATTTAATTCCTAAGGGGTTAATTCACGCTTTAGGCAAAGGAATAGTTGCACTAGAGGTTAAACCTTCTATTAATAACAAAACTATTCGTATATACGATTGGGATAGGGAAAGAGAGCCACAATCCCTTAAACTTGAGATAAAATGGTATGATGTCTGTAATCAAAATGAAAAGATAATTCAGTTAAACTAACTACATAAACAATTCAGTTGTTATTTCATATCCTATGTTGTTTTTATTACCATTGCTTCTCTTAATTTTTATAATCTGATGGCCGATTGGCGCGGGAGGATATGCCTTTGATTGAGCATATTTAGCCCGTCCAAGGGCCGTTCCACAGCAAATAAACCATTGATTCTTTCGCGTTTCTTTGCCGTTGCTATTTAAATACCACAACTCTTTGGGGAATGATATCAATTTATGCGTATGCCCGCTTAAAATTGCGTCCGAAAAAGGCGCCGACCAATGCAATTTCACCATTGCATTCGCAGCGCCACCGTCAGTTGCGCCAGCACCCACGCCATGGTGAATAAAGAATCGGATTAATGATGATTTAGCCAATTGAACAGCAAATTGTTTCTCTTCCCCCCAATAATCTATGTCAAGTTCTCTACAAATATCTCTCATTATATCAAACGTAGTAAATTTTGGCATCCTTGCGCAGTGATTTCCTTGAACTGCGCCAATAATTTTATCTTTAATCGGTGTTAATAGATCTAATACGATTTCTTTCTGTTCATTCATATAATGCTTTTGCTCATGGACATTTCCGACAGAACCATAAATCGTTGTATCAAGCAAATCACCGCCAAGGATCACATAAGCATTTTTTGTTGCTAATACTTTTTTGATGTATCGCTTTATAAAGTTAACGTCGCAAGCGTGTTCCCCTACGTGCCAGTCGTAACATGGAAATATATAGCATTCATTCGTTTTTAGCTTTAATATGTTCTCTTTAAGCAAAATCATATTCTTTTGCGCCCCTTTTTTAATTTAATCTTAGCCTCTACATCTGCTGCTTTAATCAGGCAATCATCAATCACCATAGCGCTTGTTTTCCTCTTGCTTTTCTTCTCTGCTAATGCTTTTGATAATATGTCATTTGACTGCTCTATTTTGGTTTCTATTATCGCATCAACAGTGCGAGATTGCTCTTCCTGTTCTTTTTCAAACTTCTTTATTCTCTTTTCGATATCAGCGTCTGTGCTTAAGTAAAAATCTCTGGTATCGTCTGGCTCTAATCCTTGCTTGCAATATCTGCAAATTCTCTCTTTATAATCTTCAAAAAAATATCTGTGTTGTTCGAATGATCTTCCGCATTTAAGACAGCTTAAGAATTTAGGAATAATTACATCTGTCATACGTTTGCCCCTTTACGGTTTATTTAGCTGATAGTCCTATCGATTCTACTACCTTTTGGTATATGTCAATTAATTCGTTCTTACTTCCCTTTTGAATAAATGATACTTGTCCGATAAACTCTGGTAATATATATTTTTGCCAATGCTTCATCGCTGAGTATACGATTACAGGAACATCTTTCTTGATAAGTATCTTAATTAAATCATTAATATTGCCGCCCATTACACCGAAGTCAATATCTAACACTGCTATACCAACTATATGATGAAATCCTCCATTTAACCTTGTTATAACTGACATTGCGCTATTAATATTTTCTGATAAGATAAAGTTATTTAAGCCATGACTCTGCATAAACACAGACATCAAAGATAATACTGCAGGGTTATCATCTGCAAATAACACATACTTACGCGATGAATCAATATTAACAAGCTGTTCTGCTAAGTTACGATCTGCATTATCGTTTAATGTTTGTATTAATCTCTTTGTTTCAGATGTCATGTCAGCCTCCATTATTAATCTTTTAAACCACAGCGACTTGTTGCTTGTTTAATCTCCGCTACTGCTGTATTCATCGTTTTAAACTCTGATAAAGCTTGCAACATACTTTGATTATTCAACTGTATTGTGCTATTTAATGTACTTATTGTTTGAGTAAGCGCCTGGATTGCGGTGTCGCTATTCTTTTCGTTATCAGAAATAATCTGTTCTAATTTAGTAACATGTTCAAAGTGTTTTTCTATGAATATTTTGAATACCTGAAATGCAGAATAAAGCAGATACATGATAAATACAAAACTTATCGCTGTTCCTGCCTTAGAGCCGTATTCAATAAATGGTGCAAATTGTTCTGGAGCCATTACTAATTCCTTTACTTTAAATTCTGCGAAACCATTCTACTGCAATTTCATTATAACATCATTTGGTGATTGAGTCAACTATGTTTGTTTGTTTTATTTGTATGTTATTTAAATGATATTTCTGTAAATGGTCATTTCTAACATCATCAACAACAGATAACATCACCAAAAATATAACTACCATAGCAAACATGCACAGCATAAATTCCAGATATAACGAGTCTTTGTTAGGCTCTTCCATCGGGAGGCATTCGACTAATATTATATCAGGCTCTGGCCGTTTAATTTCTTCTGTTATGCTTTTTTGTTTATTTTTATTCTTCCAAAATTTCATTGAAGAGGTTTCATATTTGAATTTATCTAATAATTGACGCATTTTCATTTCTTCTTTTTCCCCTTTTTATCTCTGATAAAATCTCTTAATTCTGGATTATCTCTTATTATCTGAACAAAGGCCTTAGCAACACAATCAACAACAGTTTCTGAATCTTTATCTTTGATTAAGTCATCAATGTTTCTTTCAAAAAAAATTGCATGCGATATTTCGTGTCCTAAACTATTGACAGCAGAGTCTTTGCTCTGTTTTGATATCTTAATAACAGCATCGGAATAACTAACACAGCCAAGCAGTGATTCATTAGGGTCATCATCTGCTACAAGGTCAGGAACAAGTTTAACTGTATAAGTTATGTTATCTATTTTAATCGATGTTGGTAATTTTATCATTGTTGCTCCTATGATTAATTTAGTTCAGAAATAGCTACCATGAGTGCCTCCTATATTATTCGAGTGCGTAGTCAACATTTGCTTGAATATTGGCGTTAAAAGAATTTACGCTTACTTCTATTTTTATAGAGGTTTTAAAAAAAAGTGGTCCGTGAAATAATAGACTTTCCTTATTTTGTTCTGCTGTAGTCGCATTTAAAACGTATATACCAGCCGCAGAATTTTCGACGGTACTTGTGGTCGGCCCTTTTATTTCATAAGCAACGCCGTCAACAGTTATTTTTATAACAATTAAATCATTGCTTGCTGCCGCAAAAACATTTACTTTATTTACCACGCCTGCCCCGGAAGTTGTATCTAACACGGTGTTAAAATTTGCATCGGCCGCCGTATATTGGTGACTTTTTTGATACGGCTTCGTCGGCTGAATAATCTGCGGCTGGTACGAGACGGCATGACTTACTGAAAACCCCAAAAATACCATAAGAATTACCATAAAAGTATAAAATTCCGAACGCTTTAACATAACTCACTCTCCAATTTTATTTTTATTTTTATTAACCCTATTTTTAAAGAAATCTCGCTTTTGTTGTTCTGTCATACTGGCATAAAAAGCCTTCATCCGTTCAGAACGTTTTTGCAATAGTTGCGGATTTTTGGCGTATGCCAGTTTCATTGACCGAGATTTTTTCTCTTTAATTTCGGGATGTGTCTGATATGCTCTTTTCATTGATTCAGATCTTTTTTTATTTTCCTCTTCCGTACTCTTTCTCCCTTTTGTATAGCTTGGATGCCCCATATGAGATAAACTCATTTTCTTTTTGGATTCCTCTGTATGTTTCTGTCCAGTTTTAGATATGGATAACTTCTTTTTTGTTTCATCAGAAAGAGGAATGCCTTTTTTGGGAGAGGGACGGCCTTTAGACGCCATAGATAATCTAATGAGTGCTTCGGGATGCTCTTTGAAATATTGCTTTTGTATTACAGACATTTTGTTTCTTTGCTCATCTGACATCTTACGACCTCTTAACGGCGAAACCTTTCCTTTAGTTTTTCCACAGTTCTTTTTTATATATTCTTCGGACATTTTAAGACCCTTATTCCAAACTCCTTGCTTTTTCCACGTTTCTGATAGTTTTCTTTTCGATTCTTCTGAATTTTTTCTTCCCGTTTTTGTTTTTCTTATTTTCTCTTTCGTTTCTTCACTATGTTGCCTTATCGTGTCGCCGCCAAGGCTTAAATTGTATCCTTTCGGACATATACAATCAAATTTTTGTATGGTTTGAATTTCTAATTGGTCTATTTCTGATTCATCAACTTTATAGAGTATTTCAAAAGCAAAATTCTCTTTGCCATATTTTTGTATAGTCTTTGATATTAATGTTGGGCGTTGTCGATTAGCTTTGCAGTGCGCTTTGACTCTTTGCTCAAAATTTTTAGTTTGGCCAATATATATTTTGTTGTTTATTAAATTTGTAATTTTATAAATAATGCGTTTCATATAAACTCCTATACTATAACGGCAAAAACCGTTGACATCGAGCAAAGTATGATAACAATGCACATGGTGGCGTAAAATTCACTTCGTTTCATAAATTACCTTCCTTTATTCTTTAAAATTAAGATTTGCATATTCGCCAAATAACTCTTTGGCCTTAGTGTCGTAGGCTTTCCCTGCTTCTTCGGCGGTACTAAAACAACCTATATGTATTCTTTTCTGTTTGCAAAATATTTGTGCTACAAAATTGCCATTTTGTTTATGTTTTACCACTCCCTTGAATCCCGTGGTGTTGTTCTTTTGTTTTGTTCTATTTGAACCGTTTTGGCTTCTATCACATGGGCGAAGATTACAAGAACGATTATCAAGAGGGTTCATATTTATATGGTCAAGGCGTTCTATTTCTGGATACAAAAAGCGATGTAAGGAAATTAATTTATTGTTTACTCTTGCTTGGGGATAACCGCCTCTTGTTAAACACCAGAAATGTTTATCAACCTCTTGAAATCTATCTTCGTCGCATTGTGCTATTTCGCCAGAAGCCAATGGAATATAACAAATGGAATTATCAATCCAACACATCCTTTCTGTTTTTGAAACTATTGGATTAATATTATTTTGAGCATCTTCTTTTGTCAAAAAGTAGTTTTTAGTTCTCCATTTGCCATTTTCCCTTTCCATCCTTCTCCATTTCCCACTATCTTTTCTAAACGAGACACAGATGTTCATTTTTGACCTCCATTATCTTTTATTGCCAACAATTATATCACAAAAGATAACATCTGTCAATCAATCAAGTACGATTTCCGTGGCGGATTTTGCGTAACCCACAAAAATATATGAGCCATTAATTGAAACGGCATCCGTGTCAATACTGTAATCTGCCTGTCTATAATATAATGCGCCAGTAACCAATCCGCTCTGATTTGCATCAGTTCCTTTTAATAATACAATACATGCCTCACTTGTATCGCACGAATTTTGTGCTATTCCAGCTACATTAGTATTATCTGTCTTTTTAACAGTAATCACATCATTTGTATTCAGGAGCGATACGACATCGCCAATAACAATAGTTTCTGCCGCCGTTGCTTCTAAAGTTATATTTACGCTCGCCGCCGGTATCGCCGCAATAGCCGATTCAACAGTAGCATTAACCTCTGCTTTGGTGTAAACATCAGCACTCTTAGCATAACTTTCCCTAACTTGTCCATCACTAATCTTATTCTGTGCATATCCATCAGTGTATATCCCTGTTATTAATACACCAATGATAAACAAATACACTATTGCCTTAGACGGCTTCATCATAATTGCACACATCCTTTAAATAATCTCGATACAATATATTAATCATCATTTCAATTAACTTAATCATTTATTTTTCCTTTTTCCTTTTATAACTCTATAGCCAATATATATTCCAGCATAAATCATTAGCCATGCTATCATATGAGCTATCATAAAATAGAACATAGCGTAATCATTAGTTTCTATATTAACGAAGAATGGCATTATCTTAGCTACCATCATTGCTATAAAAGGAGGTAATCCTATTTTATCCATTAGCATTTCAGGAAATGTTAATATTAAATAAGGCCATTTAAGTTTAGCGCACCAAGACATCGCTATATAATATTCGGCATAACCATGTCCTTTGTTGGATTTGCTATTTTGTATTTTCATTGTTATTCTCCTCTTTGCTTTTCTTCCACTCTGCCATGCGTTTCCAATATTCATAACGCTCATATGCCATGAATGTTAATACGATAAAACAATCTAATCCGAATACAAGCGCCCATGTATTATATTCTAATGGGATGCCTATTAATCTTATAGCAACAATCACTGCGAATGAAAATCCAGAAAGCAATGTTATCAAACCAATAAAGATCAGATAAGCAAGCCAATCTGGGAAAACAATACCATAACCGTGTCCTTTATTGTTGTTTGACTTTTGTATCTTCATAATGGCCTCACAGTAATTTATTCACTTCTTTTATAAATGGATTATTACTGCCATCTATAAATGGGCATCCTGGCTTACCAAAATCTGTATGCGTATTGATTATTTTAATAGGGTGCTTTGATTTAAGATATAACACTAATAGCTTGCCTGATACTTCTTGCTCTGGCGTAAAATGCTCTCTATTCGTGCTACCCGCAAATTCAACGCCTATGCTATTCTTATTGCCGTTAGTGCCAGCGTGATATGCTACTGCATCATCGGGAACGAGTTGGTGAATATCGCCATTAAAATTAACAAAATAATGAGCAGATGATTTGCCGCTCTCTCTCGATGATGTAAACCAATTTTGAATACTTGATAATGCCTTAACGTCGCCAAAGTTATCAGGAACGCCCTGAGAATGGAATACTATCTTATCTATATTAAGATTAGTTCCTCTTGTGCGAGCATTACCCGCCTTTATAACTCTATCGCCTAAGTCTGATTTAATAACTAACTCCACTTTAGGTTTATCATCTATCTTTAACACAGGAGTCACCGCCTTTTTCAATGTAATCGTATCTATAACTATATCGTTATTGCAATGTGGGCATTTCATAATATATCACCTATTATAACTTTATCTTTGCCATGTGTCAATAACATCCCAATGTTTGTAATCATTCTTATACTCTGCCATTGACTCTGGTGTTAGTGCATTTACAAAAATATTTGATTGTATATATTGTTTGCCTCTATCAGATATTATCATAATGTAATGCCAGTTTCCGATCTCGCCGTTATATAAGAATATCTCTTCAATACTATCAGCGCATTTCTTGTATCGAATAAATTCTGATATTAGCCGCATTGCATCGCTACAATTATACATTTTTCTGGCCAATACTTGAGATGGCCTTGCGAATGTATCTAAACGATGAATAGGCAATACATTCATTCCGTCTGGTTTATATTTAAAGCCATATGTTTGAAGGTATAAAGCTAATTCAAAGTAGTTGCTAAACTTATCGTAGAATGCTTTAACTTCTGCGTCTGTCCACTCAGGATAGATAAAGTTCCAAAATGTATTAACTATCCATAGCATTATCTTCTTAACCATTCTATCTCCTTATTTTAGCCCATCGAATTTCTTCATATATTCCATTAATTCTTTTATCTCTTTGAGAGTTAGTCCTTCAATATTTTCTTTAACAACATCTATCATCGGTTTTATTTTTAAATTGCCATAATATTTTGACCAATCAAAAACATCAGAAGGAATAGGAGTAATTGTCTCATCACCTACTGTTGTCCACACAAAATGTGACTTATGGTCTGTCGCATCATTATTTGGACAATGTTTACAACAATCATTATTCCCGTTTATTGCCGGCATCGCACACCAACATGCTTTCATTATATATCACTCCTCGTAAACGTAAATCCTTGCTTTTGTATAGCGTTCGTATCGATAGGATATAAAACCGTTTGTCTTCCACTATCTCCTATCTCTACCTCAGCGCCTATATAAACTCCGGTGCCATTATGATAAAACTTTCCAACCTTAACTGTTGCATTTTCTGCCTTATACACTGTTATAGATGGCGTTGCTATATAATTGCCCTTGCCATCAACGGTAGCTTTCTTACGAGCAATTGCTAACGCTTCTCGTAAGATAGCGTTAGCAGCCACTGTTAAGTAATGATTATATAGTTCAAAGTGCCACCTTAGCGACTTTAAGTTTAATCTGATTTTCTATTTCAGCTTCAATATCAATGCCTATCTGTTTCGCTAAGTCTTTAGTTGAATTAGTTATCTGAGGTGTTACATTATTTAATGCCTCTGCTTTAAGTTCAGCTAAGTTAGTTATAACAATAGAGCCATCAGATTTACGCTCAACTTTAGCTTTGCCAGCAATAGCACATAAATCATCTGTACCTTTATTAAGAATAGCAATTAAATCTTTAATGCGACTCGATATACGCTCATTTGTAATCTTCTTCGATAATTCAGTTAAATAAGCCCATAAAGCATCAAACATTGAATCACCTTTACGTGATATGATAGGAATAATAGCTTTAGCAAGCCATGATAATGCTAATAAAGCAATTGACATAGCACCTTTAAGTAAAGTATCTGTCCATGTAGCAGTTGTTGATGTTACATCAGATGATACAACTGTTGCTGCAAATGCAATGCCCATAAAGATTAAAGTAAATAAGATTGATAAAGTGATAATTTTTTTCATAGTAGATCCCTCCTAATATTTATACTGAATTTATAATAGCATTTATTTTATGGAATGTCAAATGGAGAAAGCGTTAATCAGTCTTCTGTTATTTTCTTGCCTTTTTCGCTGTGCTAATCTCATTTTATTTCTTGTTTCTTCGCTTATGTTTTTATGTATTTGCGACATTTTTAATTTTATTTCATCTGAATGTTTCTTTCCATAAAAACTATTGCCATTTATAACCTTTCACGTGATTTTAAAAAAACTTGCATTAGTTTGAGAATTTTCCCTAAACCTCTGCAAGAAATGATTGAATCATTTGGATTTATATTATCATAAATTTTGATAAAAATAAAGAACTATTTAAAACTATTTAAAGGCTCTTTATTTTATATTTTAATAATATGCTTCCTCATTTATCCTAAGGTTACATTTGTTTTTTCGCATCCCCTTATTTAAGGTTAAGCGTTCCAAACCTTGCCCCCGCTTCGTCTATTTCAATCTTGATTGGGACTATCATAAATGTGGAGGCGTTTGCTTTAGAACCCTCTTGATTGCCTTGCCAACCCCAAGGTGCTCCGAAATACAAAATCTTTTCGTTGGAATCGTAATACCAATAGTTTTTATTTGCCGGAGACAAACTGTAATTAGACGAACTCTGCAAATAAATGCTAACGAATGGGGTGTAGGACCTATTGGCTTGTGACGTTCCTCCTGTCACATAAGGGTCTATTGGCATATTGACCAGATACTTTATATCGCATATGCTAATATTTGCGTTTATTTGTTGCGCTGTGGTGACGGTCTGCTCATTATCGAATCCTAACAAAAAAAGTATCGGAACATTCATATTGGAATTGCTTCGAACTCCTAATAAAACAGCGTAAGTGTCGTCTATTGCGATTGAAATTTTTTGGTAAATGTCCCCGGCATCGGTATTGTACAACGCAGAGGATGTCGAGTTCGAAACCACATAATGCACAGGGTTGGTAGAACCTACATCAAGGGTGTTGTTTGAATAGGCAAATGCGACACCTGCTATCGCTGTCGCTCTTCCTTTGCCCCTAAAAAATATACCAGTCATGTTTGTGCCAGGGCTTATTGCAGTAGTCGAGAATGCACTTCTGGTGAATCCGCTTCCGTTCGCATAAACTGTTTGAATATAATTACTACCATTATTCACAGTAAACGATGTAAAATGGTTGTCCGTCACCATTCCACTATGTAATGCCGAGGAAGTATAGGAAAAAGAATCGGATACGTGCCCGCTCACGCTTGTTATACTTCCTGCCGATGTATTGATATATCTCATCGTTGTCTTATTTGCTCCTGCGTCGAAGGTGGTCAGAATGGCTTGGGTGTCTGAATACCTCATCAGATTTAAAAAAATACCACATATATACGATGCGGTAGTGTCATTGTGTGCCGCGCTCATTGTCAAGGTCAATGTTGAGGGATTCAAAGTAACACAGTAGGACCTCAAACTGGTACTGTAGTTTGAGATGCAAAAAACTGCATTCGTAGCAGATAACGACACCATTACTGGTTCGTATTTGTTGTCCAAGTCTTCGGTAAGCAAAATCGGGCCTTTTTGGGTTATTCTTCCGTTTACCATTTTGAATGCCCTCAGTTTGTACCCTCTTACACTAAAAACCGAATGAACATACGCTATATAGTTATTATCGCCCATCCCAATAAACCCGTTACTGGAGTTGGCAATATAACTATTCATTTGGGATGCTCCAATGAACGGGACATTCCTGAACAACTGATTATTGACCATGTGAGGCGCGTTGGGCATCACTTGGTCCGGGCTTACGAATCCACTCTGTGCGAATGCTACCGTAGAGAATAACAAAATACCGATAACGGCTATGAATAATACCTTTTTCATGTTATACTTCCTCCTATTTATTGGATATGAAAATGATTTCGTCGCTGTCGTTTACTGCACTGATAAATGTAACTCGCGTCTTACTCGCCACGTCAGCGGTGGTAAACAACCTTCGTGGCTGCATGATGCCGTTGCGGTACAGCACTACGGCGGTGGTGTCGTAGTCGTCGCTGAATTCGAATACATTTGAGCTGATAAATATCGCAGTGTCTTCGATCGCTGTCGCTAATGGTATGGCGGCGAATTTTGCAAGGTGCGCGTTCGTATCTTCGTTATGCACCAGCACTTCTTCCGAGGTTACCGCGTTTGCTTCAGCCTTAGTGTATCTATCATCTAAATCATCCTGTAAATATCCATCAGTGGTTAATACATTAGTTGATTGTATCACTGCCATCAAGGGCAATGTTTCATAATATGACACTCGTACATCACTTGTTTCATCAACATCGTATGTCATTGTTATTCTTAACTTATCTGTACCAGAATCATCCCATGTACTAATGGCATAATGTGTAGTCTCATATTGAAATAAGCCATTCTGAGTAACTCCAACAGTGCCACTTATAATAACAGATGATGTCACATCATAATCGAATATTCGATAATATCCACTTGCTGCATCACCTTGAGAACGTGCAGTATATTCAAGATTTAAAACACATTCAACAGTAGCACCACCAGTTGAGCTTGATGGATAATAGCCATAACCTGTTGCTGTTTTATATCCCCATGCTGTGCTATCATCAGGTAATGCAGCAGGATTAATCTGATTTAATAATGCCTCTGCTGTTGTTATGAATAGATCAATAGTTGCATGAGTATTTGTGCCAATGTTGCTTAATAATAAGTGATCTGTAACACCAGATGAAGGTGTTTCCCAAGTATATCCATCATCGGTCCTAGTGATGACTTCTCCGGTGGAACCTCCCTCAAACACTACTTCAACGCTTGCTAATCTTAAATCAATATTATTTATTTTAGTCTCTGCACTATCTAATCTCAAATCAAGATTATTGATAGCAACTGCTATCGAGTCTAAATCAATATCATGCGCTAATAACATTACTGCAATCGTATCAACGGCAGTTTGAACAGTCGTTGC
>Ga0209417_1000641_pt1 | contig 78184 bp, 69 predicted proteins | sample RifGroF2_FD_184002 | JGI IMG/M metagenome (GOLD analysis project Ga0209417, IMG submission 184002) | Groundwater microbial communities from Rifle, Colorado, USA - Groundwater F2 (SPAdes) (version 2) | ecosystem: Environmental > Aquatic > Deep subsurface > Groundwater | place: Rifle, Colorado... | reverse complement strand
GGTAGCGCAAAATTCTGATTTTCCCGATGAAACGCGCTTTAAATCAGGCACTATTGTTTTGAGTTTGTTTTCGATCTCTACTAAAAGAGGATTATTTTCCAGTGACCGCGTATTCCAAAGCGCGGCAAACCAACCGCCAGTCTTAAGAATCCTGTTGAACTCTTTAGCGGCCTTATCGAATTTAGTCCAGTGAAACGATGAAGCCATAGTTACCAGGTCGCAGCAATTTCGAGGCAACCCCGTCTCTTCAGCTTTGCCTTTAAGCCAGCGTATGGTACTTGCCTCATCATGGGCTATACCGAATTTCCTCATTTCGTCATTTGGTTCAATCGCGGTTACCCCGCAACCCTGCCTTGACACCATACGCGTCCATATCCCGGTACCGGCACCAACATCAACGGCATGAATCTTGCGCGCATCTTTACCGATAAGCCCTATTATTGCCTTTAATACCGTATCGGAATACGCGGGCCTATGTCTGGCGTAATCCGGAGCAAGCAAGGTATAATCACCGTGTTGCATATTCCTCATGGTCATCTTTTTACTCATTGCCATCTCCAGTCATGATGCCAGCGCGGCACGGATAAATTGCAGCATTCTGTTTTTTTTGTATAGAGCCGGATATCACTCTCGCTGTCCACTTCACACCATTTACCATCAACAGCGATACCATTGACTTTCGTGCCTTTCTCGATAAGTAGCTGCAACAGAAATGTCATATCCAATCTATCGATTTTATCCTGGCTTATACCACAAAGCAACCTTTCAATAACCGCCCATCCCGCGGGGCTAAACTTCAAAAGCCCCATATATTGGCCGTGAATCTGGTCAAGAGAAGCCGCTTTCTTCCCGATATCAAGGATCGCTCCCGACGCGTTAATCTTAAATGTCTCCGCGTCCCTCAGCGGATCGGCAAATCTCTCCTGCCACAAAACCTTCCAGAGCCGATCATACGTAATTACCAGGTCGCTTACAGCGCCTCTTAAGGCGCGGATGATCTCAGGATGATAGACGATATCGGAATAAGCAACGATACACTCCTCGCGCATTAGGTAATCGCGACCACAGCAGAGCGTCACTACCATATTGGCATCCTGCCAACGCGGGTTGTCAATAACTTCACAGCCGGCTTTCCGAATTAACTCTTTTTTATATCCTCCCACAACAATGACATCCTTAATCCCTGCCTCTTTCAGCGCCAAGAGCTGCCATTCAAGAAGAGCTCGCCCGGCAAGCTGAATCAGGCATTTCGGTCTATCCTCTGTTAATGTATTGAGGCGCGAACCTCTCCCCGCCGCTAAAATTATGGCTTTCATCTACCAAATCCAAATACGCTCCGGACAATGGCGCGGTCATACCCCCTAAAAGGACGCCCCCGCTCCGGGTGCCACTGTACAGCCGCAATAAGGCTACTCCTGTCCTGTATGCCTTCCACCCAGCCGTCTGAGGTTAACGCGAATGGAATAAGCCTGGGAGAAAGCAAATTCTTCTTTATGCCAAAGGCATGATAAGAATTTACCGCGTATCTTTTGTCGTGGAACAATACCATATGCCTGCGCCTCACATGGATTTCTCTGGCGCACTTTTGCAGTCCGCCTCCGAAATAAACCTGGATCATCTGAAGGCCGCGGCAAACACCAAACACCGGCAGCACCTTCGAAACACAGTATGATAAAACTGCCCTCTCGGTAGCATCCCTCTTCGGGATAGCCCCGATATCGTTTCCTCCACTGAGTATAACTCCATCAATATTCCAATGATCCATAAATTTCCTCACCTCCGCCTTGCTTCCTATATTAGGGATAGCGACCCAATGCGCCTCAGGCAAAGCATACTGCATAAAATCATACCAGTCCTGGGCAAGGCAATCACGCAGTTCTCCGTTGCCGGCTACCTCTTCTACCCGCATAGTTATCGCGATCCTTTTTACTCTTTTTTTATCCGCCATATAACGGCCGCAATGCTTTCTGCGCGCAGTTTAGCTCTACCATGCCCGCTTTTACGACCCGCTCAAAGGCATCCTCTCCGCAACCTATGGCAGCCGGCAGTCCAAGCTCAAGACACCTGATAGCCATGTGCGAATTCGCTCCTCCGAATTTCGTTATCAGGGCCTTTATTCCTCGCGTGAAGACCCAGTCAAAACCCGGATCCGCGTTCTCAATACAAACAATCTTTCCACTGAGAGGAGTATGCGGCGGAGTTGCCGCATCAACGGCAGTTATCCTGCCTTCTATCCTCGCAGAACCGATAAAATTAGGGGCACTGCGGTGCACGGGAACCACATATACATCCCTGACACCCCTGATGATATAACTCAACTTGAGCTCTTTGGAAAGGTTGACCCTGGATTCGCTTTCTTTAATGTGCCGCGAGAAATATGACGAAGCTTCTTTGCTGACTGAGTTAGTAACTGTTTCTGTAATAACCTTCAGGTCGAGAAGAGCAAGATCATCCCTGCTCAGGTTAAAAAGAACTCCCCACCTGACTAAACCTTCCAGAGCATCGGAAATATTTTTGGTAAAAATAAACTTCGCGTACTCCCTGCCTGTGATAGCCAGTTTCGCATACTCTAAGAGCCCTTCGGCTTCTATACCGCTTAAACCCGCCTCACCTAAAAGCTCATCAATGGCGTACTTTTCTTGAGTGGTCAGCGCAAACAAGCCGGTATTAAATTTAAGCGCCGGCGAAAAACAGTCTTCAAAGAGATCGCCGCGGTCAGCATATCTGAAGGAAGTAATGTCATACGTACCCGGCCGCAGGTGGCCGTAACGTTTGATAAATAGTTTCCGCTTCATCTTGCCGCATGAGACGTCGGCCATATCAGACGCAAGCGTATGCGCGACTGTCCCAAGGGACATCTTAAAAGCTTGAATCCTCTCTGCGGCGATAGCATCTTTCGCGACAGCCGACCTTAAGATTGATTCCGCGATAAAAGCGTGCCTGGCGATAATTGCGAACGGCAATGTCCCGCTCTTTTTACATTCATCAAACAAATCTAAACTCCACCGCAAGACCTCTGTGCCTGAGCCTGCCTGAGCGCGTGTCTCACCTCTTGCCAGCTGCCGCTTTGCCAGATCATCGATTAAACCAAGAGATCTACGAAGTGTTCCTGAAGGGCTAAGGTTTAAACACCGCCTGCTTAAAAGTAGTAATGCTTCCCGAAATGACCTCTTTTCTCCGGGAGAAAGCAGCCCCCCGTAGCGCGATGACAGATTCTCCTCGAACATGAAATCAATACACGTCTGGGCAATTTCAAACTCTACTTTATCATGCAGTTCCGGATGCTGATCTAAACGGTTGATCCAGGCCTCAATAAGTTTTTCGGCAATCGATTCTTCCAGGCCGCGCGGAAGAAAAGAATTAAAACTGCTTCTGACATCAATATAGGGCCTGCCTCCAATTAAAACCATCAATTCTTCTTCCCGTAAAGCCCTATACCCCATCTGTTCGCGCGCTAGTCTCCAGACCGTATCAGTAATTAATTCCTTATACAAAGAAGCGGCTAAAGGACGCGGAGTTATTCCGATCATCTCCGCGGGATTCCAATCCGGCATTGTGCCGAAGATAGTCCGTCTGCCGGCTAACCCCGTGCGCGGCAGGGATCCTTCCCTGACGAATGCCTCGATATCCGGCAAGGCATCCGACACCCTCTTTTCAATATTGCCATGCCATTTCTGAGAAACCGTTATAGGCCGCGTTTGAAAAAGATGCATTGTACCATCGTGCATAATGCCGAACTCGATATCCAGCGGCGCCCCGCCGCAGATATCCTCCAGCTCTCGCGCAAGCTTCAGCATCTTTCTGACGCGTGGTGATTCTATATGGCTTTCATCGCACCTTCGGTATACAAGAACTGTCTTATGCACACCTGTGCCGCCGGTGACCGAATCGGTCTTGCCCGAGCTGTCATCATAATTAAATACATAATAGGGCGCGCCGTCTTCAAGGTTACGCGTCATTATTACCCCGCTTACTGCGATATTGGCTACCATGCGCTGGATGAGTATTTGGTCGTTGGGATTTCCGGAAAAAGAACCTATAACCTTCTCGATGGCCTTACGGACTTCATCCTTATTAAAACCATCCACGCCTAGACAACTATGAAATGCGCCGGCCATGGAAACAAGGCGTCCGTCCTCACACTGCGCGCTGCTGCGTACGGCCAGATAATGGCAATGTTGCATTGCCCGCGAAATACACTCCAACATTCTGCCGCTTTCCTTGTTCCACTCCCGGACCGGAAAATAATACAGCTCATCCACTATGGCGCTTTTGACTCTGCCTGAAAGCGATTTTAACGTTTCTGCCCGGAGAGTCCGGATCTAATTATTCATACCGGTATTTTATAAAAATGCTCATATATCTTACGTGCCAGGAAAAGCGGATCCCGCGAGCTATCGTTATCAATGATTAGATCCGGACTCTCCGGCTCCTGGAAGGAGATATCAATCCCCATAACATAATTAAGCTCTTTCTTTAATGCCCGGCTGTAAATATTCTTTGAATCACGTTTTATCAATATATCCATGGGAACACGCAGGTAGATTTCCCTATAATCCGGAATATGCTTGCGGTTCCATTGATGGCATTCTTTAAATAGAGAAATAGTCGCGCAGATGACATCAAATTCCTGCTCAGTAAGTAGCTTGCACAACTTAGAATATTGGAGCCCCAGCTTTAGCCGGTCCTGGGGCGTATATAATCCCTCGCTGTTGAAAACATTCCTCAGGCTGTCGCCATCAAGGAATATCACATTATGCTTCTTGGCTTTCAGCATCTTGTGCAATTCTCTCGCGACTGTCGTTTTGCCCGAGCCGGAAAGCCCGGTAATCCAATACAAAACGCCCATATCACACCCCTTCCCTGGCTATCAACAACTGGCGTATGGTATTAATAATGTACTCCTGCTTTTCTATACTCATCCCCGCCCAGATGGGAATATCCACGAACTCGCTGAATATCTTACAAGCAACGGGAAAATCATATACCGTATAGCCAAAGCGTTTTTGGTAGTACGGCTGGATATGCACCGGAGGAAAAGACAGCCGGGTATCGATATTCTTAAGTTGAAGTTCTCTCACCAGCCAATCCCGAAGACCCGCGTTTACCCTGATGGAATACATATACCAGCTATGGCGGTCTACATAAGCTGGAACAAAAGGAGGAATTACGCCATTTACATTTAAAAATATTTCTGTATAATTCCTGGCAATCTTAGCTTTTTCAGAAAGTATCCACTCCAGACGCTTCAACTGCTCTATGCCCAACGCCGCCTGAATATCAGTAAACCTGAAATTATTACCCAGCCAGGTATGCCTATATCTGCCCTCTTGCCCCTGATTACGAATAATCAAAAGATTCTTATAAAGCTGCTCGTCATTGGTGGTAACCATGCCGCCTTCACCCGTGGTAATATTTTTATTGGCAAAGAAACTAAAAGAATGCGCCATGGCCTGTGCTCCTACCTTTGAGCCCTTATAGATAGCACCGAGCGACTCAGCGCTATCTGCAATAAAAGCTATTCCGGTTTCTCTGCTTAAGGCCGCGAAGGCATCGTAATCAACCGGCATCCCTTTAAGGTCAACCGTGATAAAGGCCTTGGTGCGCTTGGTAATCTTTTTTTTAATGTCTCGCGGCTCAACGTTAAATGTTTTGGGATTGCTTTCGCAAAGAACAAGGCTTGCCCCCTGAAAAAGGACAACGTTCGCAGAAGAAATATAAGTTAAGCTCGGCACTATCACTTCATCACCAGGGCCTATCCCCGACGCTATGAGTATTGCCTGCAAGGTCGATGTCCCGTTATTCATCCCTACCGCGTATTTTGCTCCGACGTATTCGCAAACCATGTCTTCGAACTCCTTGGCCTTCTTGCCCATGCTGATCCAGCCGGACTTAACGACATCATAGACAGCGCGCGCCTCTTCTTCACCGATATATGCATTAGCGATAGGAATAAATTCCATCAAACAAATTCTCCTTGTACCATTCAACGGTTCTTCTTAAGCCTTCTTTGTAATGATTATTCTTTCTGTATCCCAACGAGCACACCTTGGCAATATCCGGACAGCGCCTTAATGTGCCGCCCTGTTTTAGGTCTCCGGGGACGATACCAGCCTGTATGTCAAGCAACTGACAAATATCGCGCAGCAACTGACCTATAGAAATCTCTTTATTCATCCCGACATTATATATTTGGCCGTTCCTGCCTTTTTTAAATATACCGATAATTTGCTCAATCGCGTCATCAATATAACAGAAAGCGCGGCTCTCCTTTCCGCTGCCCTGGATTTTAATCTTACACCTCTTTTTAGACCATCTTTGCGTTGCGATATAAAGCTTTTGCATTAGCTCGGGTATTACGTGTTCAAAACCCATCCGCGGCCCAAAAACATTATGAGGTCTGAAAATACAATGCGTGATACCGCCTCTTCTTAAATAATTCAACGTTAACAACTCACTGATCAGCTTTCCTCCCGCATAACTAAAGCGCGGATTCTTGGTATCAGGAATAATAAGCCGCTCAGTCTCAGGGGTAGGAAAAGCATCCGGTTGATGGTAAACCTCCGATGAAGAAGCAAGGATATATTTATCAATCTCGGACTCAAGAGCAACCTCGAGCGTATTCAACGCCCCCTTGACTCCTACCTCCAGCACTAATTCCGGTTTTTCATAAAAATAGCGCGTCCCGTTAATAAAAGCCAAGTGAAATATAGTCCGGCACCCCTGAGCGGCCCTGCGCACATCAGCTTTTTTCCTGATATCTCCCTTAATGAGCCTGACTTTGCGCCTTAGTCCTTTGAGCAGATCAGGCCGCCCCCGGAAACCATTATCCAATACGACAACAGAATAGCCTTCCCGCGACAACCGCTCGGTCAATTTTGAGCCGATAAAGCCCATTCCTCCGGTAACTAGAATTTTATCGCGAGTCATAGCTAGCGATTATCCTCCATGGTTTGAATAGTATAATACCTGAAATAATATCCTTTCCGCGCAAGTAATTGCGCATGGGAGCCGGATTCTACTAATCGTCCTTTTTCCAAAATGTGTATCGCATCAAAATCTCCGATCGTAGACAACCGGTGAGATGCCGCTATTACGGTGCGCCCCTGACTCAGGGAATTGAGCGCTTCCTTAACTCTCTTTTCCGATTCCGAATCTAGAGAGCTCGTCGCCTCATCAAGCAACACAATTAAAGGGTCCTTCAGAAAAAGCCGCGCAATAGCCAACCGCTGCTTCTCTCCTCCTGAAAGCCGCACACCCCTTTCCCCCAGCTCAGTATCGAACTTTTTCGCAAAGGACATAATCGTATCGTATATCTGAGCGTTCTTACAGGCTTGGATAATTTCTTCCTTGCCTATCTTTCTCTGAAAACCGAACAACAGATTGTTTTCAATGGTATCGTTAAAGATAAATGTCTCCTGGCTTACATACCCTAAAAGCTGACGCCAGTCTTTTTTGTCAATATTTTTCAACTCTTCTCCGTCCACAAGTATAGAGCCTTTGTAATCATCATGAAAACCGCTGATGACATCAATAAGGGTGGACTTTCCGCTGCCGGAACTGCCTGCAAACGCTACCTTACGGCTAGCCTGAACGGTAAAGGTTAAGTCAGTGAACACCTCTGATTCACCCGAGCCGTAGCCAAAAGAAAGATTCTTAACTTCAATCATCCGGGAAAATGATCGAATGCCCCTGTCTATGGAAGGCACGTTTATCTTCATGGCCTTTAGTTCTTCGTCAGTCTTAAGAAGAACCAGGACACCTTCATAATTGAAAGCGAAGCTGGAATACAACGAATTTATTATCCCCAAGCCGCGAAAAATATTTCCGGTAACATAAATAAAAAAGAACATCTTTGAAAAATAGGCGGGGTCACCGCCTAATAAGGTGCGTTTATTAAAAAGAATTACCAGCGCCAGCAATAAAAACGATAAAAATCTCATAAATGGCTGCACTGATGAAGTAATCCAGGTATTGTTATAGATCGTATAGTAAAATCTATGAATAATTTCCTTAAATTTACTCTTATGGATATCCTGCGCGCAGGCTAAAACAATACTCCTGAAACCCTGCATCGTCTCAACAATAATATTGCTCGCGTCTTCCTGGGCGCGGAGATTATCCTGACCCAATGAATACAGATACGGCGAAGCCTTCTTAAAAACCAACATGATAACTGCTATAATTGCCAAAAGCCCAAAGGTATAAACGGGTAATAATAATAGGCTTATACAAATGTAACCACATATGAAAATTGACCAACGGATTATGTCCAGGAGATGTTTGATACAACAAAAACCTCTATTTACGTCATTCGTTAGAAGATTAATCAGGTCCCCGGAACGCTGCTTGTAGAAAAACTTCAGCCGCGCGTCAAGAATATGTGAAAAAACCTGATTGGAAACCTTATCCTGGACATCAAACATAGAGAACCTGAGGATCAATTTGTTATTCAATATAAAAATGAGCTCTGTGACGGTCAAAATCAGGAATATGGAAAGCAAAATGTACATAAATCTATGCGGGGTGTCAAGGCCCTTAAAAAAAGACATTACGGTTTCAAGGATTCTGCTCGTCCCGGCACCCGCGCCCTGAATACTCCGGAAAGAATCAAGAAAAGGCATAATAAGGGTAGCGGAAAGCGCCTCGCCGGCGGCCTGCAAAATGAGCAATAAGAATATGACAACAAGCAGCTTCCTGGATATCTGAAAAACATTCAGAAAGCGGTTTATGGTCAGCAACTTATTAATAAAACCAGGCAGGCGCACTTATCTCTATCCTTTCTTAACCGATACCTATCCCCGCGTATAAAACACCCGGGATATTCCTCATGTCCGCTGGAACAAAGATCCGCCAGCAGTCAAAGAATAGAGCCGGCAGATTCATCGTCTCTATCAACCGAAATATCCTCAGCCCTTTATAAGAATGGTGATTATTCATGATGAACACGGAATCGGCGTTACGAAAACCCGCTTCTATGGAACAAGGTCTAACGCCCAACTTCTTCAATTCTGAAGGCGAGATTACCGGGTCATACCCCCAGATATTACCGACCTTATTTTTCTGTAATTCCCTGAGAAACCAAACGGTGGTTGATTCCCTGAGGTCTGAAGTTTCGGGTTCGCCCTTAAAAGCAAAACCAATGATAAATATTTTTCCCCGCCCAAGGCTCTTGCCGGCCTTAGATAAAATATTATTGCTTCGTTTATACATGAGACGCGGAGCCATCTCATTTATCTGTCTGGCAAAAATAAGCAAAGGAGGCTCTAATCCGTATTCCCTGAAATTCTGAATGAGGATATATGGGTCTTTGCTTAAGCAGGTACCACCGACACCGGGTGAAGGCTTAGGGATAAAGTTACGGTGATATAACAAATTTACTTTTTCGATAAGTTCATGCATATTAAGGCCGGCTTTTTCACAAAACATTGCTATCTGGTTTGAATAAGCGAACATGGTATCGCGATAGGTGTTATCAAGGAGCTTGCACATTTCTGCGGCCTCCAGAGAACCAACATCAATAACCGTATGCGTATTTTCGTTGAAGAGACGCGAGGCCAATTCCGTGCTCCTTTGATCGTAACCGCCGATGATCTGCGGATTTTTACGAAGCTCCTCCAATGCCCTGCCCTCAACGGTTCTTTCCGGACAATATGCTAGAAAAAAGTCGTTTCCGGCAATCAGTTTTGACTTCCTCTCCAATAAAGGTATGACTGTTTTCCGGGTCAAGCCAACAGGTACAGTAGATCTTAAAATCACCAAATCGTTCTTTTTCAACATCATTGCTACTTCCCGCGCGGCATTTTCAATATAGATAATTTTAGGCCGTAAGGTAGCTTTGGATATGGGCGTTCCAACGCAGATAATATAGATATCCGCGAAAAACCCTTTCAGCGAATTGATAAACCGCAGATTGTTCCCGGCGTGTTTACCTAAATAATCCTCCAGGCCATTTTCGTAGAACGGCGCTTTTTTATTTTTAAGCTTATTAATAATGTCCCGGTTATAATCAAACGCGTATACCGTAAAACCCAAATCCGCGAGGACAAGCGCGAGCGTTAGGCCGATATACCCCATCCCTATTACCAGTATCTTGCGCGACCTGATGTTTATAAGATTATCCAAGTCACAGAAACGTAAAATCCCTTTAATCTTACCGATATGATTGACAATGGGAACTACCGCTATACGTTTGCTCAGATAATAACGCGCCTCCTCCATGTTCTGGCCCTCAGTTACTACAAACGGCTTGGCATTATGAATGTTCTCTGCAGAGCTATCGAGTGAATGCCCCTTAAGAAGCGCGCGGCGGATATCGCCGTCACTGATGACCCGGAGCAATTTATTGTGGGCGTCAACTAGAAAGCATGTCCGCTCCTCACCCTGAGTGATCACCCTCATCGCTTCTTTGATAGAAGCGCCTTGCTTTAAGCAAAGCTTTGCCACATTGTTTTTGATTTTCATATTTGGTCAACCCCTCTTCTTATAAACCGTTAACACACATTATCGCGGATAAGTTCAATGCTTGACTTTAACGAAGCCATATCTGAGGAATTTCTAGCCTCAAGACAGAATACCCTGGGCAGCGCATCGGTAACCGGTATACTATTAATCTCAGAGAGCGCCTTCAGCTGCCAGCTGTCTTCAGACAGCGGAAGATGCTCATCCCTTAAGCCGCTATTTTCGGAAATATGGACTTCACGAACTCTGACGCCGAAAGCCCTCAGATATTTTTCTAAGAATAAAAATTTATCAAAACCAAGCATACGGCTTGTGATCGACAAGTGGCCCAAATCCAACAATAACCCCGCCTCTTCAGGCAGAAGAGATAGTAATTCTTTTATTTCTTCAACAGTGCACGCAAGCGAATGATTTTCCTCAACAGCGGGAAAAAGATTTTCCAAAATGATAGAAATTCTGTTATTTTTTTTGATTAGAGAATCTATGAATCCCGAGGCCTGACGCAGGCTGGCTGAAACATCCTGCTTGCGGGAACTAAAGATAAATATGCCGTTAGAGCCAACCTTGCCATCACTAAGATAGCCGCTATGGATGCCATATATGGGTGAACCAACCTCCTCTGCGATCGTTAAAGCCTCCCCCACCATACATTCGGTTTTCGCGCGTATATTACTATCCAGAGATGCGATATTAAGTATGAAATCATGCGACTGGGGAGGAAAATAATTATGCACGGTAAAAGAGAAACCTTTCTGCCTGTAGCCTGCCAAGATACTCCTCACTTTTTGAACCGGCTCAAAAGGATGCGGACCGGATAGCTCAACATGAAAAATCCGGTTCTTCTGGCACAAACGCAAAGCATCCGCCAAAGGAACATTCCCAAAACAGCTCGTTGAAAGATACACTGCCGCTTCAAACATGTATTTTGACTACCCTCCCCACCCTGGATGATTCTTCCGCTGCCTGTATCAATTGCATCGTCTCAATGCCTTCTCCCAGAGTTGCCATGGGCTTAGACTTACCTTCACAGCAGGCAATGAAATGCTTTAACTCCTCAATATACGACAGATTAAAATCAGCAGGGAACTTATGGTAGACGTGGGAACATTTTGTTTGTGCTTCGTAGTGGCGCACCTCATTTGCGTAGAAATCCCACAGAATATTCCCCTTTTCCCCTTTAATCTCAAGGTATTTCTTATATTCCCTGCCAAAGATATCGGTATGGATGGAAACGGTAACTCCATTCTTAAGCGTAACAACCATTTCCGCGAAGTCGTCTGCCTCGATTTCAAGATTACTCAACTTGGTATTAACCGCGTACACTGCCCTAAAGCCACCCATCAAGTAATGGATAAGGTCCATAATATGGCTCTGGTCCAATATCGAACCCCCGCCCTGAGATTTCTTCGCCATATAGAATGTGCGGTAATCCTCCCACGGGTGCCAGTCCGGCAGATATTCCGAAAATTCCCCGCGCGCGTAGAGTATCTTACCAATAGCCTTTTTCTCCAGTAATTCTTTGACCTTGCTGGTAAGCGGAGAAAAACGGAAAACGTAGGCCATCTCAACAACTATCTTATTCTTCTTTACCGCTTCCCTAAATACTTGCACGCCTTCCAGATTATGAGCAAGGGGTTTTTCCATTAAAATATGTATGCCTTTTTCGGCAAGTTTAATTCCCATTGATATATGAAGATGGGTAGGCGCACATACCAACGCCGCGTCGAATCTGCTTTCTTTTAACGCGGCATTTAAAGAAGGATATACTGTCCTGATCTTGAGCATATCTCCGATCTCTTTTACCCTGTCTTGCCTGACTTCCACTGCGGCTATCGAGCCCGGGCTTACGCCTATAGCCGCTAAATTACGCATATGTCTTTTGCCTATTGAACCGCCGCCAATCACCAAGTAATTCATCATCCCTCCTCGCAACTTACTGTAAGTATTTAAGATAACCTAAAGTTTCCTTCTTGGCAAGCTCCTTGTTTCCTATGCGTATCCTTTCGATTCTTAAATATCCATCACTGCATGCCGCAAAGACGCTGCCGCCCCAAAAAAATAGCTCGCCTGGTTTATGCTCGGTACACCTTTTCTGGCGGCGGGACAAAGAGGCTTTTAGTATTTCAATCTTCTTGCCGTGCCTCAGCGTAAAAGCACTGACAAAGCGCGGGTGATAGAGCGCCCTGATAAACCGCTGAGCTCTCTCGGCGCTGACGGCCCAGTTAATTTCGCCGCTGCCGGGCAACTGAGAAAAATATGCCTTTTTAGTTCTTCGTTGCGGAATAGCCTTCACTATCCTTGTTACAATGGCGGGCAAATGCCTCTTAAGCAAAAGAGGCACCAGACGGACTAATTTATTATAGAGCGAATATCCCGTATCTTCGAGACGTATCTTGATTTTCGCGATATCAATAATGTCTCCGGTGTCTATACCCTTATCAATATAATGCATTGTATAGCCGGCGACCTTGTCGCTATACAGAATCGGCCATACCGTAGGATAGCGTCCGCGGTAACGGGGTAAAATCGCGGGATGAAAATTAATGCAGCCGTAAGGGAAAAGATTAATAAAACTTTCTTTGAAAATTTCCGGATAAGAGAAATTGAGAGCCGCGCTAGCGTTAAGCAGCCTTATTTTTCGTATAAACCGCATCGTCCCCAGTGGAGGATTTTGAAAAACCGGTATCCCATATTTACGCGCTACGGCGACGACAAGCTTATTTTCTGCTCCTCTGCCGGTGATTACCGCCGCGACACAGATGCCTTTTTCAACCAGAGTACGCAATCCCGCCTCCCCCGGTTGTTTTACCCCCAGGAAAACGACTCTTTTATCTTTTACCATGCCTATTAAGTTTTAAGAACTAAAATCTTCCGACCTTAAGAGTTCATCATTCTGTACTGCTCTGTTTAATTTCTTGCCGAGCAATTGCGGCAACAAGCTAGTAGAAAGACCATTGCCCGGCCTCTTAATGGCTATCATGTCTTGCGTAATAATTTCGCCTTTCTTTAAATCTCTGGCTGCGACAAGGCTTCGCCTTAAAGCAAGGCTGGTATCTTCTTCTTCATCAACCACTTCTTTTACATCTTTACCCAAAGCAGATTCGCATTCCCGTATCAAGACAATGAGGTTCTTAAGCTCCCGCGGCTCAATGGATGCCTGCTGGTCAATGCCCGGCAATTTCCGGGAAAGCGTAAAATGCTTCTCAATTACTACAGCGCCAAGCGCAACAGCCGCAATGGCGGCCGTTGAGGAAGGCGTATGGTCCGAGAAACCAAGAGGGATATTGAATAATTCCCTGAACTTAGAAATCACCCGCAGATTGGCATTTTTGATTTTAGAAGGATAGTTTGATGTGCACTGTAAAAGGATCAAGGGCGAGCCGCTGCGCTTGAAAATTTCAACCGCCCTGGTAACCTCTTCCAGATTACTCATGCCGGTTGATAATAAGACCGGAACTCGCGTCCTGGCAACCTCACCCAGAAACGGGTAATTAGTCAAGTTGCACGAGCTTATTTTTATTCCTGGCAGCCCCAACTCCATGAGCAATCCGAAGCTATCCAGCTCAAAAGGCGTAGAAATGAAATCTATTCCTATTTTCTTCGCGAAATCCAACAACTCCGCTGTTTCTTTCCTGTCAATCTCACATTCACCGATGATCTCACGCTGACTCTTAGTTACTACGGCTTCCTGCTTTTGATACCCGGCCTTTCCGGCAATCCTTGAGATATACTTCTCGGCTATAAAATTTTGGAATTTGATACAATCAGCGCCATTTTTTTTAGCGGCAATGATCATCTTTCTGGCTAATGCCATATCACCATTATGATTTATCCCAGCCTCAGCAATAATGTAAGTCCTTCCCAAGGAAATTATCTTTTCAATAAAATTGCTCATGCCCGAACACTCCTTTTAGCTTTAGCGGTCTTGAGCTTGCGCGAAATATTAATAAAAAGCCAGGCGATAAACAGGATGATTCCGGTCATTACGTTATGACTCCGGAAGATTAGGCGGGCTTGCCGCTTAATCAGGTATTTTCTTACCATCGCCATCATTTCCTTTTGCGATATTTTCCCCAATTGAAGCGGATAGCTCGCGGAATCGGCCAAAGAAGACACGTAAGCACATTCATCCCGGATAAGGCCATGCTCTAAAGCATAACGGTATATGTCTGAGCCCGGATAGGCATTTGCCTTGTGAATGCAGACATACGACCAAAGATCTATAGATTCGATGAATTTAATTGTTTCGGCGAGCGTTTCTCGAGTTTCACCCGGCAGGCCGATCAAAAATTGAGGCACGCAATGAAGGCCGGCATCTTTTGCCGCCAGAACAGCTAACCTATTTTGTTCGACAGTGAGACGCTTTTTCATCAATTGAAGCATTTTCGGCGATCCGGACTCGAGACCGTAAATAATCTGAAAACATCCGGCTTCCTTTAACCTCTTTAACATGGCGATATTGATGATATCCGCCCGCCCTTCAGCACGAAAGTAAAAATTCGGTATCTTATTCTTAAGCTCCATGAAACAATCACAAAGCTCATTAATCCTTTTTTCGGAAATATTGAACAATTCATCAATAAAACTGAACACATTAACTCCGAAATGCTCATGCAGATAAAGAATATGTTTCTTTACGAAACTCGCCGAATTCATCCTGATAGCGGCGAACTGCCGGTAACAAAACGTACATCTATCGGTACAGCCCCGCGACGTCATTATAGGCATATGCTGATTTTCTGCCGCTCTTATCTCCGCAGGTAAATCACGGCTATAGCCGGAGAAATCAGTAACATACTTTCCCATATCCAGTAAATCGTAAGCGGGCATGCCAAAAATATCCAAATCGAACGAAGCCTTACGCGCGGGCGTGGCAATCACCTCTTGTCTATCGACATCCCAGAGGAATACGCCATTAACATTACGTAACCCCTCCCGGCCAGAGCCTTGCGCGGCTTTCTGAATTATCTCAAGAAAAGTAAATTCCCCTTCTCCCTTAACACATACATCAACCGGCGAATGTTTAAATAAAAGATGCGAGGCAGTGCTGGCAAGAGAACCGCCGGCAATTAAAAGCGCGTCGGGAAAAATCTCTTTGCATATTTTTGAGATCCAGAGAAAATGCCTGAAAACCGTAACAATCCCACCGATACCGATAATATCAGGCTTTTTATCGAACGATCGCAATCGCTCTTTAAATTGCTGCTGACTAATCCTGTTGATATTAAGGTCCCAAATGGATAAAATACAAGCATCGCCCATCTGCTTTCTTACAAATGAAGCTAAATAAGCCATACCTAACGGCGGAACTTCGGAAGCGCTTACCTTATCCCTATGCGGCGGATAGATTAAAAGAACATTACAACTCTTACTCATGAAATTCCTATTTTAGGCTGTCTGAGGAATTCGCTTTGCCACTGTTGCTGAGCCTGAGGTGAAATCATAGCAAATTCATCGGCTATTGCGCGGATGACATCCTGTCTCCTTTTATCATTCCACCAGGAAAGAATATCGGGCGCAATATCTTCAGTATAAGACTTTATTAAAACTCCGGGATCTTCATAAAATATACCCGCTTCAATTAGCCTGTCCACAGCCTCCTCGAAGTATTTTATACCGCAAAACCACCGCCTGTTCCAACTCGCCAAAAAAGGGATTCCCATAGCAAGCATTTCAATAAAACTGGTGCCTAAATAATCAGTTATAACAATACGGGCATTCAACGCGCACTTTACAAATTTACCCGTAGTCAAGATACGCGCGCGCGGATAATGCGACTTAATCCAGCTGAACTGCCCCCAGCCATATGTAACAGGATAGACCTTGACCGCGGCATTTCTGCCTTGCAAGAAATAATCAAAAAGTTTATTTTGCCGCTTAAAGTAATCACGGGCAAGATCAGGAAAAAGCGGGCTATACAGCCATTTAATATACCTATTTTCTTCAAGAACCACAAAAAGAACATCCCATTTTTTCCTTTTGCCTGAATGAGCCGGATGAGACGACCATTGTTTAAGCCTCGACAGATAGATGCTCGGCAAAACCCTCGCTTTTAGCGTTTCTGCGGAATCAACACCGCGCAAATAACCATTCCCCCAGTAGATATGCTCGTCAGCAATTACCCGTTCCGGAAATAACCCGGAATGCGCAAAATAGGCGTGTCCTATACCATGCTGAATTGCTATAATCTCTTTGCCCTCATCCGCAAGTAAGGCAAAACATACGCGTCTTGCCCCATCGTCGGAAAAAGCCTGACCGTGCGTGTAGACACGTTTGATACTTTTATACGCGCGGAGGCCGCTGTCTTTTATTGCCTTGACCACGCGGGCTAACCCTTCCAGGTCAAATAGCGGCAATGTTCCGCTGAATAACTCACCGTAGGGCTTCGGCAAAGACTCTCTTAACTGCGCTCTCTTTTTTTTATCTTGATAATTAGAAGAAATAGGCATGCCCTGGGTAAAGTATTTTTCGGAAAAAAAAACCGCGCCTAATTTATTGAAATCAAAATCCTCCATTTGATAGCGGTCACAAACTAAAGATGATTCGCTGATATGTCGCTGGCTCAATCTTCCTGGAATACCAAAATGATAAGGTAAAAGAGAAGATGCCTTTCTGATGATTCTCTTATAACCAATCTGAAAAAACTTCGCGTAGAATTCTTCACTTTTCTTAGTAATTCTGCGCAACGGTATCTTTTGGTAAGCAACCGGCTCACGATTCCGGTAATAGTCCCTTAAGCAAACGCTCATAACAAGCCATTTAAAATCATCCTGAAATTGGAGACGATGCCAGGCCTCCCGCCATGAATAAGGCGCTGGACTATTGCTTTCTTTCTCTATCGGCAGTCCAAGGATATAATCTTTCTCAGGCAGGCAGGCGCGCCTATGCAGTATATCTTCAACTATACCGGCGAGCATAGTAACATGAAATCCAAGATACATCCGCCAAAAACGCGCTCCCGCAGATACGCCCGTCAAGGCAGGCATAATATCCGAAAGAATCGTCAGAATATTATCCGCTCTTCTCATTACAGCAACGCTCATCTCATAAACCGACTGAGGATCGGGATAAGGCTCGAAAGACGGCTCCGATAAATCCACCGGTGAATGTATAGGCTCAGCCCATGGCCCAAAGAATTCTACCTCACGCTTTCGGACAATATTTTCAAGCAGGGGCCGGTCTAACAATAATAATTTCATCGCTGCCTTTCAGGAACAACTCTGTACATGGTCTTCGAACAGATACTGCAGGCCTTATGACGATAGCGTCCTCCTTTGAAATCACTCCGCATCTGTTTCAAAGAACCGGAGTTGAAAATATTGTAAAGACTATCCCGGAAAGCGTTGCCCAACACTATCCTTGGTCCGTAAAACGAACAACAGGGAAGAACATCCCCGTTTCCGCGCACAACCAGAGTCGACCAAGGCTGGCTGCAGCGAAAAGAAGTAACACGTTGGGCATCAGAAGGGACCAGGCCGGAATTAGCCTTACGAAAGACGGATAATGGCTGAATATCAATATAATCGGCTATTCCGGCGAACCGGATCTTAAAAGACTCTAGTTCGTGGCGGTTCAAAGCCGTAGGCACAAAACTAGCCCTGATAATCGGCAGGTGCGTTCGAAGCTTATTACGATACTTTTTGACTCCGGCGATTGCCCGCAAGACATTGTCCAGGTTACCGCCGCGCACTTTTCGATATGTTTCCCGTGTACAGGCATCGAGAGAAAACAAAATACGCGTTACCCCGGCCTCAATAACTTCCTTAATTCTATCGCCGCTTAATAAAAGACCGTTGGTAGTCATTAGTATATCCATAAAACCGTGCTTCCTGGCGAAAGCGATTCTTTTTCCCAGATCCTTCACTAAAAGAGGTTCGTCATTAACGTGCATAGCTAAAGACGGACAGCGATACCGCTCAGCCTCCAGTATAATCCGCTCAAATAGACTCCAAGGCATACACGAGATACCCGGGTTATAACGATTCCTTAAGTGTGGATGTCCATGAACGCAAGAGCCGCACCGCAAATTACAACGGTACGTCTGTTCAAGCATCAGGTATAAAGGAAATCTCGGCTTATACCCCAGTGCATTGGATAGTTGGAATTGTTTTCTGTATTCAAGATAACGCTTTCCGTAGAGGCGCGTAAGCTCCTCCTCCGCCTTCATCAGCCGCAACGGCTCAAAACAGTATGTTATATTATCGTTGGGTGACTCCGGTAACTTTTTTTTCATAACCACGTTTATTTACTCAATTTATCTTCAAGCGCAACTTTAAGTCTTCTAAATATATTCTCGTCCTGTTCCGCCTGAGCTATTAACGGATAATAAGAATCTTCCAGGCGGCTGTAAAAAATAAAAGTCCTGAAGAGCTTTTCCACCTCTTGCCGTGGAATAGAAGGCATCTCTAGATAGCACTCTGCTGTATTCTCATAATTAATAGCTCCGTTGAGGTATCCCCTGCTTTTAGCGTATTGATAAAGGCGATTCCCTTCATAAGGCGCGTAAATCGCATGAACGATAACATGAGGATTCGCCTCTCTTAATAATCTAGCAGTAGCCAGAATATCCTTCCTTGTTTCATCCGGCATTCCGATCATGCAATAAGCGGATGAAATAATATTGTATTTCCGGCAATTCCTGAAGGCTTCGATAATCCTCTCATCAGTCATTCTTCTATTTAAGACGTTCCTTCGATATTCCGGATTTCCGCTTTCGACTCCTACGCCAACCTGGATACAGCCGTTATCGGCAAGGACTTTTACTTTCTCTAAGCTCATGTGTTCCGGCCGGCTGTGGCATAGGAACTTTAATCCCATCTTCCGCACACCGGCAGTTACCGCTTTCAGCTTTTCCATGTCCATCGCCAGGAAGTCATCGTCCCAAAATTTAATCGCTTCCAATTTGTACTTACAATTAAGATATCTAATTTCTTTAAGCATGCGAGCTACCGACTTAACGCGCCAGAACCCGGAGAACTGCTTATTAAACCGCTCATTAATGCAATACGTACACCTGAACGGACAACCCCTGGCCATTTCAACATGCCCCATCCGCAGGACTTTTCCTTCAAAAGGGCGGTAGAAGTTTCTCTCATCAAAATAATCCCAGTTTAAAAAAGGAATATGTTCGATATCACTGAGAACCATGTTGCTGGGCCCCTTCCAGGTACCGGCGTCATCACGGTATATGAGATTAGGGACATTACAAAGGTCAGCACGATTGCTGTCGGCAGCAAGAAAATCAAGGGCGTCCTCAAGCATATTCTCGCATTCACCCGCGATTATGGCTGAAATCTTTTTGTAGTGCTTTACGCGCTCAAGATTGATATCACAGTGGATGCCCCCCACAATAACCTGTCCTTCATAATCATCGTCAATAGCGTCAATAAATGACAAGGCAAGTTTTTCGTTGAGCGTCGTAAAAATAGATATACCTATAAAATCCGGCTCAAAAGACCTAACCAAGCGCTTAAAATCTCCGATATAGTCTTTTTTAAGCTTATCCATGCCATAACCCATCCAGTTAACGGGTTTAAATATACCTATCGCAAAAGAAGCTTCTTTCCAGCCGTCACGCACAGGCATCTTATAGAAAGTAGCATCAAAGAGCTTTATTTCATAGCCGGCCTTTTCCAATATAGCGCTAATGACCGATATATTAAGTGGTAAGAATGGCCCAAAATCAAACATTGGACTGACGATAAGAAACCTTTTCTTGCGTTTAAGCTTTGCCGTCATGTATTTTTCCTGGCTAAAACAAGCAATTTGCAGCCAAGCAGGTTGTCATGGATAAGCGCAGGCGTCAAAAAAGCCAGGTCATTTTTAGCCGCACCCGCGTAGGCATCCCCATAGTCCAGATAATTCCTGACGTTGCCAAGCTCTGAGATAACCGTCTCTACGTGCAACACGCTAAAGCCTGCCTCTTTAAGCAAGGCGCCAAGAATCTTCGCATTAAAGAAATTTATATGGCAATGCCCGGTGAAAGAACCCGATTTTTCGCGCAACATCCGATTAATCAGACTGTCCCTGTTAGGGACAAGGATAAAAACGCTGCCGCCGGGATTCAATAAGGCGCTGACATCATGTATCTCAGCCCGCGGGTCAGGCACATGCTCCAATACTTCCCACAACGTTATAACATCAAACGTCTTACCGCTAAAATACGGGTCATTAATACCAGCATTAATTACAACGTGCCCTTTAGCTTTGGCTATCTCAAGGGCCTTAAGGTTGTATTCGGTACCGCTGGAATTATTCCATCCCTTTTTACGCGCGGCATCCAAAAAACCGCAGTTGCCGCAACCGATATCCAAAAGTTTTCCGCGGCGCTTCAGATACCTCTCAATAATCTCTAGGCCGTATGAAAACTTCAAATTATCCAACTCCACCTGCACCGGATTCTGCAATACTTCAAACCAGCTTTCTTCATTTTTATAAAATTCGAGATATGTCTCATTTTTGAGTATCGGGTTCACGTAAAGAAACCCACACCTGCCGCAGACGATAAACCTGAAGCCATGCTTCACAAAAAGGAGGCTGGCGCAATTATCACCACACACACAACTCCTATATGTCAGATATTCTTCCTTAATTAAATAGGTTTCCGGGTCGCCAAAATGCCCGAAGATCTTCTCTTCTTCTCTTAGCCCAGCTTGTTTTTCCCGGCCGCTGAGCTTAAAGAAATCCTTTGCCGTAAAACGCAGCGAGCCGTCGAATCTATTCTTTTTTTCTAACCTATCCATCGCAAGACTTTCTTAACCGCCTTCACAATATCATCCATATCTTTCTTTGAATGAGGAAATCGAACATGCTCATTAATCATCATCTGTTCAAAGTATAGCTTCTCCGCATTAGGACAGGCCCCGGAGAAATAATTGGTCTTTATTATTTTGTTTTCGCGTGCGCTAAAAGGGTAACCATGCCGAAACGCAACCTTCCTTTGATACATCGGCTGAAGATAAAGCGGCTTAACGTAACCCTGATAAAACCTTACGCCTTCCGCGTTAATCATCCGGACCAGCTTTTTTCTGGTAGTATCCCGCGCGCGGGAAACATACCTAAGCGGATAAAGGTAGTAGACGCTATGGCAGTCTCGCCTGCCCTCCGGCACGACAAAACAACTATACCCGCGAAGACGCTCATTCAAGTAATCAACCAAATCTAATCGCGTCTTATTAAAATACTTTAATTTCTTAAGCTGCTCTATGGCAATCGCGGCCTGTATTTCGGTTAAGCGGTAGTTAAAACCGACGATATTCTCAATATTGTTATAGCGCGCTGCCGCCACAACCGCTTCCCCATGGTTCCTGATCAAGGCTAACCGGTAACGCAACTCTTTATTGCCGGTTATACAAACAGCTCCTTCTCCCGTCTGGATGGTTTTATTAGCATTGAGACTGAATACACCGATATCGCCGAAAGTGCCCACGTAGTGACCCTTATATCTTGCCCCATGCGCCTGGGCGCAATCCTCAATAACCTTTAACTTATGTTTTTCGGCTATCCGCATGATAGCATCCATATCAGCGGGTATTCCGAATTGATGAACGACCAGAATTGCTTTTGTGCGCCCGGTTATATGTGTTTCTATAGATTCCGGATTAAGACATCCTGTTTCAAGTTCAACATCCGCGAATATAGGGATCGCGCCATACACGAGTGGTGCTGCGGCGCAGGCAGACATTGTATAAGGGGAGACAATTACTTCGTCGCCGTAACCTATGCCTAGCGCTCCAACAGCCGCATAGAGGCCGGAAGTAGCGCTATTCATGGCCACGGAGTATTTAACTCCGTAATAGTCAGACCAGGCATTCTCCAGCCTCTGCACTAAGGGTCCACCCCAGAAACTGAAAGGCGCGTCCGGTAAATGCGAGCGGTTTTAAAGAGAGAGATAACCGCTCTTTAAAACCTTTACTACGGCATTTCGCTCCTGAATTCCCGTAGTTATATTATCCGCCCATGGCCTGGTCCTGATAGGCCTACCTGTATCAGCAACCAATTTCTTCACTTGCCGTCCTTTTTTCTTGCTAATTCTTGAGCCTGCCAGAGTATCTCCATCGTCTTGGCGGAATCTTTCAAAGAAACACCATTTATCCGGACTGCCGCCCCTTTTTCCAGATAATGCGCAATGACATTAACCGCACGTAAGAGCGGCGAATCCAGCCCAGTAAGCGGACTCCCGGGATACGGACATAAAACACGTTCTCGTAGACTGTTTACCTTAACTTTCTCAATCACGATATCCGATCCAAAATCCCTTATTAATACTCTGCCCTTGGCAAACCGTAATTCCATTTCTGAAATCTGGTAATACAGCTCATCAAAACCGTTTATAAGTACGGCTACCCCGGAAAAGAGAAGCGTAACATCAAGACACCTATCAGCCCCCCTGCCCTTCGGTCCATAGTTTGAAGAAGCGATGATCGGCTCTACACCAAAAAGCATTCTAAGCGTATCCACCATATGACAGCCGTTATTGAGCCATCCGCCGTAATAAACGCAAGCGCCTCCCATAAACCTGCCTAAGGAGCCCTGACTGATTAAACCGCTTAATCTGATATGAGCTGGATCAAACCTACGGGTATGGTTCACAATCACTCTGCAGCTGCTTTTTTTTTCAAGTTGAATGAGGCGATTCAACTCTTCCCGCGTAAGACATACCGGCTTCTCGGCAAAAATTATCCGCGGCCCTCTCTCTACCAAGAGAATTTCTTCAATCTGCTTAGCGTGCAACCCGTTAGGCGTACAAAGGCTGATCACATCTAACTTTTCGCGGCGCAACAGCTCTTTAAGGGATGTGTACCCGGATGCCGATTTCCACACTCTGGTAAAATAACGCGTTTGTTTCTGGCGCCTATCAACAACAGCCGCCAGCGTAAAACGCGCATCCCGGTGAAAAGCCTGCGCATGGGTAGCAACATTGCCTTTAACATGAGGCGTATCTTTACTACCGGCTATCCTTCCGCAGCCGATAATTGCTACTTTAAAAATACCCCGGGTTTTCATATCTAATCTTTACGAAACGCCTTCCAGCGTCGTTCGACTTTCGAGTTCTTTTCTGCTAAGCCGGGATGGCTTTTGAGATAATCAATAGCCTGGGCAAGGCTAAAGCCAGGGTTAGACGGGTACAACGCTTCATAAATCCCGGTTACCACTTCAAGATCATCCCGCGTGTCTACTTCCAGGTGAAAATCGGAAAACCGCAACCACGCAGGCGCTTCAATATTGCATATCCTGTAGCGTTCGGGATATTGATATATATGTATTCCTACGTGTTCACGTGATTTCTCTACGGTGGTGTGCTTTTCCGCGCTATACAAGACTGCGGCAGGATAAACGAACACCTCTGCTCCCGGCGGATAAGTAGTCTTAAGCGCGTTAGTGACATAATCATACGTATCGCGGTTCTTTAAATAGAACCCGATTATGGAATCAACAAGCATCGGATCAGGTATGGGATTGTCACCCATAAACTCAACATGAATATCAACGTTATGCGCGCGCAGAGCCCCTACTATCCGCGACAAAACATCATCCTCACTCCCCCTGAAACAAGAAACACCCAGGGAATGAGCCAATGCTTCAATAGGGTTATCCTGGACCGAATTTGAGGTTGCTACGATGATTTCATCGATCAGGCGGCTCTGGCGGATACGTTCGATCTGCAGGGCAAGCATAGGTTTACCACAAATGATTTTGAGCACCTTGCCGGGCAGCCTAATTGAGCCCATGCGGGCCTGGATGGTAGCGCTGATTTTCAAGGTAACTCCTTTACCGTTTCCTGAACCAGATTGACTACATTTTCTGCGGCATCTTTGCGCGTAAACGGAAAATCCTGTATTCGCCTATCACCCGAAAAACTACCGCCTGTTTTCAGCTGCTGAAAACACCATCCTTTTAATTCTTGCCGTGATAAAGCGCAAGGTATAAGCCCCAAACGTACTGCGCTGCACAATTGCGGGCCTGTGAGTCCAGGCTGGAAAGAAACAGCCGGCCGGCGCAGGATAACTGACTCAAGTAACCCCATTGACCGCATGCCTATCACAAAAGCACTATGCCACATCAGACTCCACACATCAATATCCCTGACTACTACAAATGCTATATTTCCTTCCTGGGTTTTCCTGCAGTTAAATTCCCGTTGCGCAGGATGAAGCTTCTCCACAAACATGATCGGCATACAAGACTCTTTAAGAACCCCGATTATTTCTTCTCTAACCGTATCTTCAGTATATCCCAAGAAACTTCCTAATGGGCCCTGTTCACCCGGAGCGCTTCCGTAATCGGCTGCGTGTGTTTCAGATAAATATGTCACCACCGGAAGGTTGCCAGAGCCGCGTATAACATCAGACACCGCAGGCGGCTCTAACGTAAAACGCTCTCCCAGAGCGGCAAGCCTTGCAAGCGAAGGACTCCCAGTAATGCGCAATATCCGCCCGGGGATCCCTTCCCGCTCTGCTTCTTTTTTTGCGAGCTCATCCTGGCAGCATATAATATCCGGTAAATACGTAAGATTACCATATTCATCCGCGAATCTTAAACGGTAATGAAACCACTCGTCAAGCACAACAACCGACCTAATTAAAGCCTGCTTTGCCGCGGCAATTATGAATCTCTCAACGCTGCCATCTCTTGCCGTACCACAGATTACTACCAATGGTTTCTTTTGAGATAAATGACGCGCAGCGTCATCTATGGTGGCCACCGACGGTATCTCTATATTTAAACCTTCATTATCTAAAAAGGGAGCGCTCACGCCAGAGGCGAATATAGCACCCTTTAATCCCCTGCCCAAGAATAAACCGACTAAGGGCGCTAAATTCCTTGCCCCTCCTGCATCGGTAGCGCATAGTAAAAAATCTATCATCGCGCTCAAAACTTTTTATCACCCAAAAATCTCTGCCTCACAAACTCCAAAATACTTCTTTCCCCCTCTGTGGGCTCTTTTATTCCGTTACCGAGCAATGCCTCTACCTTGTGAATCCTGCTCACCATTTCAGTAAATTCATCTTTGGTAGCCGAAACAACGTGGTCTGTGCCTTCAGGGCAGTCCTTATCAAAGGTAAAATGCTTTTCAATTACCCTTGCCCCTAATGCCGCCGCGGCCATACACGCCTCTATGCCGATAGTGTGATCGGAATAACCTACAGGCAAATCAAACTCTTTTTGAAGCGTTGATATCGCCCGGAGATTGGCATCCTCATCCCTACATGGGTATTGAACAACGCAATGTAGCAAATAAACCCGTGGGATTTGTTTTATATGTATCAATGCCAGCTTAATCTCATCTACGGTCGAAAGCCCCGTAGAGATAAATATCGTATTCACTGAAGAAGAATTAAGGTAATCAAGGACATCGAAGTTCAGCATCATACCGGAGGCGACCTTAACCGCCTTCAGCCTTAATTCTTCACACAAAAATCTAGCCTTTTCCAGACTGAAAGGCGAGCTCAGGAATGACACGTTATTTCGCTCAGCAGCGGACTTAAGCTCAAAATGCGCCTTATTCGTAAGCTCAACTTTTTTGAACCACTCTTTTTCCGGATCACCCGCGTTAACATCCCTTGCCGAATACGACTGGAATTTAACAAAATCGGCTCCCGCCAATGCGGCATCCTTTATCATTTGTTTGGCTAAATCCATATTGCCGATATGGTTCTCTCCGATCTCCGCGATGCATATGGTCTTTTGGCTCATCTTTGTCCATTCCTCCGCATCGCCTTCAATACCTTTTTAAAATCGGCGTCGTCCCCCGCGGCCCGCAGTGTCTCGATTCCCCATTCTTGAATCAGCTCTCTCCAGCCGTTTAAACGCCTGTCTTCATCGCCCGTCATACTATCAACATGCTTGCGGTACATATAGAACGGCTCTCTGACATAAATGAACGCTCCCAGTCCACGAAGCCTTAGATAAAGATCATATTCTTCCCAATAGAATTGCCTGAAGCCGCCTATCCGCCGCAGCATCTCAGTGCGGAAAAAAGTGCCGCCTATGATCAAAGAAAAGATATTATCTTCCTGAACGCTCACATACCGTTTGTCTTTAGCGGTTATCTCAAACCTATCAGTACAGGCACAGCAGGCATCCGGTTGGGAATCCATGGCTTTTAATAACCGATTCAGCCAACGCGAATCCGCCGTGTCGTCGGAATCAAGGCGGGCGAAATAACGCCCCCTGGCAAGCGCCAATCCTTCATTGCAACTGGCTACAAGCCCCTTATTCTCCCTGATGATGACGCGGATAAATTTTTTATACGCCCTGAGCACGCTTTGAGCATCATCCGTAGAGCCATCATCGATGACTATCACCTCAAAGTCTTGCGACGGCAATATCTGCTGCTTCAAACTATTTAAAGCATCTGGAAGATGCCGGGCCTGATTATAAGCAGCTATGAAAACGGTTACAGACAACTCAGGCATCATCTTATTTTTTTAGGGCCTCATCTAAGTTGCGCCAATCCTCCTGGCGCCTTGCCTCTTCTTTCTTATACCAATCCACATAACGTCTTACGCCCTCTTCAAAATCAACTCTAGGTTCCCATCCAAGCTCCGATTTAGCCCGTTCGCTTGAGACCTCCTTCCCGGAGAAATCTCCAGGGCGAGCAGGAATATACTCAATCCTTACATTCCCCACAACTCTCTGGATGGTTTCGGCGATCTGCTTAATGGTCACTTTTTCCCTGCCGTCAAGATTGTATATTTTGTTTTTAGCGACAGAGCGCAATGCCAGAACATTTCCTTCCGCGAGATCTTCCACATAGATGAACTTCCTGAACTGAGAGCCGTCTCCGGCTATGGTAAGCGCCTCGCCGTTTAAGGCCTTTTTGACGAATATAGGGACAACGGCGCCTTCCCGAGCCCGCGGGCCATAGGGAATACCGTAGCGTAAGATAGTTGCTTCCAATCCATAAAGTTTAGAATACGCCTGACAATAATATTCCCCTGCCAGTTTCGTTGCCGTATACAGATGTGTCGGGGCATGAAGTGAAGTCGCTTCATCCACCATCTGTTGTTCTGCCTCACTGTAAACCCATGTAGTGCTGCCGTAGATAACCCTCCTTATCGAACCGTTTAGGCGTAGGGCATCCAGCACGTTTAACGTACCGCGCACATTGATCGACTCCGAATAATGCGGCTCCTGAAAGACATATTTTACATCTGCTACCGCAGCCAGATGAAAGACCGCGTCAATACCGTTTAAGGCCATCCTCAAAGAATCCAGATCAAGAAGACTGCCTTGATAGAACTCTATATCCTTGCGGTAATTAGGCATGACCATATCAAAAACGCGAATCTCAACTCCTTTATCGCGTAACTTATCCACTACATGTGAACCGATGAAACCGGAACCGCCGGTAACCAATACCTTCATTCAACACTCCCTTCATTCAGCAATACCGCTAACATTTTTTCGGCACCCTTTCCGATTCTTAGTTGAGCATCCAGACAAGAATACTCAAGAAGCCGAAAGCCGGATACAGATTTTGATAAAAAGGCCTTCGAGAGACCATAATAAGCATAGCTACCTTGCGGAGGCTCACTGTCGGCGTTATTATCAATTATCAAGAGAACACCCCCTGTCTTTAAAACTCGGCAGCATTCATTAAAAACCGCTCCTATATTATAAACATGACTAAGCGTCCCTTGGAAAATAATCGCGTCTACCGAATTCTGTTGTATGAAATCAAGGTTTTCAGCGAAACCTTGTTTTATATTTTGGTAGCCTTTTCTATTAAAAATATCAACGACTGTCCTGGAAGGCTCAACCCCCAGGTAACAATAACCCTGATATTCCAAATATACCTGCGGACAAATACCCGGCCCAAGCTCTACAACAAAATGTTTATCCATTAAGCCTGCGTTCAGATAACGCCTGATAATACCCGCTATATCGACTTTCCGCGAAAAGGCAAGTTTGGCAATAAGCTTTTTGACAGGCATCTCCAAGAGCTTCAACAAAGCAAAGATACTGCGATGACTCGGATAATCATTCAATAGCTCAGCCAAAGGCTTCCTGTAACGGCCAAGGTGATATTCATTCTGAAAAAAATCCTGTAACTCCTGTACGGGCGGTTTAGGAAAAGTAAAATAGATTTCACAGACGTTGCATCTGTAAATAGCGAAGGAGTTTTCTTTACTTATTGACTGTGCTGGATTGTGCCTGCGGTAGCCTAAGGAAACAACATCCTTCGCTTTACAGTATTCGCAAGCTACTTCCCTCGCGTTCCCGGTCTTAAGTATTTCCATTTCCCTTGTAATAGAGCGGCACGCACCAGTGATTGCCTGCTACCCACTCCGTATTCGGCAAAACAACATCTCTCTTCATTATCTTATGGCACGGCTGGTCATAAACCTTACCCGTGGAATTCTCTATGGGGTCAAAAATAATATATTTATAGTAACCCGAATGCATTCCCGCGGGGAACTTAACCCTGTTGGGGAACTGCGGGTCAAGGTGTTTCCGGGCATATTCATTTTTCCAGGCTACAATATCATCCAGCCGCTCTGTCTGGATGCAGCCTAAGGCCGCGGTAAACTCATTCATCCTGTAATTCAGACCATCTACTTTATATTCGAGCTTGCCATAATTGCGATACTGCCTAGCGAATGCCGCCAGGTCTTTATTCTTAGTTACCAGCATTCCGCCTTCGCCCGTAGAAATGGTTTTGGTGGCGTAAAAGGAATACACGCCGGCATCTCCCCACATGCCCGGCTTTTTGCTGTTCCAACTGGCTCCATGCGCGTGGGCACAGTCTTCAAGAAGAATGATGTTATTTTGGCGGCAGAACTCTGCTATTGTCTCAATCTGGAAAGCAATGTGACCGCCGATGTGGACAATCCAGACAGCGGCGGGTTTATGTTCTCTTATTTTTCTCTTCAAGTCTTCAAACGATAAGCATAAGTCATCTCTGTTACAATCCGCGAATTCCACCTTTGACCCAGTTTTGACAACGCTTAAGGGTGTGGCCATAAAGGTGTTAGAAGGACAAAGCACTGTTCTTGCGCGGACATTAAAGAAATCCAACGCCGCCAAAGCAGCGCCACCCCAACTTGAAAAAGCAACTGCCTCTAATTCATTATGCGCCGACCACAACTCCTCGAATTTGCGGATAAATTTAGCCTCTGACCACTGCTGTGCTTTAATTATTTCATCCCAGTAACGGTGTAGTTTTTTTCTGTCTTCCTTCTCAAATCCGATAGTAAATTTCATGGTTTTCCTTTTATGTTACAATAGGGTGCCCGCCAAGTTCAAAGCGCCCAAGATTAGTTTTTTGAATTCATTGAGTTTGTGTAGCCGCTCTTCGTATATCTTAGCGGCTTTTTTGTCTTCTTCATTTAAGCTGTCCTTCTTGACAGACTGGATAGCCGCGTCAAAATCCTGGATCATATTAGACACCTCCACAAGCCTCTTGTCTATGGCGGTTTTAAAATTACTAAAGAGCATTTTTTTAATGTCTGGCTCAACTTCGTAGTAATCTTTACGCGAGCCCTTCATCCAAATATTCCTTACAGCTCCCCACTTTTCCAATATTCGGATATTAATGCTCACATTGCCCTTACTGGCCCCGAGCGCGCCTGCTATCTCATCTAAAGACAAAGGCTCTTGCTTCAGATACAGAAATGCGTACATCTGGGCCACAAACCTATTGATACCAAAGACATCGCTGATTCTACCGACAGATTCAACAAACTTATTTTGGACTAATTCTAATTTATCATCCATGCTTAATTTCCTTTCGTTTAATACATTCTAAACGTTCTAAACACTATAATAAGTTATCATAAAAATAGCCTTTGTCAATTAAAACTATCTATTATCTATCTATTATTTTACCACCTGGAAGAAGGGGTTTGATGCTATATATCCGCATCGGTTGCCTACCTGATTTGTTGGTGTGAGAACCATATTTTTTATATAATCGGGGTTGCTATCAGCGCTTAAGCGTATACTGCTTGCCTTTTAAAATAGCTAACGCGCTGGTGAGAGTTTAAGAATATCTTTATATATGCTTTGGGGGAGCGGATATATAACTAAAGGCAGGATACTTACGCGGTGGCATCGTGATTTATATCTTTGCTAATTAATCCGCTTGCTGACAGATTAAAATTTCGGGGCAAAGTAAGATTTTCCCTTTTTATGCGCGCATAAGAGAAGGTTCTTATCCAGCCTGTCCCTTGTCAAAAAGACTGGCTTTTGCTTCTCATCTGACTTTTTTGGCTATGGCAATAATATTGGGGGCTAAATATCCCACCCGGCCAAGCCGCAATCTTAATTCTAGGAGGGATAGAAGGTAAAAAGCGAAGCGCGCAGAATACCTCTTCCAATCGAGACACCAGGGGGATGGATATTGATAATACTGGCCTACGTATTTATGCCAGGCCGGGATCTGAATAGGCCTGCCGATAGAAACCTTCTTTACGGTAAAACCGTATTTTGCGAGCATCCGACAGAGGGTTTTATGGGTGTAATGGACGACATGTTCATACGAATCGAACAAGTCATAGTTTTTAAGCCTGCCGGTCAGTTTTGCCAAGCGGAACTTAAGCAGGTTAAAAGAACCATTTGGAACCTTGATGAAAAGTATGCCCTCCGCTTTAAGTATCCGCCTAACTTCGATAAGAACATTCCCCGGCTCTCCGATATGTTCAAAGACATCGGTCATAGCAACAACGTCAAAAAAACTACTTTCAAATCCGGCGTTTTCAAGAAAAGCTGTTTTTACGTTCAGACCGAAATAGTTTCTTGCCACTTCAGACAGCGAAGACGACGGGTCAACGCCGTATAAACTCCATGGCCAGCGTTTCGCATTCCTTAAGAAGAATCCCATATTTGTGCCTACATCCAGGAAATTTCCGGATGGCTTATAGCGATAAATCAGACGCAGATCGGCAAGATAATTCGGGTCGCGGTAGTGTGTAGCCTTGCCCTCCAGAACCAACCGCGCTTCCTTAAGGTACGCATTAACATTGCCCCAGTATACCTCTTCAGGCTTTTTTAGGCGGGGATTGACGTAAAGCAGGCCACAGTCAAAACACCTGACTATACACAAAACACCCCGCTCTTTGTAAAGCTCCTTAGAATAGCTGCTTGCGCAGAGCGGACAAGTGACGCGTTCTACCTCTGATTCCAGATAAATCGTTTTCTGATTACCACCCCGTTCATATTCCATGCTCCATTCTCCTGCTTGCTAGAACGTTTTTGACACGCAACCTGAAGTACGCTAATAAACTTCTGCGCATTAACCTTAACGGAATAACGCTCTTCTACCGTTTTTCTCCCTGCCAAACCTACGCGCTTACGCAAATCCGCATTCTTAATCAGGAGCGAGAGCCGATCAAACCACTCCTTTTCGTTAGACGCGAGAAAACCGTTTACGCCGTCTTGAATAATATCGTTATTCCCCCCTACTTTGGAAGCTATTGCCGGCACACCGACAGACATATACTGAATCGTCTTAAATGGTGTTTTCGCCATGGCACGCTCATCAAGCGGAAGCGGATATATCCCTATATCCAACCCCTGAAAATTTTCGACATCTTTAGCTATATTCCATTCTTCGTTTATGACGCGCACACCGGGGATCGCGAAATTCTTCCCCCCGCCGATTATTTTCAATACAAAATCGTGTTCCTTGAATAAATCTATCAGTACCTTCTTTAGATAATCAAGGCAGTACAAGGTCGTATGGCTGCCGATCCAACCGATAACCGGCACCGTGCCAACAGACGTAAAATCCTTAAGCTTAAACATATCAGTATCGATAGAAGTTGGGATAACCGTAACATTTCTGTTATAGCTAAGGACTAAATCCTTCATATAATTATTGCAAACGATTACCTGACTGCTTAATCTTAATATATCATAAAACTTGTGAGAGCATCGTAATAGATTTAGGAATTTATTCTTTCCTTTAAAATCTTTAAGATACACTGCGTCTTCAAAATCGTATATAACAGGCTTTCCCAGCAACTGAAAGAAATACTCAAAGAAGGCTGGCCCAAACAGAAAAGACTCAAGGTGCACAAACACTATATCGTAACGAAAGACCCTCAGCGCATCCAAAAATCTATTGGCTGTTGACACCAGAAAATACAGGATTTTCTTAACGGTATTGCCTTTTTTATAGAGAATTTTGAAAAAATCTGAAGAGATGAGCGGCCTTGCCATATAATCAATGCCGTTTTTCTTAAGATAAGGAAAATACTGTTCAACCCGATACCTGTTGCTCGGGCCTTCAGTAGGGTAAGGTATTATAAATAAAACTTTCATTTGCGCGCGCGTATCTCTTTAAGGACATTTTTACCACTTAGTATCGCATCGTCCATCCAAAGATATTCCCAGCGCCCGTAACGGCCAGCACTATAAATATTATATTTACGCAGGTAGGCGCGGATGATATCTAAGTTACGAAGCCGATCATGATCATAAATAACATAGGCATATTGTATATCTTTTGTATTAATAAGCCTGACCTTGTCTTTGGGTTTGATGATACGCGCCCTTATCAGGTCATTGATTACTTTTTCCACTACATCACGGTATTTCAAAGGTTTCATCCGGGAATAGGATATCTCCGCCTGTATCGAACTCCACCCTTTAGGAGCCATGCTCTTTGCGAAATTTGCCGGAAAGCTGACGCGGAATGGTGCGAATTTATCCTCGGGGAAATATATCCAATGGTGCGGGCTAATATCTTCGCGCCGCACTCCCAGGTTCACGCAAAGTACGGAATTATGCCTTAAGCCGCAGGCAGCATCGATAACTTCTTTCGGGGCCCTATTAAACATCCGGCAAAGGACCGTCAGCGGTACCGTAGAAACCAAATTATCGTAAGATATATCGGTTCCGTCAACAAAATAAACCTTCTTAGCTGCGATGTCAATTCTTTGCGCCTCTTTGCCTAATAAGATTTTCGTATTTTTATTTATAAGGATTCCCGCTATGCGCCGGATTCCGCCGGATTTTGGATAACGAAATAACGCGTTCGGCCCAAACTCTTCCTTCTGAATTGACGCGGCTCCGGCAATTACCTGCTCCAGGCGCGGACGCGGCACCCGCGCATCCATCCAATTAGTAGTTAATTCCCTTGTTTTAACAGTCCAGAATTTCTCGCTATACGGCAGATAAAAATGTTTTGCTATACCTTTGCCGAAAACACCATATATCCAGTCTTCGTAGTTATCAAATATACGATCGGGCCTCCTAAGCGCATCCGCAAAACCCGATACACACTCCTGTATAATTTTCTTTGGTAAACCGAAGGTATTGGCCTGAAAGGGATATTTTGTCAACGTATCCCTGGAATAAATCCATGCCGAGCGCCTCCTATTAACCAATCCGGCAGTATTATTTCTTAATAACAGATTTAAGATGTAGGGATTAGCGCTATGCAATACATGTATCCCCAAATCGAATGTAAACCCTTCACCGCGGACAGACCTGCAAGTTCCCGCGATTTCTTTTTCTTTTTCAAATACCGTGCCCCTGCCGTGGAATGCAGCGCTTAAGCCGGTTAAGCCCGCTCCTAATATAACCATAGCTCACATCCTGCTTATTATTTTATATCCCTTTAATAATGTCTTTGCGTTTTTGAAAAGACGTGGCGCGAAAAATAAAAAATCAAACGTCCTCGTATGATGGTAACACACAGGACAAAGCCTTCGCTTAATTTTCAACCTTGCCTCTTTAGCTTTTTTAGATTTCCATATCCGCGAAAAAGGCTGTTCTTTAACATTACCCAGAGGCGTGTTCCAAGCACAACAAGGAAAAACTGTCCCGTCAAAACCGATCAGAGGACCGTTATATCCTCCGCCAAGGCAAGGAAATTTATAATACCGCTCATCACCTTTTAAGAATTCCTTTGACGCAAGCAGATAAAACGGATTGCTCCTGACGCGGTTTTCAAGATTTTCCATAAGAGCAATAATCCTGTCAACCATTCCTCGATAGCTATCCATAGAAAGATTCTCCCGCGTGGGGAGACTTTTAAGCCGGGTATTTCCGTAGTATACTGAGCTCGCCGGATTATAGATAATTCCATTTGCGCCCAATTCCTTTATCAGCGCAACCATCTCCTCAGGGGCATGGATACCTTTAGGGGTTAGCGTCGTAACAACGATGACGCGCGTAGATAATGAATTATCTCTGATAGTTTTTGTTAACAAAATAACTGACTTTTTAATCTTCTCAAAAATTCCGCGCACACCTCTGATATCTTCGTGCTGTTCTTTTTTCGGCGCATCCAAAGATATATACACAAGATCAACATTGCGCGCAAATTCAAGGACATCTTTCTCGTTAATCAAGGTACCATTATTAACTATTACCGTACGCAGTCCTGTTTTTTTTGCGGCTCTGAGTATTTCAATAAGGTCGCTCCTTAAGAAAGGTTCACCACCAGTCAACTGGACAGTGGTTACGCCGGATTGTCTTAAATCTTTAAAAATTACTCCGAATTCTTCCAAGCTAATGCCATCCGCGGCATCCGGAGCGTCTTTCCAAAAATCACACATCAGACATCTTAGGTTGCATTTATTTGTGACGATTATTGAAACAGAATCCGGCTGATAAAGAGGATAGCCTACAATGTAGGAAGCTATGATTTTTACGTATCGATAAAGTAAGTTGAGTTTCATGATGAGAAACTTATTCTTCTGCGATTAACTCTGCGAGGTATTCGTTTAAGGCTTCCTGCCAAGGCCGCATAATACCGCCAAGACCGATTAATCCCAAGCGCTTGTTTTCCGCCGCTTCAGAACGCGGCCGCGGCGCAGCCAACGGAAACTGCGAAGAAAAGATGGGCTTTATCATTACACTATCTTTCTTCAGGTATTCCCGTATTTTACAAGCGATATCATATCTTGAACAGGAACCGATATTTACTATATGATAAAGGCCGTAACATTCTTTTTGTATCACCGCCATCATCGCCGTGGACATATCAACAGTATATGTTGGATTACCGAATTTATCGTTTACTACCGCTATCTCACTTTCAGTATTAAGCAGCTTTACGATTTTAGCGATAAACTTCTTATCCTTACCGCTGCCTCCTCCCATCATCCATCCTGCCCGAAAAATATAATATCGCTTATTAAGTATTGCTTTAACTATATTCTCTCCTTCATATTTTGTCTTACTGTATACGCTGATGGGATTAGGTTCATCATCTTCATTATAGGGCTCTTTTTTCTGGCCGTCAAAAACTCCACACGTGCTTATATACGCCATGACAATGCCAAGGTCTTTGCATGCTAATGCTATATTTTCAGTGCCCCTTATATTAACGCGACGGGCGTGTTCCGGCTCAAGTTCACATTTATCCACGTTGGTCTCCGCGGCTAAATGGAATACAAAATCAGGCTTAAACAGCCGAAAAGACGCCTGCACTGCTTTCTTGTCCGTAATATCGAGCGAAACTATATTATTGTCATTGTCGGGCATTATATCGGTTGGATAAATAACATTTCCTTGTGCACGAATAATCGGGCATAAAGAACCGCCCAGCATGCCGTTTGCTCCGGTAATAAGATACTTCATGAGTCTGCTCCTTATTAAGATTAATTCTTAGCGCGAAACTTTTTATAAATATTAAGGTACCTGCCGGCACCATCTTCCAGAGAGAAATAATTCTCAGCCACAACCCTGCATCTTTTCCGGACCGCTGGACCTTCCGCCAACAAATTCATAGCTTCCCCTAAAGCCTGCCTATACGAAGACTCGTTGAAACCCTTTACTATAACCCCTACTCTTTCCTTTTCTATAATCTCTTGTGTATCTCCGATACCAGTATTAATAATCACGGGTAGACCACAAGCCAAATCTTCCGCGAACTTAGTTGGTGAAGACGCTAATTTTGAAAAAACCGGCTTAATAAATACTAATGCTATATCGGCTAAGGGTATATATTCATGAATTCTCTGCGGAGGTACACCCATTAGCGTAAAATCATCAAGCGCCAGGCGTTTTTGCGTGATTTTATTTTTCACCACATTTAAATCCCCGAGGGTTAAAATCATAAAGTGCGCCCCAGGAATTACTTCTTTAGCCAAACTGAAAAAAACCAGCATCTCTTCGAGCATATACCATGTACCAATCGAACCGGAATACAAAAATTTGATTCTATCGTCAGGCCTTGAATAGCGCGCGGCTGTTGAGTCGGATTTACAGGTGAATCTTTTTAAATCTACGCAACATGGTATTACCGTAATTTTATCCTTCACTGCCGGAAACGTCATTATGAGAATATCCTTCATTTTATATGTTAAAACCACAATCCACTTCGATTCCAATAATAAGATTCGGTCAATAAAAATAGCGATTTTATAAACAAGGCTTTCCCTGTTCTTCCACATGCCTCCTTCTATATAATCTTCCGCCATAAAACCCCGGCGATCGTAAATAAACTTTTTTCTGAAAGTAAGTTTAAAAAAGATGGCTATAATAGAAGCTACTTCTGAACGCCCATGGATTATATCGATACGTTCTCTAAGCAGTATAAGCACACCATAGAGCATGCCCGCAACCATATCATAAATTTTTGCCATTACTGAAGGTTTCTTATGATATGCAAGAGAATACCATCTGATTCCTTCTTGCGCCAACTTCCCCTTGAAAACGGATTTTTCATCCTGACAGGCAAAAGAAGACTTTTTATCAAAAGATAGCCAATGCACAACCACGCCTTGCCTGACAAACTGCCTAAGATAGGGCAATACCTGTGACTGAGGTATGGGTTCCTGCGCGCCATCATAAGAAACATAAAACATCTTCAATCTTGCGGGACTTATGTTCATTATCCTAAAATGTCATCCTTATAGAAAGAATCGCGCACCCGCCGCTTGATAAAACCAATCGTTTTCCTATAGAGGGGATGGCGCATCAAGAGAATTTCAACTTTTTGTATTTCCGGACGCATATAAAGCCATCCTATTAACTTGTTAAAAGGATACAGACTCTTAAACTTATTTTCTATTGTCCGCTTTTTAATGAATCTTTCAATCTTCTTTGTTCTGCGCAGGACAGCAACCCGCTCAGACCGGCTGAATTCAGGAGTTGCGAATACCGGCTGGCAACCCATTTGCAAAGAAGAACCTAAATTAAGATAAATTTCCGGCTTAAGGATAAAATAATTATTTTTATGAACCCACTCAAAAAGCTCCGTCCTGGGGAGAGGTATCAAGTTGAAGAAATTAACGTGAGATATTGGATACGAAAGCGCTATATTCATGGAATCTTCTACATCTTTAGCTGTCTCACCCGGCGCGCCCACGACAAAAAAAAGGCTTACAAAAAAACCCAAATCGCAGGCATCCCGTATGGCATTCTTAATAACATCTATTGACTCTCCTTTTTTGATATTTTTAAGTATCCGGTCATTACCGGCCTCAACCCCGAATGCCAAGCGCTTAAAACCAACTTCTTTCATGCGCTTAAGAAGCTGTCTATTTATTCTGTCGGCGCGAATACCATTACCGCACATAATCATTACATCGCGCAAGCCTCTCTTTTCTATCTGGTCGCAGAGTTCGAGCAGCCTTAGTTGGTCAAAAGTTGGATTATCCTCCTGAAAATCAAACTCGCGATAGCCTCTCCCATACCAATACTCCATTTCATCCACTACATTTCCCGCGGTTCTTGCCCTGAATTTATTGCGTATAGCATGAGCCGAACAATAAATACACCTATAAGGACATCCCCTGGAGGAAACAATACTTATGCCAAAACCATATTTAGACAACTCAAAATGTTCATATTTAGGAAACGGTAAAGCATCTAAGTTGACCGCATCAATCGGCTCCGTTGAACAAGCTATGCCGGAACCTGCCCTATAGAGAAGACCAGGGATAGCCTCCACATTCTTTCCTTCGCACAAAGCCGGTAGCGAAAATTCGCCTTCCTGCAATATCCCAAAATCAATCGAACTGCAATCTGTTAAAACCGCTTCCCTGCAGCTTGAAACATGTGGTCCGCCTACGACAACAGGAATCAGGGGAAAACGCCCTTTAATAAAATTAGCCATCCGGTAATGCTCCCGGTACATAAGACTCATCATTGAAATCCCGATTAAGTCCGGCTTTATCCTGCGGATATGTTTTTCAAGATCAGCAAAGCTATACCCTAACGTCATGTCCAAAACAGAATAACCGATACCGCGCGCATTCAAAGACTCGGCAATATAACCAATTCCGACAGGAACAACCGGAGTGGTAAATAGCGTGTAGGAATATGTAGGATTAATAAGCATAACATGATTAAACCTGGCCATTATTAAAAGCTCCTTTTTCAGTATTTTGTTTTATATTGTTGCCTCTCAAAAAAAATTTTCTTATGGCGAATGAAGCAAAAATGAGATAAAGCGTAAAAATAAGGGATTTATGTCTGAATGCCGTGCCCATATTTGCTTCCGTAAGCGAATAAACTAATGTCAGTGGAACAAGAAGCAGAGAAATCATGAATGTTTTTTTAAAAAAATAGCGCAAACTTAATAATAAACCTAAAGCAAAGAACGGAAAAAGCGCATACCAGAAAAGGGTTTCAGGCAAACAAAGTAGCTGAATATTTGACCTAATAAATAGAGGAAAAGGCAAAAAAAAGAAATAAACAAATCCCTTGCCGATAGTTACTGCCCAATCAAAAAGATTAAGATGATTAAAAAATTTGCCTTGCCGATATATTCCCAAATCATAGAGTCTTTCCGGATATATTTTATAGGTGCTGCCTCCTGTAAAATAGGCACCTAGATTCCTGGATACTATACCGTCTACCATAGCTACAGCCGTAGAAGTTGCCTTATCAGCCCACACGGTAATCTTAGGAGTAGCAAAGGCTGTTCCTATGCCAAAAATCAATAGAAGTAATAAAAAACGCCTTAACAGCTTGACAGAAAAAACCTTAATAAATAAAACAAGGGCAATCCATGCGGCTAAAAAGATAAATAAAGATTGTTGATAATTATAGAACACCCAAAGACTGATACCGGCTATGGCAAAGTAATGAGGCTTTGGGATTCGATAAAGGCCTAAGACGGACCATATCGTTACAACTAAAGAAAGAATGCTGATAGGTTCACGCGTATTCCCTAGTGACCAAAAAAGAATTGAAGGCCAAAACATAGTTAAAAAAGACGATATCCGCGCGGTTTCTTCGTCCAGGTATTCTCTGGCAATCAAGAAGACGAATATCGCAATCAGACTGCCAATCAAAGAATTAAATAAAGCCGGCAGGAGTGGATAATAACCAAAAATAAGGTAAAAAAAGGCGGCAAGATAAGTTTGCGCCGTAAAAAAGTATTTGCCGAGGGCAACCTGCTTATCTTCAGAGAAAACACTCCTATCTCCTTGCCAATATTGCGTAAGAAGCCAGCCATAAGCCGAATATCCCGCGGCATCCCCCATGAGAACCGTTTCCCCAGGGTTTGTGTATTTCGCTGAAGGCCGTAACGCGTGGGTACCATAAGAAATAGCGTGTAAAGCGCAAGCCAAAATTATTCTTACAGTCAAGCCCGTAATAAATAACGCCACCAGAAACCGTTTATGCTCCGGAGGAGAAAATCGATTCAACAACCAAAGGATTGCTGCGACCAACGCCCAGATTAAGATAAGCCAGGGAAAAACAAAAGACAATAGACCCAACAATGACCCGCATAAAAGATTAAGCGTTAAATACTTTGTTCTCATGAGGCTTCTGCCCAACAAAATAAACTGCCGCACACATAACATGGGCGCCCTTTTTATTATAAAGAAACAAATCAAAGTACTTAAACCAAAAAAACAACCACCCGCATACATAAAATAACAGCCGCTTTAATATAGGATTATCCGTAAAGCTCATAAAAAAAGTCGGCAGGAATCTTGCCATAGCAGAGCCTGGCCCGGAGGCGACGCCGCTGGATAATTTTATGTATCCTCCCATTTCTTCTTCAATGCCCCTCACCGTAAACCGCCTAAAATCAGATGGAGAACTGTGATACGGCTGCATAAAAGGAATACTGACATACACCAATCCTCCCGGCTTAAGTACGCGAGACAGCTCCCCTAGCACTCTACGATAATCACTTACGTGCTCCAGGAGCGCCTGAGAAACCACAATGTCAAAACTTGCCGAAACAAAAGGAAGCTTATTGGCATCGGCTATAATATCTACCGAATCTGCATCCCGGATATCAATAACCAGCCGCCTGGAAAAGCTAAAATATTTCCGATCAGACTTCCTTATCCCGCCTACAAATAAAATACTGGGATCTGAAGAAAAAGATTTCTCGTTTAGAATTTTCCCGATAAGCGGAAAACTAGTATTCAATGAAAAAGATGGCGGACGCAACACCTTAAAAATGCCTGCCAGCCATGAAAATGCGCGCGAACCTTTCAGAACACTTCGGCTATCAAAGTTAGCCCGCTCTGTTTGTAGGATTGTCAGTACGGTATCGGTCGATTCTTTATCCAGCAAAATCGGCCTGCCGCCGACAGATCGGGAAAAGAATAGTTTGCATTTAGGACAATCAAATTCCCCCTTTTTTTCAAAAGGCTCTTTGCAGCCTGGACAAGCCAAAATATCCTGAAACTCAGAATAACTCATATGTTATCAGCTCCGGTATGTTTTTATGGCTCTCTCATAAAATTCCCCATACGCCTGGATCATTTTTCTAGCAGAAAATAATTCCTCAACTCTCTTTCTGCCTGCCTTGCCCATCTGCCGGGCCAGCGACTCATTCTTAAGAAGTGCCTCAATTTTATCGGTAAGCGATGCGGCATCGCGACTAGGCACAATATATCCTTCTAAACCGTCCCGCACCGCTTCGGCATTGCCGCCTGCGTTCGTAGCAATAACAGGCAATCCGGCAGCCATATATTCCAAAACAGCATTAGACATCCCCTCCCGTATTGAGGAGTTTACAGCCAAGTCCGCACAGAATAGAATCTCAGGAATATCCTGCCTTAACCCGGTAAAAACAACATTATCCGCTATTCCAAGCCTCCCTGCCATTTGCTCCAGATGTTGCCGCAAGGGACCGTGTCCAATAATGAGAAAACAAACACTGTAAGCCTTATTAGCCAGAACCCTTGCCGCGGCTTTTATAAGATACTCAAGTCCCTTCGATGGTTTTAAGTTAGCCACGGTGACAACGACCCTGGTCCCGGGCTTAATACCGAAAGCTTCTTTCATCTTTAGCGAATCAACCGCAGTGAATCTTTTATCAAACTCAGCTGCGTCTAAGCCATTGTAAATTACCTTGACGCTTTCAGAAAGAGCCTTTTCTTGGCCAACAACGAATTCTTTAACTTTACTCGAGTTAACCGTAATCGAATCCGTGAAACGATTGGCAATTTTCTGTAATGCCAGATGGGGATAGCGCATCCAATCGTCATAATTCCTTCTTCCGGAAATTACGTATTTCGCGCCGGCAAATTTAGCAATAGGAGGCCCCCAGGTATTGGCGTCAAAAAGAAAAGTATGGACAATATCCGGCGTCTCCCGTTTAATCAGCCGATATAGCTTAAACGGTATTGAAATATCAAACGGACTGCCTGCATTCAAAAAGAAATACCTTATTCCGGTTTGTTCGGCAATTTTAGCACACTCTCCTTGAGAATAGAGGCAGCATATCACCACATCATAGCCGGCGCGCCTGAGACCACCTGCCAAAAGCACCAGTTGATTTTCAGTGCCTCCGATACGCAACGTCGGAACAATATAAACTATTTTCATTCTTTCAACATTAAAAAGGGAATACGCGTAACCAGCGTTATCTCTTTCAGCGCAAGTAAAACAATCACATATCCTATCGAAAGCAAAACGAGTTTTAGGATGAGTAAGAATCCGCCGGCCTTCATAAAAAGAGAAAGAATAAAAAGTATTCCTGCCAGCACAACAATCTTTAAAAAGCTATAAAACGGAAGAAAAACCTTGAATCTTCCCTTAACATATACTGCGCTTACCAAGAATCCCAACCCCATGGAAATAGTAGTAGCTGCGGCAGCACCAACAGTACCCCAGACTGGAATAAACAGGTAGTTTAAGATAAAATCAACCATAAAAATACCGCCTGTGATAGCGATAGAAACTTTCGGCAAACCACTTCCCGAAATGAAGGTTGTTGTAATGACCAATAATGAAAAGAACATCATCCCGATCGAAGCTATTGAAAGAGACATTGCTCCTGCCGCATAATCTTCAGAATACAACAATTCAATAATCCCTTGCGCATTAGTTGAAATCAGGACTACGAACAAAGTAAGAAATATCGCGGAATACCGCATACATTTTACGATATATCTCCTGGTCAGAAACGCGTCCTGTTTATGAGTAGCCTCAGAAATAAAAGGAAAGATAACATAACTTAACGGTATCACCGCCAGATATGGAATGCGGGCTATGGTCAAAGCGGCATTATAAATCCCTGCGTAAAAATTTGCCGTATCCTGAACCGGCGTAAGAGCTTTTAATAAAAACAGGTCAATATTTAAAATAAGGTTGATAATCAGTGTCTGCAGCATTATCCAGACTTGGAACTTAAGAATTTTTAACTTAGGGAAACCAGGGCCTTTATCGGTAACTCCGAAAAGAATAATTGAAATGACAAAGATCAGTAATGTGGCGATAATGAAACCTACAAATGCTCCAACAAGCGAAAAACCAAAGAATACCAGAATGGATATCAGTATTGTTTTTATCGTGCAATAAGCAACCTCAAGAAGCGCCTGCTTTTTAAACTGTTTAGTTCCGTTTGTGTAGCCTACAAATACTCCGTAAAAAGAATAAAATAAAATTATAGGGGCAGTTATGCGGAAATAAACTGCCAGGCTCTTATCGTTAAATAATCCAGCAATAACTGGCGAAAAGAAAAAAAACAGGAGGAATGCCGCAGTCCCCATAAACGCCTGCAGCTCGAACGAACTTTTTTTAATACTGGACGCGCAAGAGCTTTGTTCGGAGATAAATTTTGAAGTCGCCTGATTAATGCCGCCGATAAAAACCATGCTTATAGTAGACACCAAGCCGATAACAACTCCGTATATCCCGAAAAGATTCGGCCCCAGCAAGCGCGTCAGAACAATATAGATAATATAGCCGCTGACAAGAAAATATGCCTTGGAGAAAAGCAGAAATAACATACCTCTGCTTACCACGTTACTTTTATTCATACTGATAAACCACTTTCTTATGCAGAGAAAATATTTTTTATCCTCGCTTTTCGCAAAAGAAACTTTGCTACTTCCGGGCGCATCAGATCAGGCGGGGGAGTCTTACCGCGCTTTATAAGATCCCTTATTAAGGTTCCGCTTACTGCGCTATGATATCGCGTAGGATGGGGGCAAACCTTTTCAGTTACTATTTCACGGCACTTTTTACAAAAATATGGACCGCTCAACTTGAGTATAGTAATGCCTAAATCTCCAAACTCATCAAAAATATTGTGAGCGGCATATTTTTGATAAAATCCGCCCACACCGGCATGATCCCTTCCGACTATAAAATGCGTACAGCCATAATTCTTACGGATAATCGCGTGAAAAACCGCTTCTCGCGGGCCAGCGAACTTCATTGCGCACGTTAACACGCCCAAGAGAGCGCGCTGTTTTGGATAATACAATTTTATAAATCTCTGATAACCGCCAAGAATAATATCGGGAAGAAAATCTCCGGTTTTGGTTTTCCCGGCAATAAGGTGAATAAATATGCCATCACTGACCTGCATGGCGCTTTTTTGCAGAAACTCATGGGCACGATGAATGACGTTTCGCGAATGAAACGCAACAACAGTTCTCCAACCCATCTGAGTAAAAATATCCCGCGTCTGCCGCGGCTCGTAGTCAAAGGCGAAGAAGCCAAAACGCGGCTGATTAAGGGTGCTAATATCACCCCCCAAAAAAACATCTTTTTTATTCAGATATTCTCTTACGCCGGGATGACGTTCATCCGTAGTGCCAAAGATAAGCTTTGCGTCCTTGCGCCTATCCGGAATAAATTTGTCCCGCACGACTAATATAGCTATCGGATGAGCGCCTCTGATTAATGCAATAGTATCGCCTGTCTTTACTGCTAAAGCGGCCTTGCGGCTGATGTCAAAAACAATCGGTATGGTCCAGACCAAGCCATTTTTCAATTTTTTCTGTTTTACCACCAAACCATAGTCTTCCCTGTCCATAAAACCTTCCAGCGGGCTAAAGGAACCATCGCTAATCTTAGCAACATCCATGAGTAAATTATCACTAAGCTCAAAAACCTGCGCGCCTGAAATTAAGCGGGCCGCTTTCCGGCATTCATTTTTTCCTAATCGTCTATCAATAAGACGCCCACCGTGAGGAAGCGGTAAATTAGACATTTTTAATTTCATAAGATTAAGCTGCCTTTCTTATACGCGGAAAAATCTCATTCTGCGTGTATTTCAAATCCACCAGCGTATCATTATCCGCCCAAGGACGGCCTCTGGTCTCAAGAAAACCTATCTCATGCCCTGCGGTAATAAGGTTCTCAAAAGCCTGCGTTATAAAAGTCATGAGATTACCGCCCCTGATGATCCTGTTCATCTCCTCATATAATAATTTTGAACCTGTTTCGGAAAACTTCGCCAAGCCGATAAATTCGGCATCTACCATTTCCGTGTCAAGATCCTTCCCAATGCGTATTATTTTATCTTTCCTGATTATGACTTTTTCGTCTTCTGCGTCAAATTTATTTTTTCTATCTACTACCAAACAAAAATCGTCGCGGCGCCTTAGAAGGGCACAAAGAATATTCCGATCAAAAACAATATCCCCATATAAAACCACGCAGGCGCCATCAGGCCTTCCGGACATCCATAAGGAAACAAGAAGATTGGTGGAAAGATACCATGGATTATACACAAAGCGAGACTTATGCATACCGCTTTTTATGTACTCTTCAAGCTGTAAATAATTGTATCCTGTAATGATCTGAACATTCTCCGACGATATGCCACACATACTAATATTTTCCAACTGATGCTCAATAATAGTCTGCCCCCCTACGTCTAGGAGACACTTATGTTTATGGGTTGTCAGAGAACCAAAATCCGAAGAAAAACCCGCCGCCAGGATCTTAACCGTGATATTCTTATCAAGATAGCGCTCAACGCGCATTCCTACATCTGATACGCTCTTTATGGCCTCTAAAGGATACCTGCCAATAGCCGTCTCTTCAGAAAGCATAACATAATCGGCGCCATCCAAAAAAGCATTCGCGATATCCGATACCTCTGAAAGTTTCGGCAATTCACTATTTACTAATGATGGAATAAACTGCGAGGCAACAATTACCGGCTTTCCATGTTTTCGGCATCTGGCAATTACCTCCTTTTGCACCAATGGCAGCTGACTGCGCTCTATCTCCGCTTCAAGGTCGCCGCGGTCAAGCATTATATACTCTGCGAACTCCAATATATCTTCCAGTTTTTCTACGGCTTCTTTTGTTTCAATCTTAGCGACAATAACTATCCCCTTACCGGTAAGCTGCGACTTGATTCTCCGCACATGTTCTGCCCTGCGCACAAAAGATAACCCCAGAAGGTCAATCTTGCCATCAATTGCCACACTTATCAGCTCGATATCGCGCTCAAAAATAAAAGGTAAACCGTGGTGAATATTAGGTATGTTCATTCCCTTGCCATTAAGGAGCACCCCGCTTACCAGAGGACTGAAACAAACACTGTTTTTTTTAACTGACACTACCCGCATTTTTACCGTACCGTCACTACAGGAAAAAATATCCCCCTTCTTAACCAGTCTGAGAAATCCTTCATAAGTGAAATTATCAGATTTTAGAGTTATCTCCTGGCCCGCCTTAAAAGCAAGGGGACGTTTCAAATTGCGTATCCTTATTTTATTTCCCGGCAAATCCAGCAAGATCTTAACACCCCGAGGCAAAGACTTCTTAAGGATGGTAATCATACCATGGATTTCGTCTTTTGTGCCATAGGAACCATTTATCCTCGCAATACTCATACCGTTTTCGTGAAAATCTTTCAGAATATGCGGCTCTCTCAAAAGAACAGGGCTTATCGTACAAACCACCTTGCCACCAATGCTTTTAACCATAACACCTCCTTTTAGTCCCTGACGTATCCTAATTTCTTAAGCATTTCTTTCGCGGCGCGTATTTCATCATCAGTTAAACCCGCTTTAGCCTGAGCAGCTTTATATGTTGCGCTTTGTTCCTGCCGCACATCCTGGTATATAATTTCATTTTGACTTAAGAATTCCGGTGTAAATAATGCTTCAATTACTTTGCCATCAAAATCACCCGGAATAGGTATTCCAAGCATGTAAAGAATATTAGCCGCTAATTCATAAATCTTCGGAGGCTTAGACAGATGTTGCGATTTATTTATAGCCGGGCCGCAGGCTATAAATATCCCGTCAGTCCGGTGGGTCGCGGTATTACCGTAAGAACGCTCAATGAGCCGATTTGAAATAAAAGTAGCTCCCCCCAAAATATGATATTCTTCCCGGGAAACCTTTAGGTAAAGGTCGGCGGCTTCTTTAGCATAAGGACCCCAGAATAATTCCCCTTTTTTGAGAACTTGCTTTATAGCATCCACCTGCCGGCCGGAGGAATCCCGGTCTTTTATCCCGGTCAATGCCGTTATAAGCTCATTCATTACCGCATCCTGCGCGGACGGCTCAACCACTCCCTGAGGCTCCCGGCCCTTCATATTTATATTAATCTGGCCCATATGTCCTATGCTGTATGCCTTAGTAGCGGACCAATCGATGTCGTTTTCATTCAAGAAAAACCGGGAAACAAATCCTCTTTTTTCGGAAAGCTTATTTTTTTCAACAACCTTGTTTCTGCTGAACCTCAACATAAGCCGATAGATATTCGCAGGGGTAAAACCAAACCTAAACATGATATGTTTTAATAACGACAGTGGTCTTTGTTTAATCGCGATATAACCTTTCCGCAGTAACCAGGTGTTTAAATTTATCCATTTATACACCGGCCCCAGGCCGTGATCCGACATCACTACAATATTAGTGTTTTCTTTATCAATAATTTCTAAAAGTTGCGACAGCCCGGCATCAACCCGCTGATACACCTTAAGAAAAACATCAGCATAACGCTGGGCCTCGCGCGCGTCATAATCAGGATGATTCTTATCTAATAAATGCCAGAGCTGATGCTGAATATGATCGGTTTCATTAATAACCAACATCATGAAATCCCACGGCTTCGACCGCATACAATGCATAGCCACGTTAATCTTCTGGTCTATTAACGTATAATAATCACTGACCAACTCCTCGATATTGCCTTTCGTGTAAAAGAAGCGTGGATAAATCCGGTATTGACCGGATACTTTCATAATCTCTTCTTTTAACTGTTGCGGATAAGTAAAATTGGTCTTGTTTAAATCTCCCGTATCGGGAGTAAAAAGGCCGGTAATCATAAAACCGTTTACGCTATCCGCCGGATACGTCATGGGCACATTAACCACTCCCACCTTCTTGCCTTTCCGGCTCAATATCTTAAAGAGAGAATCGCTTTTAACCATGGCCGAATGCGTCGGTATCATCTGATAGCTTCCTTGCCGGCGAAGCTGATAATCGAAAAGGCCGTGTTTACCGGGATTTTTTCCCGTATAAAACGAAGTCCATGCCGCAGGAGTAAGGGGAGGATACACGCTCTCAAGCTCAGACCAACAACCGTCTTCCATCAAAGACCTTAAGGTGGGAAGCTGATTATTGCGCATCCATTCGCTTATCAAGCGGAAACTCACTCCATCTAATCCAATCACCAGCACTTTTGATTTATTCATATTAGGCCAAAATTATTAAATGCCTCTTACGCGGATCTTATATATACCCAATGCCAAACATACCCAAACCATCCAAGATAACCACTGCGTGCGGTTAAGCGAACGGAAATAATAAAACAGGCTAAAAGGCGGATCGAATACCATACGCAACCATCCGCGGTATTCAGGATTATGAAGGGTAATTACCGTAATCTTATTCTGCGCGTTCCGGCGTAACATCTCAATAATGCCCTTACTTATCTGAATCTTTCCGGCATCCTTAATTCCCGAAAGCTTAACAGCATTCCAAACGTACACAGCTGACTGCAGGCCGTGATTATCCGTACCGCCAACCATAAGCAATCCTTTTCTTTTGCAAATATCATAAATTTCTTTTATGCGCCTTTTCTCCGCAGGGGCGACGGCTTCCGATCGATTAGCGATTTCGAAACCATCAACGCCCAGGCTCACCAAATCAGAAACCGAATAATCCTCGTATCCCACTCTAAAATAATGAGGAACAATAACTATGCCGTTTAACGCGTGTGTACGGGCTATCGCATCTGCAACGCTGTATATCCACGGACTAATATCCTCCTCAATACCCAAAAGCAGCAGATGAAGTCTTTCTCCCCGGTATTCCTGTCCGGGAAAAACCAAAAAATTAAGACCAAAGCTGTCTGCGGTATCAGCGCTCTTCTTTGCTCCTTTAACCGTATTATAATCAGTCACAAAAGCGCCGTGAAAACCGCTGCGCGCATGCTGACGCATCATCGTCAGAGGTCCCCATTGCCAGGAATAGCTCTTGCTTGTATGTGTATGAAAATCAATAATCAATGCGTCCTTATCCTTAGCAACCAATGTATAAGCAGACAATCTTCCACTAAAAAATAAAATTTCAAGACATCCTGTAAGCGTAAAAATTAACAGCATAATCTTGATTTTCTTTCTTATCGGCAACAAGCCATACCGCTTGCTGGTGTATATAAAAAAGATGCTGGCTATTCCAATCCAAATTATCCAATTAAGCTGCTGCAATTTTATGTTATCAGAAAGATTAAAATAAGCCGCCAGGCCTAAAAAGGGCTCAAAGATTATTCGCGTTAGCGGAAAGTGAAGGTTGAATTTCGCATTGAGGATTTCTCCTTCCGGCAAGTTCAATAACTTATACGGCCTATGCGAACCTGCTGCCGTTAAAATAAATACCCCTAACCAACAGAATAAATCGTTTTGCGGTTGGCCTGCCGCTTTGCGGTTTTTAATAAAGAAGTAAACTGTAACAGCGATTACTATGCTTAGTATTGCCGCGAAGATTACGTCACTGAAGAAATGCGCCCCCAGATACACGCGCGAATAAGCCATAAGGCCGCCTAGCAGCAGCAAGGACATCCTTACGAATAAGCCTCTGTAGTAGAGGATAAACGGAAAAAGCATGGCAAATGCCGCGGCAGTATGGCCGGATGGAAAAGAATCGCTTCTGTCTTCAGCTGTAGTCAATTTTCTGATCTCTAGCCCATACGAAGGACTAAACGGGCGATGACGATGTGAAATATTCTTCAGGCAAGAAACGGCATTTAAACTCAACGCGTAGGATAACATTGCCGCCAGCGCAACTATCTTTACATTCTTTAGTCTTCTTAAAAAAAATCCACCCGCGTAGGTTCCGATGCAGGCGACAAGCAATAAAATGTTAACGCGCTGTTCGAAAAAAATAAAAAAGTTGTCCCACCGCGCGTTTTCTTGCGCAAAGTTAACCGCGCGAACAATTATATCGTCGAATAATACCGCTATGATGAAAAGCAGACTCAACGCGACCAACAGGCCTAAAATAAACACCCGAATTCGCCGAAAAGAATCTGGCATAATTATTCCATGCCCCGTTGCTTAATCTTACGGAATAATTCTTCTTCAATTTCTGGAAATTTGCCCGTTAAATTATTGGATTCCGCGGCGTCGCTCTCCAGGTCGTAAAATTCGCGCCTATCTGTGCTCATATTGTAAATTAACTTCCACTTCTTTGTCCTGACACAAAAAACATTCGGCTCAAACGGGGAGGGATGCGGTCCATCCAATCCCGCAGTCTCAGCATAAGCCACCCGGTCTAACCTATCGACACCAGCAACAATGGGCAGCATGCTTCTGCCGGTCATCATCTTAGGCCCCTGTCTTGGAACTATGCCCAGAATATCAAGAATAGTGGGAGCTATATCAATGGTCCTGACTTGCGTTTTAATCTCCAGACCGCGCGGAAGTTTATCCGGATAAATGAAATATGACCATACCTTAAGCGTGTAGTCATAAGTATATATACCATATGCCTTCTCTCCGGGCTTCTCACCTATACTGCAGCCATGGTCGGTTAAAACCACAATTACATCTTTACCGTAAAACCCCAGCCGTTTTGTTTCTTCGATCATCTTTTCAAGATAATCACCAGCCATTCTCACATATTCTTCATATTGCCTCTCATTATTTTTAATATCGCTAAAATAACTTTCGTCAAAATCCTCGTATTTACGGATTACATTACGTACTATTTCTCGGTGAATACAACTATAATGTAGATACGCGAAAAATGGACGGTCGCGGGAATCGTTCTTTAAGCGCCCTAGAATTCCCTTATGCCTCACCATAAGATCATCCTTATTTTCATCATGCACGAGGACTTCATCAAGCCCCTGATGCGGAGCGGTAATTGCGTTCATCAAATCCGCGACTGTGTAATAACCGTTTTCCTTTAAATGAGCCGGAAAAGTCCGGCAGTTTTCATTATCGAACTTAACACTTTTATAGTAGGCATCAACTCCGGTCTGAAACCCCAGCATCCCCGAGAATATCGCATGCAAAGATGCTATTGTGTAGGGCGCATGAGTGATCATCTCCGAAAAAAGCACGCCGTTCCGGGCCATTTCATTAAACACAGGCGCGCACCCGCGCTTATCGGCACGAACCATGTCTATGGCAATCATGATTACATTAGGTCGTCGTTTATTATCCTCCATACGCATGCCTCCCTATGATTTCAGGTCGCGATTATAGTCCATATCAAACCACATAGCAAATAAAATCAGCTGCGACGCGGAGATTAATGAAAATGCTCCGATTACTATACTTGATACCGAAATATAGCCCCGATGAAATTTTACCATAAACAAAATCATCAAAGTTATTCCCAGCAGAAAAAGCAAAGCGCCCAATAAATAGAAAAAAACCAGGGGATGAAAATCGCGTATAATATATTTTTCTTTCATGCGCCAGATAAACCGTTTTATTAAAAGCCAGGATATCGTAGGGATAACTTTATAAACCCTGATACCGGATTGCTCTCCGATATTATAAATAGGCTTAACCGGTATATCTTTTATCCGACAGTTAATCACGTTAAGCCGCACCAGCAAATCATTGGGATAACCGTATCGCTTATACATAAGGTCAAGGTCAACATGCTTCAATACATCATTTCTTATGGCGGTGTATCCGGTCTGCGAATCCGCGACATGCCAATAACCTGATGCAATCTTAGTAAGCAAAGAAAGAATAGAATTACCGATATACCTAACCTTGGGAATCTTCCTCCACGCCTCGCCATATATAAGCCTGTTTCCCTTAACATAATCAGCCGCTCCGGAAATAATGGGCTCTATCATTAAAGGCAACTCCTCAGGGTCCATCTGCGCATCTCCAGCCATAACACAGGAAATATCCATACCCAACCTTAAGGACTCTTTATAGCCTGTTGTTATGGAGGCCCCGACCCCGCTATTTACCTCATGTGAGACAACAGACAATTTATTCTTAAAAATAGGCAGAAGCTCTTCTAATTTACACAATGTTGCATCGGTGCTGCTATCATTCACGACAATAATCTTGTCGACAAATGACGGCATAGTACGCACGACATTCTGAATCAAAAGTTCTTCGTTGTAAGCCGGCACAACCACGCAAATCTTTTTTTCTTTATACATAAAATAAATCCTTCTTTTGCGGCATTGCGGCCTTTAAAAAACGAACCAACTCTCCCATGGTCGTAAACCAAACTCCGTTCTTTTTAGTACCGTTTAGGTGTTCCAGAAACCGCAGATAGAAAGCAATGTTTTCTCTCATAATACAAGGATGGAAATTAAACACAGCCACTCCGCCGCAAGATATAACTTTCTCTACCAGGTAACGCAACAACTTAAATGATTCATCATCAGACAACCTCATATCCCTGAAAAAATCGGTATCCTGAACGGTTACGGGCAGCTCCCAGATGCTCAGAGATGGATACCGAAAAGGAAAAAAAACTTTTACCTGTCCTGTTTTTTTGTCAAAAGCCCGAAAAGAACTATCATACTCAAAACCCATATTACTTAATATTGAAATAAGTTCGAAAGAAAATGATAATGCCGGAGCCCGAAAACCAGAGACTTTTGCCGGTAAAGACGAAATGGCCCGGGTTAAATCATTTTCTATACGGCCGCGCTTTAGATAGCCGAATCCTATATCATGCGTGGCGCCGTGTAAGCCGATTTCAGCATTCTGCTTCTTAAGTTGCGCAATAAACTCGCTATTGAGAGAATAATCCCCTTGTGTAAGCACATTAAAAACCGAAGGTATTCCGAATTGATTGTCAAGCCGCGCCATCTCCACGGAAAATTCAAATCCGCGCTGATAATCGATATCATGGCTTATACAAATAGCGGCCCTATGACCATTCCAATCAATTCCCGGCGCGCCCAACCTCGTTTTAATATCAGAAAATTCATCACAAAAATTCCTGTCGTTACAAGTAAATATTTTTGCTTGCGTCAGCCTCGGCTGGATCCGCTTCAACAAGGTCGTGAGACAATAACGAGACCGAGAATTACATTTTGCAAGTATCGCCTGCACCAATTTAATAACCCCTCGCGCCAGGTAATTGGGATAGTTAGACTTAAGACATCTCTTAAAAAAATCGATCCTGGAGGCAAGCAGTGAAACAAAGTCTTTGCTCATATCCACCTGAAGCCAAAAACGTAAGTTCTCAGCTATCCAATAATCAAGGTGGCCATTCGGCAATTCAGCTTTACTCACTAGTCTCCTCTAACAGAAAAATCCAGTATTCTTGTTCCCGCGCGAATAACCCTTCTTAAGTCTGACAGGCTCCTAATCCGCATCAGCCATCGCAGCAAATAAACAGGCCTCCAATAAAACCAACGATGCAGCGCCTTCTCGTAATAAGCGAGTTCTTCCGCGGACAATTCACAGAGCGTGTCCGTAAAAAAGCTATCTGAATGGAGTGATGCCAGATCAATCGAAAATTCCTTTTTTATCTGAGGGTATTTCTCGGCAACCTTTTCAAAAAGAGGCGTGCCGGGATATGGAGTCAAAATACCAAAAGTAGCCGTAGTAGGATTAATCTCCTTTAAGAAAGCGATAGTTCTTTCAATAGTACCCTTGCTTTCTCCGGGATTACCAATCATGATATGGGCGTGAGTTTCTATGCCTGATTCATGCGCCCACTTAAATGTCTGCTTAATTTGGTCAACCGTTATGCCCTTTTTAATATTATCCAGGATACCCTGGTCTCCGCTTTCTACGCCGAACTTAATATAATGACATCCCGCGTCCCTCATTAACCGCATATCATTTCTTGTCAAAGTGCCGATTTTAGCGCTACAGACCCAAGTCAAATCCATCTTTTCTTTAATCATAGTACTAAGAATTTGGCTGTTTCTTGCCTTTAGAGCAGTGAACATCTCATCGCGTAAATAAACTTCCTTATAGCCTTCCCGGACAAACTTCCTAAACCCCTCAAGGACATTTTGAGCGCTCCTGCCCCTGACTTTATATCCTGAAAATGGAGGCGACATGCAAAAAGTACATCTGCCCGGACAGCCCCGAGTGGTAAGGTCAGTTACATAGGGATATCTTTTAATCACGGGATTAAAATAATCGGCATTTTTCGGCAAAAGGCTCCAGTCAACAAACGGCAATTGGTCGAGGTTTTCAATAAACGGATAAAAATCATTTACTATGAATGAACCGTTATTTTTATATCCTATGCCTAAAACTTCCCGCCACCGGCCATCACCGAAATCTAATCGGTTAAATAAATCACGCAAGACAAACTCTGGCTCTCTTCTTACAATAATATCAATACCTTCGTGCTTAAGGCATAATTCCGGCATAAAAGTTGGCGCGGCACCCATTAAAACAGTTTTTAAGCTATCGGCGCCTGTTTTTAACATTTTAAGCACTTCGGCGTCCTCACAAAAAGTCATTACTGAAGAATTCACTACCACTGCCTGAAAACCGGCCATCATCTTAGTAAGGTCTAAAACTGTAAGATGCTGTGCCGGAGCATCGAGCATGGTTACGTCATGTCCTTCCTGCCGTAATAGCGTAGTTAAAAGCAGTAATGGATACGGCGGCGTCTTTGCGCCGCCAATTCTTTTACCTTTGCACCAACATCCGTAAAGGGCATCCCGAATCACATTCTCTACTTTTACGCTAGACGGATTTAAAACCATTATTTTCATAGTCCACCCTTATTTATGACGATAGAGCTCCCGTATATCAAAATAGCGGGAACATTGCCCGTACCTTTCATTTTGTTTCTTTTTAGTAATCAACAACCAGACTAATGCCTTGCGCAGCGTTCGCGAAACAATAAAAAAACGCCCTAACGTAATATTAAATAACCTAAAACAAATAAGCCTGTAAGGATTCATCAACATATTTAAAAAAATTTAGAGACAAGAAGCCTCCAGGTAATTAATAGCCAACTGAATACAGTAACGGTCATCCAGCCATGCCGGAGTTATTACTTCATTTTCAGCTAAACCCAACAGATAACTCTTTCTAATCTTATCGCTAAACATAATACTGGGAAAGGGATAAATATACTGCGTATTCCTGGACTCCTTACTGCTATCTATGGCTCCATGCTCCAAAATACTACTCTCAAGAGACTTAACAGCTTCTTGCACAGCAGCGAGCACATCCGTATCCTTTGATTTTTGATAATATTTATATAAATACCAGATGGTTAAGCTCATATAACCGCTATCCTTACCTCCGTATTCAGGGAAATACCCGTGCTTACGAAAAGCCTCCAGCAGGTAATTGATTTTTCTCCGCGCGCCTTCTAGAAACCGATTATCCTTGCTTAAAATATACATATTGCAAAGAGCTGCCGCCGCGGCCGCCATCTGATTAGAAAGCTGATAATTATTATTTTTTGCCAGCCATAAGGCAGTAGATAAAAGCTGGTCATCGTATTCCCGCCCCAGCAAAAGCAATGCTTCCGATACGGCCGCGGCAGTAAATGCGGTAGAACAGAAACTCCTTTCAAAAGGATAAGCTTCATTTACACTACCATCATTATTACGGACAGAAAACCAGAAATCCACCGCTGCCAAGGCATAGCGCGCTATCGGCTCCTTGCCGTAATAGCGTGTTTCTCTGATGCCCGCGAATAGCTGAGCGAGCAAAAAGGCTGATTCCTGAAAATTAGCGCAAGGAAAATCCGCGAGTTTATAATTCCAGTAGTAGCGGTCAAAACACCCGAATGTCGGCGAATCATCCTGCCTGTCACCAAATCCCAGCACGCGCGGCACTACCTGTAAGGCGATATCTTTTAATTCTTGACATTCCTTAACCACTATTTTCGCTCCAAGCTAAAAATGTATATTCCCTGCCAAAGACATTACAATTAAATACCGGCTTAAACCCGTGTGATTCATACACATGGACAGCAACAGATGAAAATGTCTTTGTCCAGCAACCATGAATATCCTTATCACGCAAATGCCGCTTAAATGCCTCCATTAATACCTTACTGATACCCCTGCCCTGAAATTCTCTTTTTACCCCCAGCGAAATCAATTCAACCTTATAAGTATGCACAAATCCAACTTTCCTGGAAAAGAATAATTTTAACCACCTCAAACTTTTCATCGGATTCAGTAAAAAACTGCCTAATTCATACCAGAAATACATAACAGTGCGGATGAGAGGCAACTTTTTACAATCATACACACCGAAAACAAAACCAACAAGAACCGAATCGAAATACGCCGCTAAACCAAAACCCGCTGACCTTTTAAATAAATCGCCGTAATAATGCTTCCTGACAAAACGAGCACCGAGATAAGTAGAGAGATCTTCAGGAAAGATATCCATGTGAATCTTTGTTATCCGGCATAAATCATCGAGGCCCGCAAGCTTAGCTTTTACCATATTCAACCCATCAAAATTAAAGCTCATAGAGTAAAAGAGTATTCAGACGACTTGATACAAAGACAAAAAGAACCTGAGCGCGGTCCGGCGCTGACTCTTTTAATATCTCCGCCTTACGCGTCTCCATAGCGCCCACAATCAAATACACTGCTATAGTGCTGGCTTAAACACTCCAAGTCAAAACTCTTTGACGTTTCCCGGGAATTTTCGGAAATAAACCGATATTCATTCTGGTTGCTTAGCAGCGTATCTACTTTATCGTGCAAATCTTGAGCATCGGCCTGCCGCACCAACAACCCATTGTAACTGCTTTTTATTACTTCCTTGATGCCGCCTATACCGGTTGCGATAACCGGTACACCGCTTGCCATTGCCTCTAAGATAACTACCGGCAAACCTTCCGTCTGACCATTGGCTGAACCAACCGATGGAACCACGACCACATCCGCAACACGAAATAATTCCTCCTTTTTTTCTCCCGCCACAACGCCAAGAAATCTTATATCGCATTTAGCACCCCGGCTAAGCGCGCGAAGCCTTGCCTCATCGCTGCCGGATCCCGCAATCATGAGGGTAAGATCAGCGCTGTCCCGTACTGCTTCTATTAAATACTCTATCCCTTTAAGCGGAATAAGCCTGCCGATATACAAAACAGTTTTCCCGAGAATAATATTGTATTTACTCCTAAGGATACCTTTTTCGGTAGTCGTTGAACAAATAAATTTTGCGAGCGGTATACCCATAGGCAATAAGATTATTTTTTTATAAATTTTTTTCTTTTCTTTATCTCTGCATAAGCGGATAGTCTCTTCCATGATATCTTTATTGACTACGGTTATCCTATCCGTATTATGGATTATAAACCTTACCAGTATCTTCCCGAAAAAACCATACTTTAACAAAAACCGCCATCCGGAATGAAGGCTTAAGATATGTTTTTTCCCTGTATATTTTCTTAAAATAGCCCCTACCAGCCCTGAAGGAACTCCCCAATGCGACCAGATAATCTGACAACCCCTAATATGGCGCGCAGAATGAAACAAAGAAGCCGCTAAATACAAAGGAAGCTGGACTTTAGCAAGCAGGCTGTCGCAGAAATTGTTCAACATTCCGTCCGCGTAACAGAGTCTCTCCCATTGCCTTTTGAAAAAAAACCTGAATCTAAACACCGAAATTATTCCTCCAGAATATTTATCAAAGGCATCGTCCTGGCCGCCGCTTGGAGCAAGAACATCGAACACATAACCATAGCGCGTTAAAGAAAAAAGTAAATCATGAATAAATACCCCCGCGTAATCCTCCTTGTAACGCGGAAAAGAACTAGTAATAACAAACACCTTAGTTTTTTGCATGTGTCCTTAAATTATTATTCTCTATTAAAGAATGTAACAAACTTATCAGTCCCTCCGCGTGTTGGCTGCGAAAGCCCGCCATGTCTATCAAATTATTCTGCTGGTGAGGGTCATCCTCGATATCATACAACGCGTAGAAATCATTTTTCATATTATAATCCAGCTTCCAATCATCCTTAATCAACGAAAATTTCTGAAACGAGCCAACCGGGCCGCTTAACGCCCAATTATCCCACCCTAAAGAACCAATATCCGTATATGCTTTATCTTCTTTTAATAAAAAACTAAAAACGCGTCCCTGCTGGTCATTCCCCTGTCCCGCCCCCGCCAAATTCAGCAAAGTTGCGCTCAGGTCAATTAATTGCACATTCTCGTAAATTCTTCTTCCTTGCATACCGGGAATTTTCAGAAGCAAAGGGACATGTATTTGTTCGTCATAAACTGTACTGTTATGATACTGCCCGCCATGATCAAAGAATTCTTCTCCGTGGTCGGCCATAACAATCATAATCGTCTTATCAAGCAGTCTCCTCTTTTCCAATGCCTCATAAAAATTTTGTAGTAACGTATCCGCGTAACGAATCTCATTATCATAACGGTCAATATCCTTATTGCCAAACTCAAAGATATGGCTATGCTTAACGTAGGGATGATGAGGATAGGGCAGATGCAGCCACAGAAAAAATTTTTTTCCTTTTTCCTCATCAATATGCTTAAGAGCCAGAGGCATAAACGGATCATTTTTATCCCAGCTTTTAGGGCTGGATTCCGGGACGCTAAAGCTATCATACCCCCGCAGGAATACATCGCCTAACCTATAGAATATAACAGATAGAGTAGCATACCCCTTCTCTTTCAACAGTTCTGCCATAGTCCTGCCCTGATATCGCCACTTCTCTCCCGCAAAGGGTTGATACATAGAAAAAGTAAAAGATGGCAGAGAAGTCCGGGTATGAGAAGCCTGCGCATAGGCGCGCTCGAAAATAAATCCATCCCTGTAAAAACTATCCAGAAACGGCGTCGTATTCCGCGCATAGCCGTAAGAACCCATATGATCAGGCCTTAACGCATCAATGATTATTAGCACGATATTATAATCTTCCGTGATAAAGGGAATTTTACCTATAGGTACTTTTTTAACTCCTGCCTCCTTATAATCACCGCAAAAACCATTTTCATCTATACCGTTATCCGGTATTTCTTGAGCCTGGGGATTTATATTGCCGTTAAAATCATTCGAATCTCCTCCTCCAAATAAATAAGTATAGCCATCCTGATCAAAATCAACAACCTTTTTTAAAGTATACAGCATAAAACGCTCTATTGAGGTTTGCTCAAAACTAATGCGTTTTACATTCTGACTAATGTCAAAAGCAAAAACGCTAAATACGCTTAAGCAAGCCAGTGTTATAATAAGCACATTTCTAAACATCCCCCCCATAATGCTATTTCTGAGAATTCTCTGTTTAAAAAGATAAAGAAAAATAATCTGCAGTAGCAGGTATATAACAAATAATATTCCAAGGTGCAAAAGAAAATTCTGATTAAAAAACATCCTTGCGTTTATCCAGCACAAACTACAAAAAACTACAGCTAAGGATACCGTCTTTAATGTGCTTCCATTTATCAATTCTCCACGCAGGCACTTTTTCAAATCCGTGATTAAAATATGAAGAAAGAAGTAACCAGCCGTTGTTACCAAGAAAATACCGGTCCAAATCTTAGGTTTACTTAAATAGGTGCCGTATTCCAAGCTTATATATACTGCCAGCGCCATAATGGCCGCATAAGTTATTTTTTTTAAAAAACTGGCGGCATTTTTTAAAAATACTTGCAAAAGAGCATGCAGTAACCCGAAAAAAACAGAGAAAAGCACAGCTACGCCGGTAAACAAAAAGACAAAAAGAATCTTCTCCGCGCCCAAATTAAATAAATTCCGTTTAAAAAATAAAACATCAGCAGCATCAAATATACACAGGGTCATCGTGGAAAAAATGCTTAAGCGCAAACACGCCAACACACCGAAACAATGACTCTGTTTTTTCATATCAGTTTGCCGCCCCAGCGCCATTAAGAATGGTATCCAGGAAAATCTTCTGCCATTTATCCAGGCTATACTTCCGGAATACCGTATCCTGAGCCCTTTTGCCCATTTCACTTCTTAATCCCGGATCACGTATCAAACAGGCAATCTTCTCAAACCATTCTTCTTTTGTGAAAGCTAAAAACCCGTTCACGCCATCATTAATAATTTCATTATTTATTCCCACCGGGGAAGAAACCGTCGCAATGCCAAGGGCCATATACTGAAGCAACTTACATCCGCCTTTACCCCTGGACCAGTCTTCATCCCGTAACGGCATCAAGCCGATATCAATAGCGCTAAGATCTTTTATTTCACTGGCATAGTTCCATGGTTTGCAAGCCACCCGGAGAGAATCCATCCTTGCCTTTTGAGCGCCAATAATAAGCAACTCTAAACGTCCGGCAAACTCCCGCGACAACCTGCTAAAAATCTCCTCCAGATCATCAATATAATAAGCATTGCGCTGCCTGCCAATCCAACCAAGCACAACGGATTCCCGGTTTTCTTTAGGAATGCATTTATATCTTGCGGTATCTATGGCTATAGGAATCATAGTTACTCTGGGACAAAAAGTCTCTGCGTATGACCCAATAAACCTATTGCCAACCACTACGCTGTGTGCGCGTCGCAAGACCATATCTGTTTGGTCCTGGGATTTTTTAAGCATTACCATGCCGAAAATAGATTCCTGCTCCTTATCAGATAAAAAAATCGCGTCGTCAAAATCAAAAATCAAATTTTTATTCAGCCGGCACAGTAAATTAAGTAAAAATTTCGGCATAAGCTCTTTTTGAATGAATACAGTATCATAACGCGAAGCCGAGAGAATCTGCAGAAACCGTTTCAGATATCCATAATATAGATACACCTTATTAAATGCGTTCCTGGCCATAGGACCAAGACTTGAGCATTTCAAGGAAAGGAATTCAAAACGCTCGGTATAAAAAGGGTAGACAGTATATGATATTCCTTCTCTTTTTAGAAACGGAAGATATTGATACACGCGATAACGACTGCTTGCCCCGCTAAGGCCGTATAAAACAAAAAACAATACGCTGCGTCTTATTTTGCTCATCATCAATCTTCATCTTTCTGCAGAACCACGCGCAGCTGCTCTCCTAAAAGCAGACGTTTATCTATGAGGTCAAAAACTGTCTTGTAAATAAATTTTAACGGGCGTTTAAACATGCCGGTTTTTTGCTTAACCGTAAGACTCCTTTTACTCAGACGCTCAAGCATATGGTCACTGGCAGGATTTATGTAGTTGCTAAAATGCCGGTAAGTAGATAAAGTAAGCGTCTTAAAGCGTAATTGCCAGATTATTTTATCCATAGAAGCAGGAGAAAATATATACAGATGGTGCGGGAAAGACAGTTGATGCCAATTATTGCCGAAAATATATGACTCCACGCATCGGTAATTAGGTATTTTCATTATCACGATACCGCCTGGCTTCAGGCAACATTTGGCAGTCTCCAGCACTGTCATAGGATAAGGCATATGCTCAAGGACCATAAATAACACTATTACGTCAAAATGGTTAGCGGGTAAATCCGCATCTTCCAGCCTCTTATTTATAATCCGGCTGCCCAGTCCAAGCCTGAATGAAGCAAACCTAGAGGCATACTCAGAAACCTCGACACCAAAAACATCCCATCCCAGTCTCTGCGCGGCCTTTAAAAAGAACCCGGAAGCGCATCCTATCTCAAGCAGCCTGCCTTCTTTTTTATAAGGATGGACTTCATGCTTAACCCCATCCTGACAAAGAAGCAAGCGGGATTCTATCTCCGCGTCGTCAATATCGCTAAAATACTGAAGATTATGCTTTTTATAATAGTCTTCCGAATATAACGAACGGATTGCCTCGGTATCCGGAACAGGCTGCAAAAAAAGCAAACTACAGTTAAAACACCTATACATCTTGTATGGTTTCTTAAAAGAATATGCTACCGAATTAGTCGGTGTTGCGCATATAGTGCATTTTTTTGTTTCTTCTCTTCTTCTGAACATATGCCTCAATTCCGCTCGCCTGTAATCACGCGTTCTTTTATTGGTTTTGCGGGCACACCTACCGCAACGGTGAAAGGCGCAATATTTCTAGTAACCACGCTGCCTGCTCCAATAACCGCGCCGTCGCCAATAGTTACCCCGGGCAATACAATTACTCCCGCACCGATCCATACGCTACTGCCGATACTAATCGGAGCACAGCAATGCGCCTTCTTAGCTCCATTCTTAATCTTGGCATAATCATGATTAACGGTAATGAGCGAAACATTGGTGGCTATCATAGTATAGTCACCTATAAAAACTTTATCATGCGCCAGGATAGAAAGGCCGCAATTAATGCTTACGTTGTCTCCAATCACTACATTCTCAGGGTAAAATACGGTCAAGGGCCCACGAATATATACATTTTTACCAAGAGACATATCCTTAGTTAAATACCAGACCCGCCCCCTCAGTAAAACCTCATAAATACAATTACATAAAAACGCAAAACTATCCTTTAAGATATTTTTCATCTGTCCCGAGGAAACCCCTTAAAAATATTTTTTTCTTTTTTAACTCCGAAAAATCTTCATCCGACCAAATAAGATTGCAGCTACGGCATGGGTTTAATTCGGCAAACCGCTTTTCAGCCATCAATCGCCTCATCCTTGCCATTTCTTTGCCGTTCCAGATACTAAGCAATGTTTCCCTTTTAACATCGCCGATAATATTTTCTCCATCTAAGTCTATGCAACAAGCCGCGGCCGCGCCATCCCAAGAAACAGCAAATCGGCTCCATAATTGCCTACAGGGCTGATAATACTTACCCTTAGGATACTTATAAACAGAATTATTCAAATGTTCGCCAAATGATAAAAACCAGATTGCGCTGAAATTATCAACTTCCAAACCTTCAAATATCCTCCTAAATTCAGCACTGACATGCGGCTCTTTTAAGGCAGGATCATAATCTTTTATCACCTGCACCTGAACAACCGGATTCCTCTTGCCGAGTATTCGCCTCTCGCGCAAAAACTCCTTTATAGCAGTAAGTGTTTGTTCATAAGTAGTATTTTTTCGCATTGTTTCATATTGTTTTTTAGTTTCCCCGTCAAAACTAAAAGAAATCATATCGAGACCGGAAAGCAAAATCTTCCTGCTGAATTGGCTATTCAGAAGCACGCCATTAGTATGCAGCCTCACAAAGATGCCCGCCTCTTTGGCGATAGTAATCATCTCCGCTATCCCGGGATGCAGTAGCGATTCGCCACCAAAAAATAAATTAAGCCTGCGCAGATTAAAATCTTTGGCTTCAGAAATAATCTTTCGATACAGTTCCATATCCATATATCCCTTGCTTCTCTTTATTCCCCGGGACTGCGGACACATAACACACTTAAGGTTACAGTGGTTAGTCGGCTCAACAAAAATCTCCCTTGGCGGATAGCTAAGAATATTTTCTCCTTTTATAAAACTCTCGAAGTACCTGCTTTGGTACCATTTGTTTTTAAGATATCTAAGCATTGTTAACTTTCTGAAGATAGAGGCGAAACAACAGAGGAATTGCCTTTTAGTTTAGCAAAAATAATTCCCTTAATCTCTCCAATTTCGGCTATGTGCAGGTAATGCATCATCAAGAAATACAAAACTAAACTCGCGGAAATTATAATCGTTATAAATAATACCTCAGGTAGGCTTTTTAAAAACGGCCTGAGGTGAACATTTAAATAGTTTAAGAAGTATCCGGAAAGTAGCGCGGTAGAGATAATTTTAAAAGGCGGCAAACATATCTCCCTCAAGGTTATGCTCTTAAGTCTGGAATACAACACAACGTAATTTATAACGCAAGCTCCCAGATAATATAAAGCGAAAGCATAGGCTATCCCCTGCAACCCAAATAATTTCGACAGATAAAAACAATAACCCAGATATGCCACTGTTTCAATCACCCCGATTGGTATCAAAATTTTTGTATTCTGCATTATGGTGTAAATCTGGCTAGGAACGGTAGAAACTACCATAAAAAATAAAGCTATCAAGTAATACGCGAACAAGGAAGAGATAACCGTGGTGTTCTGCGCGGTAAACTGCCCTCTCTCGTATAAAAGCTTTATTACTTCAATTCGAAGCACGATAAGATAAATCACTATCGGGCTAATCAAAATAACAAGGCTGCTAATCCCCGACAAAAAACCTTTTTTCACGCTTACCCAGTCGTTGAGACTAGCATACTTTGATAACAAAGGAAACAAGATTGTCGAGATGCCGCTTGAGGCAAGAACTAAAAGTATCGGAATTATGCGGTAAGCATAACCAAGATGTGATATAGAACCTACAGAAAGTGACGATGCGATATTTTTTTCGATTAAACCTATAGCCTTATAGAAGAAGGCGCCTATTAATACAGGGAAAAGCAGCTTAGAGAATTTTTGCAACCCCTCTTCTTTCATATTGAAGGAAAAAGAATAACGCCGCCATAAAATAGGTGCCAGAAAAATACATTGAACGACTCCACCTAAAAAAACACCCCAGGCAACACTATAAATTCCCAAAGTATTCTTTAATATCAAAACAGCGAATAAAATCACAACACTATTAAGAATAAGGCCTAATGAGGGCAATAAAAACCTGTTGTGGGCATAATAAAGACTGGTAAGAATAGTAGTAATGCCGCCAAAAAAAACTGACGGCAAAAAAATGCGCATCAACGAAACAGCCAGATCATAAGAGGATTTGCTTAATCCGGGAGCCAACCAAAAAACACACTGTTTAACAAATACTTCACCTGCCAACAGCAACAAAAGGAGCATAAGAGCGGAAATATTTATAAAATTACTGGTAAACACCCAAATATATGTTTGACCTTTCTTAACTTGGTAGTCTATGAATATCGGAGTAAAAACCTTTGAAAGGGCTGTGCTAAAAATTAATATAAAAAAAGAAGGAATGGTAAGAGCTACAAGATATGAATCCATTTCTAAGCCAGCGCCGAATTGGCCGGCAAGAATAACCTGGACAGCGACGTTAATAACAAGAGAGAAAAAATAAGCTATGGTTATCAGAAAAAAGGACTTTAAAATTCTTGTCTTTGGCATCTATCTTATGCTCTCTATAACCCGCGCAGGTACGCCTCCAACAATAGTTCGCGCAGAAACATCCTTGGTTACCACCGCTCCTGCGGCAACAACACTATGGTCGCCTATCGTAACACCGCCCAGTATTACACTATTAGCGCCTATCCAGCAGTCTGAACCTATAGAGATAGGCAATTGCTTATAAGCCTGCTCAGCAATTAATACATCGGCCTTAAACTGATGATTACCTGTTACTAAAGTTACGTTTGGCCCTATAAGAGTATAGTCGCCTATAGTTATTGCCGCGCCCCCGCAAGCCAAAACAGCGTATATTCCCACCCAGCATCCGTTTCCGATAAAAATCCCGCCTTTTTCCTTTAGACCGCTTGAAAAAGCGCAAAGATAACTCCCAAACATAATGCGACTATTATCACCTATATGAATTTCGGCTGATGAAGAATGTAGACGGCAGTTCCTGTCAACAAAAACGCTTCTGCCGCAAAAGATTTTATTAAAATATTTAATATCTACATTTGCTTCGATAAATGGAACGCGACTGCCATGAGGCGACAGTAATTTATAAACAAGAATTCTTGCCAAAATACCCGCAGGCGTAGGCATCCATCCAAAGAGAGCTAACAGGGTCTGCTCACATAAAAAACGAGAAAAGCTTGAAGCATTTGAATAGATGTAAAGTGAAGAAAGATTCTTCTTGCTTTTACCAAGAAAATCCTTGGTGCTTATTCCTTCCATAACGCCTCACCAATACCATAACTTATTTTTCCGGTAATACTCAACGGTCCGATTGATTCCATCTTCAAGGCTAATCCTTGGCTGCCAACCGACAATCTTTTTTATCTTAGAAATATCAGAATAGAAATCGCCGGGCTCCTGCGCTTTACGTTCAGGGGAAAACGGGGCAAATTCCCAATCCCCCTGCCCGGCCGCTTTTATAATCGTATCAATAAGCTCAATAAAATTAGTAGGCTTATCTATGCCCACATTAAATATTTCACCGAAGGCGCGTTTATTTGCCGCTGACATAATAATAGCGTCAACGCAATCATCAGCATAAAGGAAATCCCTTAAAATCTTTCCATTGCCGAATATTTTAACCATTTCACCGGACAATACTTGGCGGATAAACCAGTTTACTACGCCAAAACGGTGATGCCTCATCTGCGCGCGCGGGCCATAAATATTGGTAAGCCGAAGCATGATCGAGCGTATTCCGTGGATATCGTTATACACTTTAATAATATGCTCCGCGGCAAGGTTAGATATTTCATAAATACCCTTAGGCCTGGTTGGCGCATCCTCATTTACCGGAAGATGCACGCTTGAGCCGTACTGTCCCCGGGTTCCCGTATAGATAACCTTAACATCCCTGTTATACTTTTTGCAAGCTTCCATAAGAATAGCCGTGCCCTTAATATTAATATCTATATCAGGAAACGGATTAGTCAAGCTCATAATATGGCAGACCTGACCGGCTAAGTGAAATATATAATCCTTATCTTTAACCAGGTAATCCATTGTATACTCACTGCAAATATCTCCGAAATTTATAATCACCTCATCCTTAACCGGCGCGATATTAAACAAATTTCCCCCATAATCCGGAAGCATGGCGTCGAGCAGAACGACTTTCGCTCCCATGGAAACCAATTGGATTGCCAGATTACTGCCAATAAATCCAAGCCCTCCAGTAATAAGGACATTCTTACCCTGAAAATCGTCTACGTATTTATAAAGATGCTCGCGGATAGAAGCGTTTCTTATTTTACGCGTCCTTTTCCTTTTCATTTTCATCCATTTTTTTTAATATATCTTCAATATCATATACCTCAATCAAGCGGGGATATCCGAGTATTTGTTCCTGGTATTCTTTCTTCGAATCATAGAGAAAGCTTACCGTCGCATGCTTAACCGCAAAAACCGGTTTCACCTGCGAGGCAGCCGCGAATATTTCATTAGGATAACTGAAGCGGTACTGATCTAGCAGGAGATACCTAAAATCATTCCTACCGACAAATTCCTTTAGGCTGTCAAGGCTTACATGCAGTTTTCCGGTTGGGTCGTATTCTTTCTGGCGGAATGAAAAACTCATATCCACCGCCTTATCTCTGTCGACATAGGCCCGCGATACATACACATTAGAACTAAGATGTTTTATTCCTTTATGCGATTCCATATAGCGCATCGCCTTTTTAAAACCGGAGCGATAATATAAAACAGGTAGCGTATTAACCAGTTGTCCTGCCGTAAGAAACAAAAGCAATATTAGCGCGAAAAACATAAACCGCTTTTTTAAAAACCATACTATAGGAGTACTGGCAATAATAGCCATTGCCGGGAGGGCAATGCAGAATGTCCGGGTAGTGGGAAAATGAGAGTAGGTGCCAAACAACACAAAAGGAAAAAGAAAATATAACATAATGATAAATTGAAGAGAAGCGCCTCCGCGCCACCTTTTCAATAAACTCATAAATCCGCCAGCTAAACCTGCCAAAAAAACCAATAAAAATAAAATTCCCTCTTTCATCGCGATAATTTTTACATAAAACCAGATATTACCTTCATAGCCGGTCTGCCTATTTGCAGAGAATAGCGCTGTGCTTAACTGGTTAAAATAGGTAGAAAAACTACCTGTGCCTGAAGCACCTTTCACCATTGAAATATAAGCTGGTTTTGAATAGAGAAATGACCATATAATAAAAGTCGCCAACTGCCAAAAAACCACAGGCAATATAACCGCTATTGCCCATATAAAGAAGCGGCGCGAACTTATCTTTGATTTCCTGCTGAATCCCTTCAAAAGGTAAAAAGCTTCATTGACCCCGAAGATTGCCACAATCCAATATAAAGTATAGTGGCAGGTGATAGCCAGTCCTAACGCAAAACCATACAAAAAAATAAGCTTGGTTGAGCTGCTTTCTCCATCTTTACGCGTTAATAAATAATAGATGTAAATTGCAAGATAAGCAAAGAACGTGCCTGTTATGTGAGGAAAAGCCGACCGGGAGTATGTCACATGAAACCATGATACCGCCAGAATAAAAGCAGAAATTAATCCCGCGGCGACGCCTTTAAGACCTTTCGCGATAAAAAATACCAGGATAACAGTAAGTGTTCCGAACAGCGCGGAAGTAAAAGGCAATGTATAATCCTTAAGCCCGGTCAACAGCGAAACAAGAAATGCTGATAAAATATAAGTTGGTTTCCCGGCCATAAAATGGTACGCGCCTTTTTTTTGAATATACTCGCTAAACCCCATATCAAAAATGTCGCCTTTTGCCTTTTCCAGAAAATAATCTAAGGGAAGCCTCATTGTTTTTACCAAGCTAAAATATATCCCTTCATCAAAAGCAAAAATTCCGCTTTTATCGAGGTCGTAAAACCTTAAAAAAGTGCTGAAGATAAAAATTAAGATAAGAAAAAACAAAACAAACTTATTCATTAGAAATAGCCCCTCTCTTAAGAACTCCATCCTTTATAGCACTTATGCCGTATACCGCTAAAATGAACACATATGCAGCCACAGGAAGTGCGTAACGGGGTTCCATAATAAGCACGGCATGAAATACAGAATAATACGCCATAAGTAATGGAAGAACCACTTTGTCCGGCCTTCTCTTATCGGTAATAATTATCCCCCAGATAGAAAAAATAAAGAGCAGATTGTAAAAATATCTGTAAAGCATAGACATTAAGTTGCTTCTCTTGGCAACAAGTTCAGACCCATACGGAATAAACCAAAACTGCGCCATCTTTTTTACACAGAGCCCAATATAACCAAGGGGATTGTGCTTAATATTTTCCAGAGCCATGGGCATAAATATCTTATCAATACCCTCAAGAGAAGTTGCGCCTTTAATCATAGACCTCACGGGCTCCTGATCCCAATGCGGATAAAATTGTCCTTTAAAATCGGTGCTCCCAACCCATAACGCCCAACCAAAACCCTGGTGCGATAATGCAACTTTACGAAAACAAATATAATTTCTGATTAGCCAGGGACTCATAGCAAGCAGCATAAATAAAATTATAAACGTAAAAGAAACAACTATTCTCTTCTTTTTAATTTTGCTCATTAAGAGCGCCACTACAAATAAAACCATGGGAAATAATACCAAAGTTGACCTGATAAGATTAGAGATGCCCAAAAAAAAACCCGCGCATATGAACCATTTACGACAATAACCGTATTTAAACGCTTTGACCAGAAAAAATATCGCTATTGTAACTATCGCTACATATAACGTTTCACTGAGAATAAAATTAGCAAATAATATAAAAGGCAAATACGTTACTGCCAGTAATGCTGACCACAAAGCTTGGCCTGCGTCATCCAACACCTCTTTGGAGAGCTTATACACGATAACACAGGTAAGCGCGTCAAGAATAACCTGAATTAACCTCACCGCAAACAAGCTATGCCCAAAAGTAAAGTAAATAGCCGCTAAAAAGAATGGATATCCCGGAAGCCTTCTGCTATCCGGTTCATCAGATGCGGTGCTACGCGTATATCCTTTCCCTTGGCTAAACCGAGAAGCTAAATCGTCATAACTTACGCTATCCCCCACTATTCCCCTATCGGGCAACAAAACCAGCGCGAACACTTAGAGTAAAGAAATAATTTACGGAGGCAGAAAGATTGCCGGTCTTTCTCTTTGAAAAATCTTTCTGCCTCCGTAAATTATTTCTTTACTCTAAGGGCTAGAAAAAAAATAGGCCGTAAGATAGACCACCAGTCGACAAAAGGCCTAATATGGGTATATTTAACCGTCTTGCTGCTTTTTCCTCTGGTAGGATATAGCTTTGAAACCGGGAGTTCCTGATAACGGTATCCCAGCCTCAAGACATTATAGTTTAAGTATGTCTCGTACTCGTAGTGATCAAGCCAATCCTGCCAAACATTAATCCGCTTATCCTTAAAAATATCTAACCGATAAGCCCTGAAACCATTCAAAGGATCAGTAACCGTGATTCCCGTGCAAAAAGTAAGCATAAAGCCGTATAGTTTTATCATTATAAATCTAAAGAGCGGCAAATTATCCCATGCCCCACCCTTAAGGAATCTAGAGCCCTGTACATAATCAGCCTTTCCTTCGAGAATAGGCCTTACGACAGACGGTATTTCCTGAGGATTATCTTTTCCATTTCCGGCCATAATTACAATGATATCATGTTGATTATCCCGGGCATAGCGTAGCGCTGTCTTTATTGCCGCCCCTAATCCCTTATTAACATGATGCTCTATAATTTTAAAATTGTGTTTTTTAAGTATATTGCTTGTATTATCGACAGAGCCGTCATTAACAAGCAAAACCTCATAATTCCTCTCTTTGGGAAATTTCTGAAGAATCTGCTCTGTGGCATCGCAAGTGTTGTAACACAATAAGGCTACCAGGACTTTAGGCATTTTTGTAACCCTGCCGGTATTTTGTGAATCAGGCATCTACGTTATATAATCAATTATTTTTTATAGGGCTCGTTAGTAATGGCTGTTTTGCATTTCAATGCATAGATACTCCCCTTAACTACTGCGGGATTACCGTAGGCAAAACACCCTTTCGGTATATTTTTCGTTACAACACTGCCGGAGCCTATGATTGCCTTTTCTCCTATCGTCACATAAGGATTAACCGTTACATTAGCCCCGACTTGCGCTCCCTTCTTAATAACCGGACCCTTCATGCATTTTTTTAAAAACTTACAACCTGGGTGAATAACATTGGCAAAGACTACGCCTGGCCCCAGAAAAACATCGTCTTCAATAATTGTCCCGGGGGCCACGTAAGTATTATAATGTATTTTGACATTGCTGCCTATATGAGAATTATAATCAATAAAGGCGTTATTCCAAAAACAAACCCTCTGTCCGATAACGGTATGCTCTCTAATTACGGCGTTATGACCTATAATAGCATGCTTACCGATTCTGGCGCCCTCATAAATTACCGCGCCGCTCAAGACATAACTGCCAAAGCCAAGAGAAATTCTCGCGTCAGGTTTACCAAGGTTGCTTAAAGATTTATGGCCAAGAATGGCGCTGGAAGAAATAAAACAATCGCGCCCTATCTTGATATACTTTTCATTAACCAATAAACCTTTTTTTTCCGGTAACTGCGTTTTTATAGTTTTAACCTTAAGCTGCTTATACATACCGAAGTTATTTTTTTTGTTTTACTAGCCTGACTGTAGTATTTTCTTTTTCAAAAATAATATTACATTCTTTACACCTAGCTACATTTTTTTCTCCTGTAAGACTAAAATTGAGTTTCATACCGCAGCGGCACATCCAGCCATGCAGGCGCGCAGGATTTCCGTAGACCAATGCGTAGTCGGGAACATTATGAGTAACCACGGCGCCCGCGCCTACAAACGCGAACTCCCCTATTACATTACCGCACACAATGGTCGCGTTTGCCCCTAGGCTAGCACCTTGCCTCACTATCGTCCGCTTATATTCGTCTTTTCGTTCAATACGGCTACGAGGATTAAACACATTAGTAAACACCACAGATGGACCGCAGAATACCTCGTCTTCTAATTTAACAGAATCATACACCGAAACATTATTTTGTATTTTTACATTATTGCCTATGATAGCCCCCGCTCCTATAAAAGCGTTTTGCCCTATAATGCAATTATTGCCGATTTTAGCCGCTTTCATAATATGAGAAAAATGCCAGATTTTAGTCCCAGCGCCAATACAGGCTGATTTTTCAACTATAGCGGTACAATGCGCAAAATAATTTCTTTTCAAAAGTCCCCCATACTTTACTTATAAGATCCTGACTGGTTTACCGCCTGTTTCTAATGATTTCTGTGCCGCAGTAAGCACCTTCAATACTTCAAATCCACTCTTCCCGTCAGTAAGAGGATTGCTGTTTTTTGTAATACAATCCAAGAAATGCTGACATTCTACCTTCAGAGGTTCAATCATATTTACCTTCGGAATGTAAATATCTCCTTCGCGCAGAGTCAAAAATGTTTCGTAGCCTCCGGTGATTTTCTGCCGATCAAATCCTTTATCATAAATACGAATCTTCTCTGTACTTTCCATATCATCAAATACTGCCATTTTTTTAGAACCAACTACCGTAAACTTTCGCATTTTATGAGGATCGAGCCAGCTTGCATGAATATGCACCAATATGCCGTTCTTGAATCTCACGGTAACAAAAACAATGTCTTCTATGCCTTTTCTTAAGTAACTGTCACCTTTAGCAGTCACTTCAACAGGCTTATCTTCAAGCAAAAACAAGGCGACAGAGATATCGTGCGCGGTCAAGCTCCATAGTGCGTTTTCTTCTATTCTTACCTGGCCTAAATTAACTCGCGTAGAATACATATAATAAACCTCTCCCAATTCACCACGATCTATGTATTCTTTCAGCTTTAAAATTGCCGAATGATATAAAAGCAGATGTCCTACCATAAGTATACGCTTATACTTATGAGCAGCTTCTAACATTCTTTTACCATCCCGCACATTTAGTGCCATGGGTTTCTCAACAAAAACGTGTTTACCGCGCGAGAAGCTCTCAATGGCCAAACGCGCGTGAAAAACAGAAGGAGTTGTAATCACTACCCCCTCTATGTCTTTATCATTAAGTATCTCTTTAAAATCACGAGTAAATCGTATCTGCTGGCTGTAGCATGGCTTGATTTTACTTAGCATTTCTTTGTTTTTATCGCAACAGATTTTAAGACAGCAATTATTTATTGAAGAAAATATCCTCGTATGGTTCTGTCCCCATGTTCCTATTCCTATTTGTCCTATCGTCACCATTATTTTATCTCCTCGATAGAAATTCTATATGCTGAAGAAACATATAACGTTATTTCTTGGAATAACACTTTACCGCGCCTGTCCGGTAAAAAATAAGTGGGTATCACAGTACTTATAGCATAATGACAGTAGTTTGTTAAAAGTTATTTTATTTATGTTTATTTCCTAAAATCGTTATTATTGTAACACGCTGCTATTACATCCATTACGCATATTTCAATGCGTTGATTACCCTTAATCGCATATTGGCACAACGCATAATGTTTTATAACATATTGGCATGCAATAATTAGTTAATCCTGAAAAACCCTTTTCACAGTTTTTCGGGATTGGTCTAAAAAAATTGTTATACTCTTAGCTCGTTAAACCGGTGGCTTCTCTGATTATTATCGATTCCGCTTTCTTATTCTCAAAGAACAAGGAACTCGCTGCCTCTTTGTACAAAATCCAATCTCAACGCTTTAAGGATAATTTGAAAAACTAACAAAGTCCTGTTATGAATAAACTGCCCGTTATTCTATGTTACCTTAAGATGATACAAAAAAAATCAACAATTCTTCTCGCTTAAATTGGAAAACAACTTGTAGCAAAGGCGGAGGTTGAATAAAGATTACCGGGCATTAAAAATTACACTATTAGTTTTTTATATTACTTATTTCAGCTAAGCCTGTATTCATGCTAAGCTATTTGAAGGTGGCACATTAATCATGGCTCGCATTATGCATTTCCGGCAAAGCTTCGACATTTTGATAAGCTAATAGCATGCTCCTGTAAACTTCCATTTCCTGTTTAAGGTTTTCGTATTCGCGGGTTTTCCAATCAAGGAACTGCTGGATAAGCTGAAATTTTATCCGAATTCCTTGTGGGGTGAGCAGATACATATAGCTTAACTTATTCTTGGCATTCTTGAAGTTTTTGGCCTCTATTATGCCTTTGTCAATGAGGGCGTTGAGGAAGTAGTTAATCTTGCCCAGGCTTATTTTTAGCTTCAGAGCCAGGGCGCGCTGGGTTATAGAGGGGTTTTGCTCTAACTCTTTGATAACAGAGAGGATTTTTTCGTGGTTTAGGATGTCGGATTTCATGGAAAAATTATGGGGCGATGGTAAATGGTCTATGGTCTATGGTAAATTACTTCTTTAGATAATTCCGGAAGGCGTGAAGCATTTTTGAAATGTCTTCACAGCGCTTATAGAATAAATTTTAGAGGGCATAATATGGTCGATAGTCAATGGTCTGAAGACTCGTATTATATGGCTCCCATAGTGGTTATCTCTACCATATGATGTTTTTTACGGGCATCAGATACAATCTCTTCTATCTTCACTGCCACAGCATCCCCAATCCAGTCCGCGCCGCGCTGTGAGCATACGGTAGCTGGGACATCTGCTCGCGTCGGATTCAATTACCATCGTCTCATATCCTTGTTCTATAATCTGATTGAAAATGATCTATTGGATTTTAAAATTATCGTTTGACAAAATTTTCCAGGAATCCGATAATTTTTGGATAAAAAGGCAAAGCCTCTTGAATAAACTTCTCTATGCGGCCGTAGAGAATCTCCAAATATTCATGGGCCAGGATATTTCTTAAATTAGCGAACTTAGAGATTCTTATAGCTTCTTCTTCGCTTAAGCCCGCCAAGGAACCAAAATTAAGCAGCGCCTCTTCGTAAGTCCGCGGCATTAGTCTTTTCTCGGAAGCTAAAGTTATTTTAGCGATGTCTATAGTGGCGTTGAGAATATTCTCTACCCATCTTTCGATACTACGCCTTTTCATTTTATCTTCCCTGTAATCATCAAAAGTTACCATTTGATAATCGGCAGTCTCTTTAATTTCTGAATCTAAGAACTGCAGCCTTACTAATAATCTTTCTTTTTGCTCCGCGGTAAGCGACCGGACTTTCTTATAAATCCGGTAAAAATCTTCAGAAAACTCCAAGAAATCTTCCGTTTCCGTGCTCGCTTTCAAATAAGTTTCTAAGTGTAACTTTCTATCCTTAATTACTAAAGGAATTCCCTTTTTGATCACGTAAGACACTAAAGACGCCGGAGCGTAATTCATGCAAACCAAATCAATCTCTTTATGAATAATCCTGGAAATATCCGAGTAAACTTCACTTTCATTTTCATAATAAATATCACTTTCCGGGCCTTCCCCGTTTTTAGGCGTGAAATAAACCGCTACATCAAAATCCGATTCCGCCATCTGCCGGCCTTCGGCGTAAGAACCAAAAACAAAAGCCATTAAAACTTCTTTTCTTTTTGAAAAATACTCTTTTAATGATTCTACAGTATCTTTTAAATTATCCATTTTTGAAATGTCTTCACAGCGCTTATAGAATAAATTTTAGAGGGCATAATATAGTCAATAGTCGATGGTCAATGGTCTGTGTCAAGTTATTTCTGTAACACTACAGTAGTTATCTCTGCCATATGATGTTTTTTACGGGCATCAGACACAATCTCCAGGCTTACTTTGAATTTCAAGGCAAGGTCGCGCTGGATTATAGCGGGGTTTTGCTCTAATTCCTTGAAAATACTAAGAATTTTCTCGTGGTTTAAGATGTCGAGTTTCATGGAAAAACTATGGGTCTATAGTCTATGGTCGATAGTTCAGAAAAAAATTACTTCTTTAGATAATTCCGGAAGGCGTGAAGCATTTTTGAAATGTCTTCACAGCGCTTATAAAATAAATCAAATTCTGTTTTATCGATATACTTTTGTTCTAAACTGATGTATAAAATTGTTACCGCCTCATTCAGGGAACCTATTGCTATTTGAATAAAACGCGATAAATCCGCGTCAGAATTCCTGCCTTCGCCTTCAGCGATATTTAAACTGATTGAAACAGCGGCTCTGTTTAACTGGCTAATTATACCAAATTCTTCCCTTCTTGGGAATTTTTTTGTTAAGGTGTATATTTCGCTGGCGAACCTGACTGATTCTTGCCATACCTTTAGTTCTTCAAATTTAAAGGGCATAGTATAGTCGATAGTCTATGGTTAGAATGGAATAATGCGCTTCCCCTCTTTAGTGGACTAATTGTTAAGAGAAAATTTTCTGTTTTTCATACTCAAAAGGGCTTAAATAACCGAGCGTTGAATGCGCCCTCTTGCAATTGCAATAAATTTCAATATACTCAAAGATAGCCTGTCTTGCTTCCTCGCGGGTTCTAAAGGTTTTCTTTCGGATAAGCTCAACCTTAAGCGTGTGGAAAAAACTCTCCGCCATCCGCATAAGAATCCTCCTTTTTACTGGGGACCGTTAATAAAGAAACCCAAAAAGCCACAAGGGTATTCTATTCTTAAAACCGACCGTTATGTCATCCATAACAAGAAAAGGTTCAATAGAAGAAACCACCTTTTTATTCTTCCCGCCAATTTCAAACTGTTTTCCGGAATCATCAACAAAATCAACGGATTCAGAAAAATATAGCTTAACCGCCGCTGAAGCCTGGTTTATGAAAAATGTTTCCCTGATGCTTCCTTTTTCAATGGCAAAACCTTCCTCTTCTCCAATGAGGTAAAAAAGGTTAGGATTTTCTAAATATATCTTTTGCGGCTTACGCAGCAGCCTGAATCCCTGCGCCTTCGGGTAAAGGAGAATAAACAATCCAGCTTTTTGAAGCTCGTCAATATAGCTATAAGTATATTCCTTGGAAATGCCCAGTTGCGCGCTCATGCGGGAAATATTGGGCGTAAAAGGCTGTGAAGTGGCTACTAAATAAAGCAGTTTTTTCAAACTGGGAAGAGTTGAATATTTTATATTAAAGAGAAACGGTATGTCCTCGCATATTATCTTTTCTATCACATTATTTAATTTATTATAAAACGAATCCGTTCCCTCCTTAAAAAACGGATAATAACCGAATTTCAAATACTCCCTGAAATATTTTAAAACCGGGATTTGAGAATTAACCTTATCCGCTATTTCTATATGGCTATTCAACAAATATTTAAGTTCTACAGGCGCGAAGCGCGCGTTTAAACGTAGAATCAAAAATTCCCTGAAGGAAAGCCCCTTCAAATTATAAAAGACCGCCCTTCTTGAGAGGTCGGCTTTTCCCTTTAATATATTCACGCTTGAACTACCTGAAAATATTATCTTCTTGGCCGGGAAAGAATCATAAATATTCTTTAACTCTATCTGCCAGGAGGGATATTTGTGAACTTCGTCAATCAGAATAACCTTGCCACCAAGTTTAAAGAACTCCTCGGCTATCGCGTATAACCCTTTATTTATGACATTGATATTATCCGCGGACAGATACAAACAATCTTGCGGGGTTTTAAATCCCGCGAGATAGTACTGCAAAAGCAAGGTAGTCTTGCCGGCTCCCCTGGCGCCCACAATCCCGCTAAGGCGATTATGCCAATTTACTTTTCCAAAGAGATATCTCTTAAATGTAAACTTTTCTATTTCTTTAACAAGGGACAACTGGATTTCAATAAGTTTTTCTATCATAGTAAGGTATAGTTTACTATTTATCTATAATATAGTCAAGTATAATTTACTGTTCGGGGCGGGTCATAATTTAAACGCGGGCCGCACCGGAAAATACATATTACGCTTTTAATTGGACCGGCCTTGATTTGCGCATTATATTGCTATCGCGCAAAAATATACTACTTTGCGCATTCAACTGCATATAGTTTCAAGCACAGTTTTCCGGTCATTGGATCTTTTTCCACCGGCGTCCGTAGAGAGAAAAAACCGGCAGGCGGAGTCATCATGAATAGGGCGGAAGTTTGAAACAACATGCCCGGATAATTGACCAGACTCAACATTTACCATCCCTTCACATACTCAGGAAAAAGCAGCACTTTCTTGGCATCATCAGAAGAGAATAAGAATTGCGCCACATCCTTGGCCAAAAGCTTAAAATCAAGCTTTGCGCAATGTTCAAGTAAAGCGGATTTAAGCCCTTCTTTATCCGCGATACCGGCACGCTCTTTTAAATACGCGAAATCCGGCTTGGCCCTGCCGGCCGCCAGAAACACCGCGTCATAGAAGTCCCTCCCCATCGCCCGCGGACGCGCGAGAATAGCGTAAAACTTCCGCGCCAGCAAAATATCCGCGGGAACAACCTTAATCCCTGTGAACACATCAAATTTATTTATAACCACCCGTTCAGGAGCGTATTTAAACTTCTGGGGCTCGGCATCAAGCTTGATAAGGATTTTTTCTTCCCGATGGCCTGAAATCCCCTGCGCGAACAAAACATCCATAACCTTGATATCCGCGCTAAAGGCTCCATTAAAAGAAGTAACGGTTTCAATAACATATCCTTCCAGGGTAAGCCTTTTTGCCACGTCCCTGGTCAAAGCCCTGAAATCACCCCGCGTAAGCCCGCGATTATCAAAATCCAGATCCTCGGAAAACCTGGTCAGGCCATGCACAATATGAATTGCCGTTCCACCCATAAACGCCAGCTTTTGCCCATAACGGCTGGAGAAAA